>Ga0208694_1001347_pt1 | contig 30326 bp, 21 predicted proteins | sample AD_UKC078_MetaG_FD_184442 | JGI IMG/M metagenome (GOLD analysis project Ga0208694, IMG submission 184442) | Active sludge microbial communities of municipal wastewater-treating anaerobic digesters from USA - AD_UKC078_MetaG (SPAdes) (version 2) | ecosystem: Engineered > Bioreactor > Anaerobic >...
GCCTAAAGCGGCATGTTCATAGCTTGCAGTATCATTACCATTACCGCCGATTAAAATATCCGCGCCACCCATGCCTTCAACAATATCATTGCCCGTGCCACCATTCAGTGTGTTGTTTGCGGCATCGCCAATCAAAGTATCATCTTGGTTGCTACCGACTAGGTTTTCAATACTGGTAAACGTATCCCCTGCGGCATCATTGGTCTGAGGCACCAAACCAGTAGTTAGCGTTGCCACCACACCACTGGTAGAAGCCACATAACTCACTGTATCAATACCGGCGCGGCCATCATAGGCGTTGGTCTGAACACCTAGACCACTAATAAACGTATCGTTACCAGCGCCACCAATCAGGTTTTCAATCGAAATCAGTTCATCACCATCTGCTTCGCCTTGCGTACCAGTATTGCTAGCCAAACTTACCGTAACGGCAGAAACCGCATATTCGTAACTGGCGGTATCATTGCCATTACCACCGTTCAATACGTCACCATTTCCACGGCCAATGAGCTTATCATTACCCGTTCCGCCTGTTAGTACATTCTTTTGTGCGTCCCCGATTAAGATGTCATCAAAAGTAGAACCCGTTAAATTTTCAATATTTACATAAGTGTCGCCAGCCGCCTCGCCAGTGTTGATCACACCTAAACCCGTATCAAGCGATGCTGTCACACCAGTGGTAGCGTTAATATAGGTCGCAGTATCTATGCCCTGACCGCCATCCAGCACGTCAGCACCCAAGCCGCCATCCAGCACATCGTTGCCTGTGCCTGCGTTGATATTGTCGTCCCCATCACCCCCGTGTATCAGGTCAGGACCAGCACCAGCGTTGATAGTGTCATTGCCACCGCCAGCAAACACTTCAACGCCCACCCCTGCGCGTGGCAGCACCATGAGTGGGTCACCTGTAGAGCTTGTTACCGTGAAATCTTCTTGCGTTACCGCATCACGCCAAGTGAAGTTTAAGTTATTGACGACTTCAAAAACAAAAGGACCAGACTTACCATTGACAATAACATCTGCGCCAAAATCCAAAGGAGCGGCACTGTCATTGACGTTGTACACAATAAAAACATTTAATCCAGTAAGTAACATGGCCGCATTGGGTGTGACGTGCCAAGAGTTTGATGTTGGACTATCTCGGGTAACGCCTACCCCTTGCAAATCAAAACCAGGTATGAGGGCAATTTTAGCTGCGTCGAATACCAATTGTATGGAGTCAACTTGAGAGAAATTATTTAAGCTAATGTGTAAATCTTTGCTCCATTGCCCAACGCCCGCACTAAAAGCCGCGTTAAAGTCGATGGTGTCAGCAGCGGCTGTACCGTTGATGATTTCAACCGTAGATTGTCCTGCAGGACTGGCACGCGCGGCCAACTGATCTGTAGAAGCAGTCGCATCATATGCCCCTAGAGGTAAATCAGCCCGGCCAGATGGGGAAACTTTAAACTGCGGCGAGGTATATAAGGCAGTGGTAACGTTAGGCAAACCGCTGTTATCACCATTTACTACACTTTGCGTTGTTTTACCCACACGGTACGTGGCTGGTTGCGCTGTCACTAATGGCACAACCGTAGCAGGCACTTCGCCCTCACCGCCACCTGCGCCAACGCCATTGCCATTCGGTTTACTGGCGCTGGAGGTACCCGTGCCCACCTTCATCATCGGCGCTGGCGGTGCGCTTTCTGGCAATGGGTTATCTTGTACCGCCGACGCTTCACAGGCAAGTTCCTGCGCTTCAACATTTTCTGTCACCACCCTCAAGCTGCCTGCTTTAGCTGGATTAGCGACTCCTACTAATTTAAATAATTCTGAAAGTAGAATTTTTTGGTCAGAAAATACCGCACTAGGTGGATTTGGCGCTAACGCATCCAGCGCACCGTTAACAATCACAACATGATCGCCATTAGTAAAGGTCAATAGCAAGTCAACGTCAGCAACGTCAACTTGTGTCAGCGTTTTGAGTGATTCTTTGACGACAATCGTTCCATCTTGTGTAACGTCAGCACGTACAACGTCTGTTACCGTTAATGCTCTGGCAACTGTAGTGGATTCAGCACTCTGTACAGAACTTTTTGTTTGGCTTGCTGGTTCGTTTGCCATATCAATGTCTCACTTTTCAATTTCGTGTAGAAATATAGACTTCAGCTTAAATGCATTGCAAATCAGCTTGATTAGAGTCTGTTAAAGATTTTACCTTAACTCAAATTGCTAACCTTATGAAAATATAGCAATTATCATGCCTTATTTTAAACTAAATTGACATAATTTCAATGTTTTCAATAAAAATCGGCAAAATGAATATCAGATTTATTTACCTTTGCCTGTCCTCTTGCTGATGTCTTAGTAAACGATGCGTTTCAGAAGTATCATCTGCCATGCGCACAATCATTTCGCGCATCAAATTCACAATTTCGTCGTTACTTTTTTCCATCAGGCCTAATACGCTACCGAGCTGTCTGCCAACACGTTGCAATTCCATTCTGAAGTTGTTCATCGCTTCAGCTTGCTCAGCCAATGTGCGCAACATATCCGCCCGTTGTTTTTGGAAATCGTCTACTTCTGCACTGAGCGAGCGTTCTTGAAGACGTGAAGATTCAGCTAAACGTACTTCAATGCGTCGCAACACTCTAACAAACTCTTCATCATCACCCTCTTCAATAGACTCCAAGAGTGCGCTAGTGTCATTTTTAATCGCTTCTTTTTCCGCTACCTGCTTGCGGACAACGCCCTGAGAAACTAAGCCTTCACCATCGACAACCACCCCTGCAACAGTTTTTTGGCCTGAAACAACTTTTTTCATCGTGAGTTGTTCAGCAGAGCCAGCACCTAATTTGTCGATTCCTGTTTTACTGTAGGCAAAACCATCTCTAGACAATGCAAATTCAATATGTTGCGCAACTTCCGAGCCCAATATGGACAAAATTTCGCCCATGCAACGGCGCACAGACACCATCATAAAACCAAGAATGATTGAACCTAGCAAGCCATACATTGATGCCGAGAAGGCTATGCCCATGGAATGCATCGGTGCTTCCATACGCTTCACCATCTGTCCAAACACTTCAATAGGGTCAGCGGTTTTCATATCAAGCGAGCCAAAGCTTGAGATTAACGTGGCAATATCATTTAACGTTGCCAACAAACCAATAAAAGTACCTAACAAGCCCAAGCCCACCAACAAGCCACTTAAAAAAGATGGCAATGCGTTTCGACTACTTAAACGTTTTGAAGCTTTTTCAATTTCGCTCTCTAGCGCAATTTGTTCTTGGTGCGTGATAGCCCTGCCAGATGAAGCTGCAATCATACGGAGTACATATGCAATATCGGCATCGTAATTTAAAGCTTTAGTTTGCAAGGTAGCAGGATCCGCACCGGATCTTACTGCATCCGAAAAATCGGACAGTTGTTTACCTTCATGCACCAATTTGCTGATACTCATTAAAATTAAAATACCACCAACCAGCGTGATAATAAAAATCAGATAGTTAATTTGCGGGTGTGGATTACTAGATATCGTTTTCATGACAGCTGAGCGATAAATAAACGCAGCAATCAACAAGAAAGCAAAAGGCAACACCGTATAAAGATAATAAATTCTTAAACGCTTATACATAATCTATTCCACTAAAAATGGTTTTTAAAAAGTCTATTCAATCAAACAAAAACGACCTAAATTGGGTCCCTGAAAGCCACGTCTCTGAACCGCATGAGTGGCGACAAGATGTACGAAAGTACCGTACGTTTTCCAACCACAATATCGGCTACGGCCGTCATGCCAGGTACCACCACCAAGTCTTGTTGGTCTGCACGCACCGTAATCATCACTCTGTAATATCGACCTTCATGCTCATCGACTAAAGTATCCGCACTCACTTCAGTCACTTTGCCTAGCATGGCGCCGTAAGTTGCATAATCGTAAGCACCGATGCGCACACGCGTAGGTAAGCCACTGCGCAGATTGGCACGATCATTAGGCTTTGCACGCGCTTCAATTAATACATTCTTATCTTCTGGGGTGATTTCCATCAGGACTTCACCTGGCCTGACTACGCCACCCACTGTTGCGATAACAAGCCGATTGATAAAGCCCGCAACGGGAGCGCGCACAATATTACGGTCCAATCTATCCGTATTGGTATCAATCACCATAGATGACTTTTCAATATCCGTTCTCACTTGCGTGAGCTCAGAAGAAGCTTCAGCGCGATACCTTGCCCATAACTCCCCAACGCGAGACTCGGTTTCTGAAACTGCAGCCCGCAGTCTAGGTATCATGGATTCAGCTTCAGCAATTTGGCTAGAAAGTTTCTGTACACGTGATTGACTATCCAGCAGTTCTAGATGAGAGGCAGCATTATCCCGATTAAGGCCCTCAATGACACGGTACTGCTGTTTTGCAACCTCCAATTCAGAAAGAAGATTTCGCCGCCTGCTTTCTGCTTCCGCAATATCACCACGTTTCTGCGCACTTTGATCACGTAGTACTCTTGCTTCCTCTGAAAGCCTTGCACGTCTTGCATTAAATGCAGCAATTTCAGCCGCTTTAACTTCTTCATCCACCAAATCTTTAGGGAAGTTGATTTTCCCTTGTCCAGTCGCCTCAGCGAGCAATCTCGCTTCTCTGCCTCGAAGTGAAGATAAGTTCGTTCTTTCTTGTCCCAAGCTTGACCTTGCCTGCACATCGGCTAATTCCATCAGCGATTGCCCAGCTTTAACAACTTCACCCTCTTGCACTAGGATTTTTTTAACGATTCCACCTTCTAAATGCTGAACGATTTGTGATTTTCCTGCTGGCACAATGCGTCCATTTGCCCGTACAATCGTGTCTATTCTTGCTAAGCTACTCCATGTGATAAAGGCTAGAATACTTAGCAACACAAGCACTACAAAACTTCGACGCGGATTAAAAAACGCCATTTTTGATGTATTCCATCTCATTGCCAGTATTCGCTATCACTTAGTAGTCACCAACACACGTGCATTATTGGCAGTTGCCGGCCCTTCAGTAATGGCGACATCAATCTTATCTGCCGGCACTTTCATCTCAATGAGCTGATTTCGAACGGCCATAGCACGGTAAAAGCCCAAACGTTTAGCTTCAGAAAAACCTTTTGGTACAGTGACCGAAATTTTAGCCGAACCATTGGCTGCTATTGAGGCTAAAGTATTTTTTAATGTATCCGCTTCTGAAGCGCTTAAAGTAACCGCATCGTTCTCAAAGCTCACCACCACACCAGAACCTGAATCGGCTGCGCGTTCAAGATCCTTATCCGGCTGAGGCAACGGTGTTTTAGCGATGACAACCCTTTGTTTACCTGAAATGCTATTTTTAACGAGCGCTTGCTGTTGTGCTGCTTGTAACTGTTGCTGTAACTGCTGTATTTGTGCATCTTTTTGCTGCACAATTTCATTGACTTGAATCTGTCTATTTTCACTTTCTAATGCAGCCACGGGGGTGGGTAGGTTGGACTCAGCAGCTGTGACAGCCGCAGAATTTTCTTTATGGCGGCTTAATTCAAGCGCAAACATGAAAACCGCCACAATCATGATGGTTAACATAAAAAGCAGATTGAGTACTAAGTTGGCAATCGCATCAACATAGCCGGGCCAAAAAATATCAGCCCCATCCTCTTGGCTAGTTTCAATAGACATACATTAACCCTCAATATTTCTCATGTTAGTTCACACCCATTTCTGCAGGAGATGCCGCACCTACATTAGCTTCTGCCGTTTTTGGCGGGCCTTGAACTAGCCTTGCAATTTGCGCGACCGCAGCAATTTCCTGCGTGTGCAGATTCACTAGCCGTAACCGCGCTTGGTAAAACCGATCATAGACATCCAGCATGTCTAACAAGGATTGGTTGCCAGATAACATTCGCTTTGACATCGCCTGTGCGGCAGAGGTAATAGAAGCCAACTCACGATATCCTTCATCAATGCGCAAGCGTGTCGCTTCTAGTGTTGCGTATTGGGCTGAAAGGCTTTGCAACACACGGCGGCGTTGATCATCCACACGGTATTTTAACTCTTCATAGCGGGCGGCTTTTTCTTCGTTATATTTAAGGTCACCACCACCGTTAAATAGCGACCAATTCATCACCACCATCAAGCGCTGGTCACGTTGACTATCGTTTGAACCGCCCGCATGCACGCTATTGGTATCTGAAAGCTCCAAATCTACCCTTGGTAAATAACGGCTTTTCGCAGCGGTTTTATCCAGTTCAGCCGCCAGCATTTCAGCTTTAAGTTGCGCGATTTCGGGGTTTGCTTCTAGCGCTAATTCCATAGCTTTATCTAGTGAATTAGGCACAATTGAGAGCCCCACTTCCTCTAAATCTGGTAATCGAATATTGCTAGGGGCTAAATTGACCTGCCGCACAAATTCTACGCCAGCGGCGGCATGTGCTGCTTCTTGCTCAATACGTGAAGAATGGGCACTTAAACTACGTGCGCGCACGCGCTCTTTATCAGAGTTACTGGCTGCCCCTGCCCCGGCACGCTTTTCAACATAGCGAAATAATTCCTGAATTTGCGCTTCATAATCTGCGGTCATATCGGCAGAAATGCGGCTGGAAGCTAGCGCCAAATAGGCATTGATGGTTGAAAGATAAGTTTCGCCCTCACTCGAACGCTGACCTTCTTGACGGGATTGCTCGACCACCTGACGACGTTTGTAATCATAGTAACCAGGTAAATCAAGTAACGGTTGCTTAAGCGTCAAGCTGGTATCACTGCGCCCATGGCTATTTCTGGATTCCGGTTTGCCTGTCACACCATCAATCTGAACGCCTGGAGATGAAATTTCTCTCCCACCTTTGGCTTGCAGTAATAATGATGGCAACAAAAAGGCTTTTGCCTGACCTGTCTGTGCTTTGGCTTGGCCTACCCGAGCGGAAGCTACTAAAACATCACGGCTAAACCCTAATGATGCTTTTACCGCCTCAGCCATGTTGAGCTGACCAATGGGGCTCACTTGGTCAACATGCTCATCTTGAATACCCGCCACGCCACGCGCATAAGCGCCACGCATGTCAGATGACACCGCAATTTCATAAGTACCCACCAATCCTACCAAACTACGCTCTGATGGAACGCCGAATTTAGTCTCAAGACCATTCGCCAGTTTGACTTCACCAACCTCAGGTAGCAAATTCAGCGCATCATCGTATGGTTTTACTGGTGAAATCACCACAGATGAATCGGTTGTTTTCGCTTCTGATGGCGCAGGGCTTGCGATTGATTTTTTAGTGATTGATTTACGTTGCGAGGGTGGCAATACTGCGTTGATCGCTTCAACCGCAGCATTGGCTGCATTGGCAGCACTTTCAGCCGCCATTGCTGCGGCACTTGCCGCCGTTGCGGCCGCAGCCGCGGCATCTGAAGCAGAAGATAATGTGGTACTTTTGCGTATTTCCGCCTCAGTGGCTTTGCTACTTTCAGCAAAAGCAATTGGTGCATTCAAACTGATTCCAGCGAGCATCAGCAAGTAGTGAGCACGTTTTAACCCTATTTTCATTCCATCCCTCTGTGTTCTGAATTTCTTGCTAATTGCGCGCGCAGGCGCTTAAAACCTAGCAAGTCGTAATTTTTTTAGAGTATATAGCAAAATTTTACATTTGCCATAATTTTAGGCAGATTGGATACACTAAATAAATAGCAAAAAACCGCAAAAAATTAAGCTAACCTTTTGCGATGCTCTGTAAGCCTTTATTTATAAGGCTTACAGAGCATGTTTTTTCTCTCGGGGAATTGAATCAGCGAATTAAGCCTTTTTTCGAAGGTTAATCCACGGATTAAAACGTGACATTGTTGCAAAAAAACAACGAATGCTAACCATGAAAAAGATTAGTTATTCTCGGTTGATCCAAGCAGGAGTTTTTCATTGACCGTGACTTTTGCCTTTTCGCGCAGAGATTGCTTATAGGCGGCAAGGTATTCGCTTTGTAATGCCGCTTCTATTTCGCTCTGTGCAATTTTTTCCGCCTCCGGATCTTCAGATTTCAATGTTTTGGACTCAAGCACTTTTACCAGCAAGTAGCCTTGCTGTTTATCCGCCAAGCCTGAATACGCTGGCAGTTTTGAAACATCCGTTTTGAAGGCCTGCGTCAAGGCTAACTCAGTTAAGCCCTGCGCATTTTTACGATCTACCGCAACTTCAGATGTCCACTGCAAATCAGCCACTGTTTTACCAGCACGTAAATCTTTGAGCGCAGTTTCACCTTTGGTTGTCGCTAATTTTGCAGCCGCCTCTAATTTTAGCAAAGCTTCAATACCTTCTTTGACTTCTTCAAAGCTCTTTTGCGTTGCCGGTTTATAATCAACCACGCGCGCAGACACTAGATTATTCGGCGAAACTTCCATTGCTGCCGTGTTGCGACGGTCTTTCAATGATTCGGCTGAGAAAACTAAGTCAACAAACTTGGTGTTATCTTTAAAAAATTTGGCTGCTGACTCACGTGTCAGCCAATCAGATTTTTGCACTTCGCTGCCAAAAGCTTTTGCAGCAGGTTCTAAACTGTTGGATTGTGTATAAACCAATTCACTAAAACCCTCTGCCTGTTTAATGAATTCATCTTGTGCTTTCTTAAACATCAAATCGCCTTTGATTTGCGGTTTTAATGTTTCAAAATCCGTGTTCTGCCCCACCACCTCAGTCAGTTTAATTATATGATAGCCGTACTCAGACTCTACCAGATCGCTAATTTCATTGACTTTTAAGTCATAGATGGCTTTTTCCACCGGTGGCGTGAAATAACCGCGGCCTTGAATGCCTAAATCACCACCTTTAGCTGCCGACTCATCGTCTTGCGAATTTTTAACAGCCAATGCTTCAAATGTTTTGGGCGCTTTCTTGATTTCAGCCAGCAAGCTTTCCGCCTTCGCCTTCGCTTCAGCTTTCTTTTCGGGCGTTGGGTTAACGCCAAAACCAATCAAAATATGGCTGGCGCGGCGCTGTTCTTTAGCTTTAATATTATCAATGTTGTCATCATAGAATTTGCGCACATCAGCATCACTTACAGACACACCTGTAATCAATTGCGCGGCAGATAAAAGTAAAAATTCAATCTTTACTTGCTCAGGATGCATTAATTTTGCTTTATGTTGCTCGTAATAAGCTTTTACTTGCGCAGGGTCTACAGTGACCTGATCAACAAAATCTTTCGTTTTGATTTCAGCCACGGCCACCACACGTTGCTGATTGGTTAGTTGGTAAGCTTGTTCTGCTCTTGCTTTTGAAATAAAACCCAACTTAGCGAAGTTATCTTGTGCCTGCTGCGTTAGCAAATCGGCACGCATACGCGCTTCAAATTTATTGGGTGTCAGTCGGGCATTCGTGAGCATTTGGTCATACAGCTCTTGTGAAAATTTCCCGTCTTTCTGAAACTCAGGCATGCCAGTGATGTAAGTCGTCAATTGCATATCACTAATAGCAAATTTTGCGCGCTTAATTTCGTCATACAACAATCTTTCATTGATGAGCTGATTGAGCGCAAATGACTTCATTTCTGGCAGGTCAGGCGCAGCAGGGTCAATTTTTCCTTCAGATTGCAGGCGATTACGAATATTCTTAAGTGCGTTATCGTATTCTTGAATAGAAATATTGTTCTTACCCACTTTTGCAACGGCAACATTGCTACCAGCGCTACTTAAATATGAATCTATACCAAATAATGCAAATGGAATGGTAATGAGGGCTAATAGCGCTTTACCAACCCAACCTTGAGCAACTGAACGAATACTATCTAGCATAACGGAGTACCTTTAACTGAAATTCTGAAACTTTAGGACTGGCAATAATTTGCGTGTGGGTTAAAGAGCAATATTTAAACACACGGTTACCGTCCAATTTTTTGGATACGAGACTATAGCATATTTATAATTTTGCATAAGTCAGAAAACGCTCCGACAAAATACGAACGATTAAGTTTTAGAGAAAAAAACAAAAAAGCCTGCATAGAATTAAACTATGCAGGCTCATTGTCAGTGGCGGAGTGGACGGGACTCGAACCCGCGACCCCCGGCGTGACAGGCCGGTATTCTAACCAACTGAACTACCACTCCTAAAACTAATATTTGAAAGCTGTTTTAATTGAGTTAACACATCAATTTAAAACAACATCAAAATTCACATCCGTTATTCTAGCAAAATAAAAGAGCGCTTAAACTACCAGCACTCTTAATTTTACAATTAGGAACGGCATTAATCACTTTTGTTGGTATTTATGGTGGGTGCTAACGGGGTCGAACCGCTGACATTCGCCTTGTAAGGGCGACGCTCTACCAACTGAGCTAAGCACCCTGCTCAACCAACAAAGATTGCTAGTTTACAGCATCTTTTAAAGATTTACCAGCCCTAAATTTAGGAGAATTTGCTGCTTTGATATTAATTGTTGCGCCAGTACGTGGATTACGGCCGCTACGTGCTTCACGTTTGCCAACATAAAATGTACCAAAGCCGATTAAAGTGACTAATTCGCCTTTTTTCAATGCTTTAGTAATTGAAGCTGTCGTTGCATCTAATGCACGGCCAGCTGCTGCTTTAGAAATACCTGCTGCTTCTGCAATTTGGTCAATCAATTCTGATTTATTTGCCACTTGTACTCTCCCTTGTTTAAAATGGTTTTTAACTCACTCATTCTGAGCAATTAATACTCATACAGCTTTATATCAAGCCTACAAAGCCCATGTCAAGCTTTTATCACCATGCACGCGCAATTTTTTAAATTAATGCTTCGTGTTATCTGCAATCACAGCATCACTTTCAAGTGTTTTATCTACAGGCTGAATTTCTTTTACTGAAATTCCGCTCGCATCTTCATTTTCCAGCAATGGTGTTGGAAGTTTTTCTAAAGCCAACGCTAAGACCTCATCAATCCATTTGACAGGATGAATATCCAGCTTGTTTTTTATGTTTTCCGGGATGTCGGTTAGATCTTTAACATTTTGCAGTGGGATCAAAACTGTTTTGATGCCACCGCGGTGTGCCGCAAGCAACTTCTCCTTTAAGCCGCCAATCGGCAACACCTCGCCTCTTAACGTAATTTCACCAGTCATGGCCACATCCGCACGCACTGGAATGCCTGTAAGAATAGACACCAGTGCGGTTGTAATCGCAATCCCTGCACTTGGGCCATCTTTAGGAGTTGCGCCTTCAGGAAAATGAATATGAATATCATTCTTTTCGTAAAAGTCATCCGCAATGCCAAGCCGTTTGGCCCGGCTGCGCACCACGCTCATGGCCGCAAGCGTTGATTCTTTCATGACTTCACCAAGTTTTCCAGTCGTCGTTGTTTTTCCTTTACCAGGCAGCAGTACCGCCTCTATCGTGAGCAATTCACCGCCCACAGAAGTCCATGCCAAGCCGGTAACTTGGCCTATTTGATTTTCTTTTGCAGCTACGCCATAGTCGTAACGCTGAACACCCAAATACTTGTCTAAAACTTTTGGCGTAACTGAGATTTTTTTAGGCGCTTTGGCACCCTCTTTAGCCTTAGCCGTCAGTAATTCCTTGACGACTTTTCTACAAATTTTTGAAATTTCTTGTTCTAACTTACGAACGCCAGCTTCTCTAGTGTAGTAACGCACAATATCTCGCACCGCAGCATCTGAAATGGTAACTTCAGCGTCTTTCAGGCCATGTGATTTTAATTGTTTAGGCACCAAGTAGCGCATCGCAATATTCACTTTTTCATCTTCTGTGTAGCCTGAGAGATGAATGATTTCCATACGGTCTAACAGTGCGGCAGGAATATTCATTGAGTTTGCTGTGGCGACAAACATCACGTCGGATAAATCGTACTCAACCTCAACATAATGATCCGCAAAAGTGTGATTCTGTTCAGGATCCAATACCTCAAGCAAAGCAGAAGATGGGTCACCACGCATGTCTTGTCCCATTTTATCGACTTCATCGAGTAAAAATAATGGATTTTTGACACCAACTTTACTCATACTCTGCAAAATTTTACCCGGCATCGAACCGATATAAGTTCTTCTGTGCCCACGAATCTCAGACTCATCACGCACGCCACCTAGCGCCATGCGCACAAACTTACGATTTACGGCTTTTGCAATGCTTTGCCCAAGAGAAGTTTTACCAACACCAGGTGGGCCGACCAAGCAAAGAATAGGTGCTTTAATTTTATCGACGCGCTGTTGCACAGCAAGATATTCAACAATACGCTCTTTTACTTTTTCCAGACCATAGTGGTCATCGTCCAATATTTTTTCGGCCGCTAATAAGTCTTTGCTTATCTTGGTTTTTTTCTTCCATGGAAGATTAATAAGTGTATCAATATAATTGCGTACAACTGAAGCTTCAGCCGACATCGGCGACATCATCTTCAACTTCTTAAGTTCACTTGCGACTTTAGCAAGTGCTTCTTTTGGCATATGCGCGTCTTGAATGCGTTTTTCAAGCTCATCCATTTCGGCATTTTCATCTTGCTCACCAAGTTCTTTTTGGATGGCCTTTACTTGCTCATTCAAATAGTATTCTCGCTGGGTTTTTTCCATTTGGCGCTTCACACGACCACGAATGCGCTTTTCCACTTGAAGGATGTCAATTTCACCTTCCATCAAGCGCAGTAAATGTTCTAGACGTTCAGCCACGCTAAACATTTCAAGCACTTTTTGTTTTTCATCAAGTTTTAACGTGAGATGCGCGGCAATCGTATCAGCTAACCGACCAGCATCATCAATGGTTGCCAGCGAGGTGAGAATTTCTGGGGGTATTTTTTTATTCAATTTCACATATTGATCAAACTGTGCAAACACAGTACGCATTAACGCTTGAATCTCAATGTCATCAACTGATTCTGCAATAAGCTCTACGTGTGCGGCAAAACACTCTTCGGTTTCAGTAAAATCAGAGAATTTGGCACGCTGCACGCCCTCAACAAGCACTTTTACGGTGCCGTCAGGTAATTTAAGCATTTGCAACACTGTGGCAACTGTACCTACCTCGTACAAGTCTTCGGCGCTAGGTTCATCTTTGTTGGCTGACTTTTGTGCAACCAATAGAATTTGCTTGTCGCCCTCAGAGGCAATCTCCAAAGCTTTTACAGACTTTGTGCGCCCGACGAACAATGGAATAACAAGATGCGGATAGATCACCACGTCACGCAGTGGCAACACTGGCAACATACCAGTTTCAGCGCTAAATAAAGGTAAACTTTTTATCATGAAGACTTCCAAATTAAGCTAAGGTTATAAGCTATCAATGCCTACATAACAAATAATGGGGTTAAAGAGCACGCCTTCAAGACCCCATTGAGAATGATATCAAAATGTTTTTATATGAGTTAACCTACGGCCTCTTCAGCAGGCTTGTCGGAATAAATCAAAAGCGCAGGCGCGTCACCGCGAATAACACCATCATCAATAACAACCTTAGATAGATTTTTAAGAGATGGTAACTCATACATGATTTCAAGTAGAGAGTGCTCAAGAATTGAACGCAAACCGCGTGCCCCAGTTTTGCGCTCCAAGGCTTTTTTTGCTATTAAATGTAGTGCTGACTCTCTAAATTCCAACTCGACACCCTCCATTTTAAACAGTTTAATATACTGTTTTGTGAGTGCGTTTTTAGGCTCAGTAAGAATAGTCATCAACGCCGACTCATCTAAAGATTCCAATGTGGCGACTACCGGTAGACGGCCAATAAATTCCGGTATTAGACCAAATTTGATTAAATCTTCGGGCTCAACATCACGCAACACATCACCTACCTGGCGATTATCATCTTTACTTTTTACTTCGGCACCAAAACCAATGCCTCCTTTTTCAGAGCGCAGTCGAATCACTTTTTCCAAGCCATCAAAGGCACCACCACAAATAAATAGGATGTTGGTTGTATCTAACTGTACAAATTCCTGATTAGGGTGCTTGCGTCCCCCTTGTGGCGGTATGGATGCTACCGTGCCTTCAATCAATTTCAGTAGCGCTTGCTGCACGCCTTCGCCAGATACATCTCGCGTAATAGAGGCGTTTTCTGACTTTCTAGAAATCTTATCGACCTCATCTATGTAGACAATACCGCGCTTCGCTTTTTCGACATCGTAATCGCATTTTTGCAAGAGTTTTTGCATGATGTTTTCAACGTCTTCACCCACGTAACCTGCTTCAGTCAAGGTGGTTGCATCAGCCATAACAAAAGGCACATCCAAAAGCCTAGCAAGCGTTTGCGCGAGCAGTGTTTTACCAGAACCTGTTGGGCCTATCAGCAAGATATTGCTTTTTGAAATTTCAACTTCATCTTTTTGCCCGCCATCTGACAAATTATTATGGCCCAGACGTTTGTAATGGTTATAAACCGCTACGGCAAGATTTTTCTTGGCATGTGTTTGACCGATGACGTACTGATCCAATATTTTGCAAATCTCTTGAGGTGTCGGCAAACTTTGTTCAGCTGATTTGAGTCCGTCGGTATTTTTAACTTCCTCTTTAATAATGTCATTGCATAAATCAACACACTCATTACACACAAATACTGAAGGGCCAGCTATGAGCTTTTTCACTTCATGCTGACTTTTGCCACAAAATGAGCAATACAGTAATTTATCGCCATCGGCCTTATTCGCCATACGTCATTCCTATTTTATTAAGTAACATTACTAACATCAAATCATTGACTATTTGAGCTATATTATTGTCAATTACGACCAAAAATAAACTATCTTTAAAATGGGCCTATGCAGTTTCAGTGCGACTGGTAATTACTTTATCAATCATGCCGTAAGCGACAGATTCTTCTGCACTCATAAAATTATCACGCTCAGTGTCAACATCGATCTCCGCAGCCGTTTTACCAGTATGGTGCGCTAAAATGGCATTCAATTTTTCGCGCAAATACATAATTTCTTTTGCCTGAATGGCAATATCTGTCGATTGGCCCTGAAAGCCGCCCGAAGGCTGATGAATCATGATGCGTGAATTCGGCAAACTGTAACGCTTACCTTTTGCGCCTGAAGCAAGTAAAAATGCACCCATGCTCGCAGCTTGACCAATGCATAAAGTACTCACATCTGCCTTAATGAATTGCATTGTGTCATAAATTGACATGCCAGCAGTGACTGAGCCGCCAGGTGAATTAATATAAAGCGAAATATCTTTATCCGGATTTTCGGCCTCAAGAAATAAAAGTTGGGCGACCACTAGGTTTGCAGATTGGTCATTGACCGGCCCTACCAAGAAAACCACGCGTTCTTTCAGTAAACGCGAATAAATATCATATGAGCGCTCACCACGACCGCTTTGCTCAACTACCATCGGGATATAGCCTAAGCCCTGAGGCGTCATTTTCTGCTCAGAAATTGGTGAGTCATTCAAACTCGGCTTGTGAATCATGATGCGCTTCCCATTAAATCATCGAATTTTACTTTTTTATCTGTAACTTTGGCATTTGACAGCACCCAAGCCACAGCGTTCTCTTCAGTGGCTAAAGCTGCTGGCTCATCAAGACGTTTTGGGTCAGCATAATACCAAGTGACCACTTCAGAGGGACGCTCAAAACTTTGTGCAAACACATCGACCATGGCGCGCACTTGATCAGCGGTAGCATGCAATTTGTTGGTATTGATAATCTCACCAAGGATTAAGCGCAATTTTGTGCTGCGCTTCGCCTGCTCTTCAAACATGCTCGGTTCTAACTTGATGACGCTCATGTCTGCTCCGCGCTGTTTTAGATTTTGCGCGGTAGTTTCCATCATGCGATTGATTTCCGTACCTAACAGCACTTTTGGAATGTCCAGGTCTGTATGATCAACCAACGCCTGAAACACCTGTTCTTTCAGTTTAGCACTAACACGTTTGGCAACCTCCTGCTTAAGGCTCTCCGTGACTTCTGCTTTCATTTTTTCAACGTCACCGTCCTCAACACCAAGACCTTTGGCAAATTCAGCATCAATTGCCGGTAGCTTGGGTTCTGAGACGCTGACATAACTGACGTCATAAGTCACCACTTTGCCAGCCAATTGTTCAGGTTGATGATCTGCTGGATAGCTGATTTCAAATTGCTTTGCGCTACCTGCTTTTCCACCCGCTAAATTCTCATCGAATGCGGCGATACGACCACCCTCACCCAATACTAAATCAATGCCAGTAGTTCCCGTTGACTCTACTTCTTTTCCATCGATTGTTGCCTTAAGCGTGACATTCACGCGATCGCCAATTTTGGCGGCCCGTTTGACTGGCACAAAAGTCACACGTTGTTTAACTAGTACATCTAATGTTTTTTTAACGTCAGCATCACTAACTTCAATCACAGGCCGCTCGATTTTAACTTTTGAGAGATCTCCGACTTTTACTTCAGGGAACACTTCAAAAGTTGCTGTGTATTCTAATGATTCGGATGCCGCTCCAAAAGGTTTATGCTCAATATTTGGAAAGCCTGCAACACGCAATTTAGCCTCATCTACGGCTTCACCAAAGCTTTTTTCAACAGCGCCCGAATAAACTTCATCACGTACTTGGTCGCCATAATGTTGGTTCACCAAACCTAATGGCGCTTTTCCTGGCCTAAAACCAGCGAATTTAGCCGTACGTGAGATTTGCGCCAAACGTTGTTTAATTTGTGCTTCTAACGGTTGTAGTGGAACAGAGATCGTGATGCGACGTTCTAGTTTGCCAAGAGTTTCAACATTCAATGCCATGCGGTTTATTCCTAAAGTCTAAATGCAATCTCGTAAGCGTGAATCATACAGAATGTACGTTACAGAGATGCTTTAATAAAGTTAAATTAGAACGGAATGTAAGAAATAATCCAGTGTTATGTGGTTTGGTTGGTGAAAAAACGCTAGCTTTGTCCTTTTTTCACTTCATCCAGAAACGGTGGATTGACCAACTTACTAGTCCGTGTGATTTCAGCCGAAGACTATAGCATATTAGGCTTTTCGAAACAAATAACAGGGATATATTTTCCAACAACATGGTTAAAGGCAGGTGCTACCAGATTAAGTCTATCGCCTTATTGAAAAAATGGGTAAAGACCGTTGTTTATGCATCATTATTTTTTGAATGCCTAAAAACCAATAGAAACTAATCAACATCTAGCAGTGAAAAGCAAGTAACTAATTGTGCTATTTATACTGTAATGATTGTAAACAAAAAAATGGCGCCACAGCGCCATTTTTTAACCAACTGACTAATCTACCAAGTACGTTTAATGTAAAAGGTAATGGTTGCGTCATTTGTATCGCGACCATCAGACGTTTCATAATACGCTTGATCTTGCACGGCAAATGTATTCGTGAATACAGCGCCAGCGTTAAAGCCTTCAATAGGTTTTCCTGAAGCGGTTGGAAGAGAAAAATCACGACTAATACCAATCGCATAATCGCCTTGATCGCCCGTTAGATTTTTTGTGTTTTGGTAGCCCACTTTTGCCATGATGCTTAAATCGCCTGGTAATTTATGCGTCATTTTGAGCTCATGGTAGTCTGCATGTTTTGTGTTTTTCTTACCATTATTGGTACTATCGATTGCTGCACCGTAATAATTTGTCAGTACGTTATAGTAGGTATAGGTTAAGAACTCATAAGAAAGACCAATAGACGCTTCAAAAGAATCTTGTTTGCGACCCAAGTCAGCCTCACTGTATGAATTTTCGCGATTAGGGTACCAGTAATAATTACCCATCAAATTCACGCCAAAGCCGCTTTCAAAGGTATGGGCATAGCCGCCGTAAATATCAATTTCAATTTTGTTGCCACCCGAAAAACCGTCGCCATGGCCCGTAAAGTTTTTATCAATATTTGAAAACCAAGTACCGGCATAAAAGCCACTGCTGTGGGCGTAATCAGCACCACCCTGCAAAGCCGGGCCATCACTTAATGCCACACCACGGAACATATAGTTGCTATATAAACCTAAGTTAAAAGTTAATGAATGAGGCGATGTTGGCTCTGCTGGCTCAGCAACTGCCGCCGCTGGTGCTGCTTCAACTGCCGGCGCTTCATCAGCCATGGCATAAGCACTGCCCAATAAAACCGGGCCTGCATATAAGGCACATAGGATGTTACGTATTGTTTTTTTACCCGAATTCGTCATTTTAACTCCCTGTTATTTCTCTATTGAATATTACTAAATTTACTGGGAAACATATTGAATTAAATCAATATTGGGTGCAACTAGTAATTCACAGAAATGCAACAATTCAACACAAATACAACAAATAAAGCGTTCATAAAATGGTGCATCAGCAAATTTTTGCACCTAAGTTGTGCGTGCAAGATTGTGCATACGGGCATTTTTTGGAATTACATTTCTATCACGCAAACGATTAAAAAGTATGCGAGAAAAAATCAATGCCCTGAGAGCCTTATAAATAAAGGCTCTCAGGGCATCACTAAAGGTTACATATGAATTGAGAAGTGATTTATTGATTTTTCTGGCCAAAAAAAAGCTTCCCTTTGTGGAAGCTTTTAACTGATCAAATCAATTTGATGTTGTTTTATTTAAAAAACTATTGGTGCGAAAGGAGAGACTCGAACTCTCACGCCTTGCGGCGCTGGAACCTAAATCCAGTGCGTCTACCAATTCCGCCACTTTCGCAGGTTGTTGCGGGTGAAAATCACCCTGATTCAACGAAGTCGCCATTGTATATCAAGTAAGCGTGCTGGGAATAGTAAATTTATAAAATTTCGATACTTATTTAATACGCGCGCTATGGTGACGTTAGACTGCGCTGATTTTGCTGGCAGTTAAAGCTAAGATTATGCGAGAATGGCGTTTGAGTTAGTTATCAACATGAGTGAAGTCAATATTATGCCAAACAGTATCAATGAAAATGAGATTAGCCTACTACGTAAAGAGTTAGAGATGCTGATGCTTGAACGCCAGTCTTTATTGAGGGTCACAGGCGCGGCGGCAGGCTTGATTGCTGAAATGGACAGCCATGATTTGCCCATTTCCACAGTGGAGGCCGCTGACTTATTAGCGACTACAATCAATAAGTTAAGTGAAGAAACGTTACAAGATGCTTTAAGTTCCGTGCATGCGGAAATTGTAGATTAAAGCGATACGATTCGTTTCACTTTACCCTATCAGGAATTCAGTGCAATTCTTGCTTCATCCAAACCACCTGGATTAAAGATGACGCTTAGACAACACAAGATGCAAGCAAAACCATTGGCGCACAAAAGCTTATATTTAGCCATCGTCGCGGTAATATCAATACAGTTTGTTGCTTGCAGTTTTCAAGACTATGCGCCTAAACCGATTGATGCCGCACAAAGTGCAGCTAGATTTTCCAGAAAATCATTTGAAGACAGTCAGTTTCAACAGTTTTTAATTGCACAAGGCTATGCGGTTGAACGGCTGCCGATTCAGCTTTGGCACTTGGATGACTTAGCCTATTGCGCATTGTTTTTTCACCCCAGTTTAGAAGTTGCTCGCACGCAATGGCGCTCAGCGCAACTTGCCGAGCAGGTCGCGGGGAACAAACCACTCCCGACTTTAAACAGCCATTTAGCGCATAGTGACGACCCTGACCCGGCAAAAAAACCGTTTGCCTTAGGCTTGGGTATTGATATCCCAATAGAAGTCGCCAATAAACGTCTGGTTAGTATTGAGCAGGCGCAGCATCTCACTCAAATTGCCAAGCTTGAAATTGCACAAACAGCGTGGCAATTACGTCATCAACTCGCGCAGACATTTTCAAATATTCAATACAATCAGCAGCAAATTAGTTTACTCGCGAAAGAAAAAAACCTGCGTGAAGCCATTGTCAGGCTCTATCAAAAACGATTAACTTTAGGCGAAGCCTCAAATATCGAGTTGAGCAATGCCACATTACAACTGCAATCAAGCGAAAATGCGTTGCTCAGTGCGCAGCAAGCGCAACTGGTTTTACAATCACAACTGGCCAGCCAATTGGGTTTGCCGTTAGCACAAGTCAACAAAATGGCATTGGCACCCATAGATGAAGAACGGCATCAAAGTGCAACCCCTACGGATGAAGTGCAGGCAACTGCCCTGCAGAACCGCATCGACATTCGCATTGCGCTTGAGCGATACGCGGCGGCTGAGGCCAAATTAAAGTTGGAAATTGCCAACCAATACCCAGACCTTGTCATCAGCCCTAGTTACACCTATGAGTTTGGCGACAATGTGTGGTCATTAGGTATTTCAAGTTTATTAGCGCTGCTGAACAAAAATAAAACCAATATTGCCACAGCCAACCAATTGCGTGAAGTGGAAGCTGCGCAGTTTGATGCTTTGCAAATAAAAGTGATTCAAGAGGCGAGTACAGCGCGTGCGCAGCTCACGCAAGCCAGTGCTGAACTGCATGATCAGCAACAATTATTAGTACAACAGCAGGCCAAGACGCAACGCTTAGCACGCCAATTTGCTGCAGGTGAAATCGATCGACTCACCATCACTTATGCTGAGTTAGAAAATGTTGGTGCTGAAAAAGCGCTAGCCTTGGCCCGCTATAAACGTAATCAGGCACTAGACCAACTTGAAAACACCATGCAAAAGCCAATCACAACACAAAGTTTGTTTAATCAGTATCGGGGTGAACTATGAGCCGTAAAGCAATGATGATTATCGGCATACAGGCATTTTTAATAATTGTACTTTTTTGGCTGCTGGTGTTTTACGGTAAAGATGAATATGAAGAGCTAGGTGCTGAGCTCGATGAGGAAGTTGAAACGCGCTCGCTCGTGGCCGAGCATGCGAATGCAGACGCAGGCGTCGCGACATTGGTGCTACCAGTTGCACTGCAAAAACAAAGTGGGTTGCAATTCACGCGGCTACAAGCAACAACGCATCAAGCCACATCGGCAGCGTTTGGCACGGTGGAGTCAATCGATAGTTTGGTTGAGCTTCGTACCCGTTATTTTGCAGCACTTGCAGATGGCAATGTGATTCGCACGAACATTGCAAGTGCCGAGCAAAACTTGCAACGCTTGAAATTGCTCAACCAAGACGATAAAAATGTTTCTGACCGTGTGGTGCAAGAAACAGAAGCACTGCTTAACAGTGAAAAAGCAAAATTGGGGGCAGCCAGTACATCTGCCAATGGAATACGCGATAATATGCGTCAGTTTTGGGGTGCTACATTGGCAAACTGGGCAACACAACACACACCGAACAGTGCGTTTGAAGGCTTGTTGCAGCACCGTGATGTGCTCATCAAAGTGACGCTGCCGTTTGAAGTGGTGCCTGATAAAAATACCATACTGAGTATTACACCCATGGGGGCGGTAAGCCAAAATGTTCAGGCAAAGTTCATTTCAGAAGCCGCTTTGACAGACAACACCATACAAGGTAAAACCTATTACTACCATGCGCCTGCTGGCAATTTTAGAACCAACATGCGTGTTTCAGCAAGGCTAGACACGCAAGGCAAAGTTTCGACTGGCGTGATTGTCCCGCATCAAGCAGTTGTCTGGTACGCAAACCAAGCTTGGGTTTATCAAAAAGTGGGGCCAGAAAAGTTTGTTCGCCGATTGATTAACACCGATGTGGAAATTGAAAGTGAGGCGATTAGCGGATGGTATAACACTGTGGATATCGCAGAAAATGATGAAGTGGTCGTTAGTGGTGCGCAGCTGCTATTGTCTGAAGAATTGAAGTATCAAATTCAAAATGAAAACGAGGATTAAATTGCTAAATTTATCCCGCGATGCATTGAGTAAACTTGCCATGTCGCTACGTTTTGTCGTCTCGCTACAATATGGTGTGGCGTCACATACGCAAAGGCAGCCATCACTATGATGTCCGCACTGGTTCGATTTTCAATTCGCTTTCATGGCGTGGTGATTGGCTTGGCATGCCTGCTGGTGGTCTATGGTTTGTACAACTTATCGCGTGCAAATCTGGATGTGTTTCCGGAATTCTCCCCCACGCAAGTCGTTATTCAAACCGAGTCACCCGGCTTATCATCAAGTTTAGTTGAGCAACTGGTCACGCAGCCGATTGAAAACACGCTTTCCGGAACGGTTGGCGTAGAGTCAATGCGCTCTCAATCTATTCCTGGCTTATCTATCATCACCATTATTTTTAATGAAAACACCGATATTTATAAAAATCGGCAAGTCGTTGCTGAGCGCTTAGCGACGCTTAGTAATCAATTACCTAAAAATATTGTACCCAATATCACGCCGCTAACTTCTAGTGCCAGCTCAGTGCTAGGCATGGGCATTACCTCTGATAAGCGCAGTTTGATGGAGTTACGTACATTGGTGGATTGGACGATACGCCCGCACATCATGGCAGTGCCGGGTGTGGCGGATGTGAATGTACTGGGAGGCGACGTGCGCCAGTTCCAGATTTTGGTGGACCCAAAAAAACTCGTCCAGTATAACTTATCCATACAAGAAGTATTGGCCGTAACTGCACGTGTTACCGGCGTGCGTGGCGCGGGATATATCGAAAATAATAATCAGCGTATTTTAATCAACACGGAAGGACAGGCTAAAAACGCGAACGAGCTAGCCATGATGCCAATTTTGCATCGCCAAGGTAAAACGGTGCGTTTGAGCGATATAGGCGAGGTTGTAGTCGGTGCCGCACCTTCTATCAGCGCGGCAGCTATCAATGGCAAGGAAGGCGTGTATTTCTCAGTACAGGGCCAATTGGGTGCAAATACCAAAGCCGTAACTGAGGCGGTTGAAAAAGCCATGCACGAACTCGAACCCGAGTTAAAAGCACAACAAATTACTTTTTACCCTGAACTGTTTCGCCCGGCAAATTTTATTGAAACTGCTATTGATGGCGTTAAAACCGACATACTGATTGGCTCTGTGCTGGTTATCGCGATTTTGTTTTTATTTTTATTTAATGCACGTACCGCATTTATTTCTGCCACCGCCATACCACTCTCATTGTTGGCCGGCACGATTGTACTGAGTTATTACGGCATTGGCCTCAACATCATGGTGCTTGGCGGCTTGGCGATTGCCTTGGGTGAAGTGGTTGATGACGCCATTATTGATACAGAAAACATTTTCAGACGACTACGTGAAAACCGTTTACTAGCCAACCCACTGCCCGCTCACCATGTCGTCTTTAATGCCTCAATGGAAGTGCGTAGCTCTGTAGTCTACGCCACCATTATCGTGGTATTGGTTTTCTTGCCTTTACTGACCTTATCAGGCGTTGCAGGCAAGTTATTTGCCCCGTTGGGTTATGCCTATATCAGCGCCATTATGGCCTCTTTAGTGGTTGCCCTCACCTTAACCCCTGCCCTCTGCTATCTGTTATTCACCCATGGAAAATTAGAGAGCGGAGACCCACCCCTCATTGCTTGGCTAAAGGTCCGTTACGAGCGTTTATTAAAGCAAATTGAAAAACGCCACATCATGATATTAAGTGTAAGCACCATCATTATCGCACTTGGTCTTGGCATTTTGCCGCTATTCAAAAGCCAGTTCATCCCTAGCCTGCATGAAGGCCATTATATTATGCACATGACGGCAGTACCCGGCACGTCAGCACAGGAGTCTTTACGCATCGGTAAACGGGTGTCTAAGGTGATTGAAAACATCAAAGGTGTGAAATCTGTGACGCAATGGGTGGGCCGCGCGCCAAACGCTGCGGACACTTTTGGCACGCATTATAGCGAATTTGAAATTGAACTGGGACAAGCCTCAGGCCCTGAACAGCGCTACATTCTCAACCGCATTCGAGAAGAACTTGCGGGAGAGGTTGAAGATGAAGATGGCGATGGCATTGCTGAAATTGGCTTTATAGGTGTCAATTTCGCCATCAACACGTTTTTAACCGAACGTATTGAAGAAACTATTTCCGGCTACACCGCTGCCATGGTGATTAACATCCATGGCCAGGATTTAGATGCGCTTGACCGCGATGCACGTGAAGTAGCCGGGTTATTGAGCAGTATTTCTGGGGCAAAAGACATTCAAATTCAGTCACCCCCAGGCACGCCAGAACTTACTATTCGGCTCAGACCAGAACGCTTGGCCATGTATGGCTTGCAATCGCTTGATGTGTTAGAAAACATTCAGGCGGCTTATGAAGGCGTGCAGGCGACACAAATTTATCAGGGCAATCAGGTCACCAGCGTCAATGTGATGTTTACCCACAACGTGCGTGATGATTTGCGTGAAATTGGCTTGCTGCCCCTAAAAAATCCTGATGGGAAAATGATTCTACTGAAAGAGGTTGCCAACATCACACAGGAAAATGGCCGCTCAAAAATCTTACATGCGGGCGCCAAACGCATCCAGACTGTCACCTGTAACATTCAAGACCGCGACGTGACGAGTTTTGCCAGTGAGTTGAAAAAACGTATGAATAAAGAGGTAAAACTCACACCGGGTAACTTTGTGACCTATACCGGCGAAGCAGAAGCCAATGCACAATCGCGTGAAGACCTCATCGTGCATTCGTTACTCGCTGGCGTTGGCATTTTCTTGATGCTCTATATTGCCTTTGGCCGCCTGCGTAATTTGCTGCTGACGTTTGCCAACCTCCCCTTTGCCTTAATTGGCGGTGTGATTGCCGCCATGTTTACCGGCGGCTGGATTTCGCTCGGCTCATTGGTTGGCTTTGTCACGCTATTTGGCATTACCCTGCGCAATTCCATTATGATGGTTTCTCATTATCAGCATTTAATTGATGAAGAACATTGTGTATGGGGCTTGGAAACCTGCATACGCGGCGCTTCAGAGCGCCTGCCATCCATTTTAATGACCGCACTAGTCACAGCGCTGGGTTTACTGCCTCTGGCCATAGGAACAGGCCAGCCAGGACGCGAAATTGAAGGCCCGATGGCGACCATTATTGTTGGCGGCCTGGTGACTTCCACCATACTAAACTTGTTGATTTTACCTACCATCATGCTGCATTTTGGTAAATTTGAAAAACCTGCACAGGTTTAGTATTTTGGCCTTTTGAAGGCTAGTTTTTTCAATTACACTGCACTAAAATCCGCCGAGAAAAAATTGATGCTCTGGAAGCCTTTATTTACAAGGCTTCCAGAGCATCAAAAAAGGTTGCATGCTAAAACACGCAATTTTTTGGGTTTTTATATGCAAATGTAAGGTAATGAAAAGCGGTTGATTCTCACGCTAAACTTCATCGTATTTAATATATTTAAAACGCACATCGTCATTGGGCGTGCCTGTGAGTACGCCACCTTCAAGCGCCGGCTGCCAGCCGACAACCTGCTCAATTTTTTGCGCCAATGCAAAGTCTTTATCGGTGATGCCTTTTGCATCGTGCGTGCACAGTTTGACGATGACAAAAGCATAAGAAACCGTTAAATCCGGGTGATGCCAAGCCGCCTCAGCCAAATGGCCAATCGTGTTCACCACCATGAGCGTGGCTTTCCAGCCACTGGTTTTATATTTACGACGAATCCAGCCGTTTTCCAAATACCAGTGCGGCAATTCTTTGCTTAATTTCTGCTGAATTTCATCATCCGTATACGTTTTTATCTTCGTCATCATGTTCTCCAATCACACATTCGATGTACTGAGTTGCAGGCCTTTTGCTTGTAGTGCATCCACATTGACGCCTTGCGCAAAAATCGAATGATCTGCTTTATTGACTACCCAAGTTTGGTAGTGCTGGCCCTGAATATAGTTAATCAATTGGCTGTCAATGAGTTCATCATCCACGAAATGCTGTAAGCGTGTGGGCGCTTTGGTTTGGTAGGTTTGCAATGGTTTTGACTTCACCAGAATCAATTGTTCGGCACCAAGCTTATTGGCGAGCCACGCACTGAGGCTGTCAGAGGTGATTTCCCAATTTCTTGGAATAGTGTCATCTGCCAGTACCATTTTGCTGGGCAGCCAGACAATTGCCCGATGTTGCCAGCCACGTTCTGAAATTTCCAATTCGCTGCTTGCTGTCACTAACGCTGGGTTCAGCCCTGTCAGCAATAAGCCATATTGGTCCATCGCCAATAGGGCCAGCTGGTGCGCGAGCGCATCCTGCATATTGGTAATCTGCTGCGCCTCACGCACAGCATTTGCAAAAAGCCCACCGCCAGGCACAATCACCACTTTGCCATCGCTAAACTTTACTAAAGTTTCAAGCCAGCGCGACAACTCCGGTGCGCCAAGCAAACTACCGCCTAGTTTGACTACCCACATTCAAACTCCAATTCAACAACGCTTATCTACTTTAAAAAATCGCATCAGCCGCAACATGCTTGAAGCTTTGTCCAAAGTTTCAATATACTCTTTTTCCATGGTGGAATCTGCCACAATGCCGCCGCCGGCATAAAAACTCACTTCGTTTTGGTGATATACCGCTGTGCGAATGGCAATGTTGGTATCCATATTGCCATCAAAGCCAATATAGCCAATCGCCCCGCAATACAGGCCACGCTGGCTGGATTCAAGTTCATCAATAATTTGCATGGCGCGTAATTTTGGTGCACCCGTAATTGACCCGCCCGGAAAACAGCCGCGCAGCAAATCCAGCGCCGACTTACCTGAGGCAAGTTTACCTGTCACAATACTCACCAGATGATGCACATTGGCAAAACTTTGTAACTGAAACAGTTTTTCGGCCTTGACTGAGCCTATTTCACAGTTTTTGCCAATGTCATTACGCAGCAAATCAACAATCATTAAATTTTCCGCGCGGTCTTTTAAGCTATTTTGCAACTCAGTCGCCTGTCTGGCATCTTCAATCACATCCTCTGAACGTGGCCGCGTGCCTTTAATCGGCCGTGTTTCCACATGCCTACCCACCACCTGCAAAAAGCGCTCGGGCGACGCAGATAACACTTCAAGATTGGGTAGCCGCATATAGGCCATAAACGGTGCAGGGGAAATCTCGCGCAGCTTTTTGTAGGCCAACCAACCGCTCCCTTTTGCCTGTGCTGAAAAACGCTGGGCCAAATTCACCTGATAGCAATCACCCTCTAGAATATAGCGTTTTACTTTTTCAAAAGCCTCTGCATAGCGTGCTTTTGTCATGTTTGAAATCACATCCGTTGTCACTTGAAATGCTTCAACCTTTTTCGCATCGCTGGAAGCCTTATAAAACAGGGCTTCCAGGGCATTAAATTTTTCTTGGGCATTTTCTTGCCAATGATTGGCAACTAAATGTGTTGTTTTTTGGCGATGGTCCACCACTACTGCCCATTCATAAATGCCAATCATCAATGCTGGAATAGCATGCATGGGCTTGGGCGCTACAACGGCACCAGCCCTAGGCGATTTTTCAAAATACAGCGCTAAATCGTAGCCAAAATACCCCACCGCGCCACCAGAAAACGGTAGATCCTTATCGGAGTTTTCTGACATAGCATGTTGCGCAAGGACACTTTTAATCAGATAGAATGGATTTTCTTCTGAAATTTCAGTTGTGCCATTTTCAGTGATTTCAGTGTATTTTCCGTAAGTTACATAGGTTTTCACTGGAGATGCCACCAATATGTCGTATCTTCCGTATTGACTTCCTGGCTTACCCGTTTGTGGATGTAACGCTTGGCCGCTATCAAGCATCATTGGCCACGCTAAATGGGCGATACACTCAAAGAATGTCACACTGTCGTGATGATATGGAAGTGCGCTCTTTAACATGCTAGCCCCAGACCGGCAACAGCAAATGCGGGAAAGCATACGGCCGCCCTATTTTTGAGTTCAGCATTTTCTGCAACAATAAAATCAGTAACCGGAACATACGTAAGCCCGAGCCGCTGCGCCAGTTCAGCCGCTAAAAATTCCCCTGCTCCACAACCAACAATCTGCCAATTTTGGCTAATGGTAAAACGTGACAATTGTCGTAATATTGCAAGCTGTAATTGCTGTGCCTGTAGATTTTTAAAGCTTTGCGCCAATTGCCGCCACGCAGCTAATGGCGCATCGGCGGCGTCCATGCCGACCATACGCGCGATGCGTCTGGCACTGGCTTCTATGGTCTTTTCAGCATGGTCAGCCGTCTCGCTCATGTTGTCTTCCTGCGCTAAATTACCTGTGAGCGTGTACACATCTGCCGTGGTGGCGAAATGCTCGGCGGCAACGTTCACCCAATCACCGTTAAACGGTATTTTTTGCGCCAAGGCCATTAGTGGCGTACGCACTACGCCGGTATACACCAACTCATCGGTTTTTAAGCGCGAGGCGTCGTTGAATCCCAGCACTTTTGGCTCATGATTATCAATGACTGCAAGATCAGTGGTCGTGCTGCCAATGTCTACAAACAGCGCTTGTTCAGAATGTTTTGCAAGGTATTGCAGGCTCACCAGCCAGTTCATTGAGGCAATGTCATGGGCGTGATGCTCAACATGGTCTAGCGATACAAATCCAGCAGATCTGGTAAAAAATCGGACTTCGCTCAGTAGTTTTAGGCTGATCAGTTGCGCAATTTGCATCACACCGGCCTGACGATTTGGAAAAATATCTGCCAGTTCGCCGGTCATGGTCACGTAATGTCGCGTGGCCTGCATTTCCTGCAACACGTTATCGATTGCAAGCGTCAACTCATTGAGGCCGCGCCATAGCGGGCAATAGACCTGTCTTGCTGATAACACTCTGCCTGCTGCGTCACACAGAACGGCCTTAAGATGCGCACCGCCAATATCCCAACCCATCACATAAGTGTTTTTCACAATTGAATCTCAACGATATTTTTTTGTATGTGCGGCATTTTAAAATGTGCATCGCACTGACTATCGAGGATCAATTTAGCCGCATTACAGCCCATTGCCTCGCTTAACCCTACATAACTGCTCGTTAAACGCGGGTTAATATCAATCACATCGATGCGATTCGTCATTGGGTCAATAATCACGTCAACGCCCACATATCCCAGCGCATCGGGTAGCACTTTAGCAAGCTTACGCATCAGGGTTTCAAAACGCTGCCAGTAAGCCGTCATGCCGTTGACGGTTATTCCCGTCAGCTTAAAAAACTGATCAGCTTGGCTGATATGCTGCTCATTACAGCAAAGTAGCCACGCTTGACCGCCACCACCGCTTAAAAATGCGAAACTCGCGTTAATGCCTGGTTGATAAGGCTGCGCAAAATACATTAAATAACGTTGATCTTCTAAAAGCCAGTCTCGTAATGCAGCGAGTGAATCAAACAAACGAATGCCTTCGCACCCTGCTCCATCTTCAGGTTTTGCCACCCATCTGGCTACGTTTAACGCTAATATTTCTTCAAAAAAAGCTGGCTGAATCAAATCCTCACCCGAATACACCGGCAAAGTATGGATGCCTGCCGCTTGCAGCGTATCAAACGTTAGGCTTTTACTGGTACCAATTAGCGTGGCATCAAATCCACAGCCTAGAAATTGGGCGCCCTGCACTTTGTCTTCTTCGGCTAGACACAGCTCAGTCAGCTCCAGTAAAGCACCATCGGTTTCAGGCGCGATGAGCCAAACCAAATCGGCTTGTTTAAGGGTTTTTTTAAAGGTCTTTTTAAACGCACCTGCATCAACCGTGATACGCTTACTGACGAGTGAAGATTGCGGCAATCGTGCATCATGCAGGGTAATCAGGGCGTATTGATTGAGTGCCTGTAAATCGCGCAGTAAGGCATCACGCATCATCGTGCCCTCTCTTACCAGAGATTCAGGCAGCGTTTCATCACTTAAACCGCCACCAGTGATAAACTCGCAGACGAATAATTTTTCTTGTTTTTCTTTCATGAGTGAGATGATGCAAATAATTCCAGTGATTGATCTGTTAAACGGCGTTGTAGTGCATGCAAAAAGCGGAGAAAGACAGCGATATCAGCCCATCCAATCCACACTGTGTAATTCGCATGACCCGTTAGTCATCGTCCAAGCTTTGCTCGACTTTATACCGTTTACACAATTATATATCGCAGACTTAAATGCCATTCAAAAATTAGAGGCGCAATACACGACAAATTTCAGGGTTATTGAAGAGATTGCAAAAAAGTTTCCTCAACTCAACCTTTGGGTGGACGCAGGCATTAGTAACAACACAGCGCTACACTATTGGCAAGCGCTGAATGTGCGGCCCGTCATTGCCAGTGAAAGCTTTGCAACCATTGAACATTATTTAAGTTTAAATATGGCTGAACAGCCGCATATTTTATCGCTGGACTTTTTTCCTCAGGGTTATGTTGGCCCAGCCGAGTTGCTCATCAACAATGATTATTGGCCACAAGATGTCATCGTCATGTCGCTGGCAAACGTGGGCGTGAATGCGGGCTTGAATATGCCCTTGATGATGGAGATTAAAGCACGGGCGCACCATCAAAACCTGATTGCAGCCGGTGGCGTCAGAAATATTGACGATTTAAAAGCACTTAAAACGCTAGGCACTCAGCATGCGCTCATTGCCACAGCCTTACATCAACAACAAATTACCGCAGCACAATTGGCTGAACTATAACGATTTAATGTCCTAGAAACGATTT
>Ga0208694_1001349_pt1 | contig 30251 bp, 22 predicted proteins | sample AD_UKC078_MetaG_FD_184442 | JGI IMG/M metagenome (GOLD analysis project Ga0208694, IMG submission 184442) | Active sludge microbial communities of municipal wastewater-treating anaerobic digesters from USA - AD_UKC078_MetaG (SPAdes) (version 2) | ecosystem: Engineered > Bioreactor > Anaerobic >...
GTATTATTCGTATGCCCCAAGTGTAAAGCCATAGACACCTTAAAAAGTGCAGGCGATATATTCAGCTGCACATGCGGATTAAGCGTAAAGTTAAATGAATACTGCTGCTTTGAAGTACAGTCGGATGATGAGTTTGATTTTGAAAATGTATATGACTGGGACATGTGGCAAAGAGAGTATCTTAAGAATAACCTTGATAAACTTAAAACCGAGCATATTGACAAACCCATATTCAGGCATCCCGGTCAGACTCTCAATAAGATAAATGTGGAAAAAGGTACGGATACTGTAAATACCGGAACTATGGAGCTGTATTCCGACAGACTTAAGATAACTTCCGACGATAATTCCAAACAGGATATTTTCCCTCTTTCCGATATAGCGGGATTCTCCGTTACAAAAATGATGAGAATACTGTTTTCCTTAAAAGACGGCAGCTATTATGAGGTAAGGTCGAATATACCGAGAACGGGAATGGGGTATATGATGCTTTACAGATATCTGACCGGCAGGGATTACATATAATTGAAATTCATACACTAAAATGGTATTATTCGAATAATGAGCGGTTTAGTTATAAGCCAGATGCGAAAAGCGATAATTGATTACGATATGATTCAGGATGAGGATACTATCGCAGTGGGACTGTCGGGAGGAAAAGACAGTCTTGCTCTGCTTTACGGATTAAGCAAAATCAGAGGGCATATAGAGCAATCGTTTGATATAAAAGCAATTACCTTAAAACTCAGCGAAGAAAATCCCGATACCGATTATCTTAAAACCTTCTGCGATAGCATCGATGTGGAATTGGTTGTAAAGCAGACCGATATAGAACAGATTGTTTTTGAAGAACGGAAAGAAAAAAGTCCCTGCTCTTTATGTGCCAATTTACGCAGAGGTATGTTGAATGATACGGCAAAAACATTAGGTTGTAATAAAGTGGCTCTCGGTCACAACAAAGACGATGCCATAGAAACTTTTCTGCTATGTTTACAATATGAAGGAAGACTGCATACTTTTGCTCCCGTTACCTATCTTTCAAGAAAAGATATAACGGTGATAAGACCGCTTATATATTCTTTTGAACAAGACATAATGGCTTTTAATGAAAGTGCGGGTATTACACCGGTTAAAACACTGTGCCCCGCAGCAGGCTTTACCCATCGTCAGAGAATAAAGGAATATATTGAAAACGAAAGTTCCATCAATCCCAACTTTAAATACAACCTTTTCCGGTCATTCACGCATGCCAATATTTCCGGATGGAAGGAGGTACTCTGATGGTTTTTTCCGGCCTTTTCTTTTTAACGGTTTTCCTGCCCGCATGCCTCATACTTTACTACATTTCCAAAAACCGAACATATAGAAATATCGTTCTTACCGTCATGTCTTTAGTATTTTATGCATGGGGAGAACCGGTATATATACTGCTTTTACTGCTGACTTCGGCTTTCGTATACATTGTAGCCCTCCTTATACAGCAAAAAGCCGGCACGCGTTCATCGAAAATCTACCTTATAACAGGTATAACGGTAATTATAGCGATACTGGTATTCTTCAAGTATTCGGGATTTATTGCGCAAAACTTATCGGCAATATTCAAATTTAAAAATCCTTTCAACGACATTGCCTTACCTTTGGGCTTGTCTTTCTATACTTTCACATGCATAAGTTATCTTGCGGATGTTTACAAAAAGAAAACCGAGGCCCAAAGAAACTTTTCGGACTTGCTTATGTACATATCGGTGTTTTTTACCGTGACATCGGGACCTATAAGAAGATATCCCGACTGGGTAGCGGATATAAGAAGCGACAGAGAAACTTGGGAAAAATTCAATTACGGAGTGCACAGATTTATTATAGGGTTGGCCAAGAAAGCAATCATAGCCAACACCGCAGGCACTTTGATATCTTCTTTCACAGGTACCGATTACTCCAGACTGTCGGTACAAGGCGCATGGATAGGAATACTTCTGTTCTCGTTACAGATATATTTTGATTTTTCCGGTTATTCCGATATGGCTATAGGATTGGCTTCCATGTTCGGCTTTTCGGTAAATGAGAACTTCAATTACCCGTATATATCTAAAAGCGCTACGGAGTTCTGGAGAAGATGGCATATAACACTGGGAGGTTTCTTTCGGGACTATGTATACATACCCCTTGGCGGTAACAGAAAATACAGAATAAGAAATCTTCTGGTAGTCTGGTTTCTGACCGGTCTTTGGCACGGAGCAAGCTGGAACTTTGTTATATGGGGACTGTATTTCTTTGTACTGCTTTTAATTGAAAAAGCTTTTCTTATCAAACTGTTTGAAAAGATTCCCAAGGTTTTTTCACACATATACTTCCTTCTTGTAATTCTTATAGGATGGGTGTTCTTCTACCATACAGACTTATCCCAAGCCGTACGCTACATATGCGTAATGTTCGGCATAAAAGCCGCATCATTTTCCGACCCCATATTAACCATTCTGTTCAACAACAATGTGCTGTTTATACTCACGGCTGTCATCTGCACCGTTCCGTTGGGGAAATTCTTGAAACAACAGGCGGAGAAATTGGAATACAGGCTTTCCAAAGGACGTACCGATATACTGAACAGAATAGTGATTCCGATGTTCAATGCGGCACTGCTTATTCTTTCAATAATATTCTTAGTAGGAGACACATATACACCTTTTCTGTATTTCAATTTCTGATATGAAAAAACTTTGCATAGGTTCACTGTTATTCATTATAGTTATTTTCGCAGCAGGCATAATAAACATTGTCAATCCGAATAAACCTTCGGTATCTTTGGCGGAGAACCGTAAACTTCAGGAGAAACCGGTTTTTTCCGCAGCTTCTTTTTTTGATAAATCATATGTAAACAACTATTCCGCTTACTATTCCGACACTTTCATACTGAGAGACACCCTTATACAATACAGAAGAGCTGCGGATAAGTTTTTCGGATTTAAGAAGAATATGAAGATAGAAATAAGTAAACATGTAAATACTCCTTCACCTTCCTCACTTCCTGTAAATACTGTCACTTATTCACCTTTTCCATCTCCTGCAAACACCTGCACTCCCACCATATCACAAACCGAAGCTCCTCCCTCTCCTACAGCGTCCGTGTTACCTGCCCCCTCACCGACACCGAAACCTGAGTACCGGGCAGCTTCTACAATTGAAGTGTTGAAGAGCCCTTTTTTCCTTGTGGACAATAATGTTGTGGCTGCAATCTGGGCAAAAGATGAAAGCTTAAAGAAGTACGCAATGTTCATTAATGAACTTAAAGATTCCATGGGAGAGCATGTGAATGTCTATTCCATGGTAATACCGACCGCTATGGAATATTTCAATCTCTCGGACATGCAATATATAACCGGATCACAGAAGCAAATGGTGGAAGATATCGCACAATATACAAACGGCTCGGTGATAGATGTGGATGCATACAATGCTCTTTTTCATCACTGTAAAGAGTACATATATTACAAAACCGATCACCACTGGACACATTTAGGTGCATACTATGCCTACACCGTACTTATGCAAGCAATGGGAAAACAGGAAGATATAGTACCTCTTGAGAGTTATGTTGATAAGGAAGTAATTGAAGGATTCATAGGCAGTGCATACCGAAAAACCAATCAGGACGAAAGAGTGCTGAATAACCCCGATACGCTTATAGCATATTATCCCTTAGTCGAATACAAATACATTATGCATAAGAAAACAGGACCGGTAGAAAAAAGACTTAACGACTTAGCCTACGTCAATCCGAATAATCAATACTACAACATGTTCATGAGCGGAGGAAACGGCGTATATCACGAGTTCACAACGGAAAACAAAAACGACAGAACAATACTTGTCATATGCGATTCCTACGGTGCCTCTTTTGTACACTTCCTTCTGCCGCATTATGAGAAAGTATACATAATGGATACAAGGTTTTATGACCGGGAATATCTTAACAACATGACAATAGATGCGTTTGCAAAAAGTATATATGCAGACGACATTACCACTCTTTTATACATGGACAGCGTAGCATATACTTTCAATACCGATGCTCTGTACGGGTTATTGAAATAATTCTATTATTTCTTTTTTGCTTCTTTAAATTTATATATTTTATTCGTCTGTTATTCCGATTAAAACAGAGCATCAATCACAGCTTCTTTGATATATCCTTAAGATAAGCTTTAAGGTTGTCTTTCAGATCGTCTCTTCTTAAAGCATATTCTATCGTAGCCTGTACAAACCCCAGTTTGTCTCCCAGATCATATCTTATGCCGTCAAACTCATATGAGTATATATCCTGTATAGTTAAAAGAGTCCTTAGTGCATCGGTAAGCTGTATTTCCCCGTTCTTACCCGGTTTCTGATGCTCCAATATATCGAAAATTTCCGGCTCCAGTATATATCTTCCCAAAATAGCGACATTGGAAGGTGCCGCTGCTTTGTCGGGCTTTTCCACCATATCTTTTACTTTCATAACTTTGGGTGCTATTTTTATACCGTCAATTATTCCGTACAGACTTACTTTATCTTTATCGACAGACTGCACACCCACTATGGATGCCTGATACTGTTCATATGCCTTTACAAGTTGGCTTAAACAGGGTTTTTCCGAGTATACAAGGTCATCACCCAAAAGTACCGCAAACGGTTCATTACCTATGAATGTCTTGGCGCAATGTATTGCATGCCCCAGTCCTTTGGCCTCTTTTTGTCTCACATAGTATATGTTTGCCATGTCGGATATACTTTTAATGTCTTCCAGCTCGGCTATCTTGTTATGCTTAAGCAGAACATCTTCCAGTTCGTAGGATTTATCGAAATGATCTTCTATAGCCCTTTTGCCTCTGCCGGAGATTATAACTATGTCTTGGATTCCCGATTGCGCCGCTTCTTCCACTATGTACTGTATTGCCGGCGTGTCCACAACCGGAAGCATTTCTTTAGGTGTTGCTTTAGTGGCAGGCAGAAATCTGGTTCCCAGTCCCGCTGCCGGAATAATGGCTTTTCTTATCTTTTTCATTGCGCTCTCCTAATCGAATAACGAAATCTGTTTTCTTTTTTTATCCTTGTCGGATAATGTCTTTCCCACTGCGGGAACATTGGCAGGTCTGTATCTGTCCGCATCCTTTAAACGTGCCGTTTCCAAAGGAAGCATCTCCGTTACTTTTGTTCCGCTTTTAAGTTTAATCAGCGTTATTCCCTGCGTATCCCGCTTTTCTTTTACCGATATATCGGCGGCACTGAATATCAATGCTCTTTGGTCGGATGTTATCGCCACATATGACGATTGGTCTTTTTCATCAATAAGAGCAAGATAAAGAAGCTTGCTTCCCATATAGTATGCATTGAGCATCTTTTTTCTGTTCTGCTTTGTGCGGAATGTTTCAATCGGCACTCTGGCACCTTTGCCGTTTTCAAACAGATAAATCATATGGCCTTTGAAATCGGCGGTTGCGACAACATATATTATGCGCTCATCTTTTTCCATCTCGCAGATATTGGGAAGGTATTCTCCCAAATCCGACATCTTGCAGTCATCAATCCGATGCAACATTGACTTATATACATTACCCTGATTGGAAAACATTATAAGTTCGGCACTGTTATTAGAGGAAAACTCCTGCAACAGAACATCATCACTCTTGAACTTGTTTTCAACATCCGTCTTGAAGTCTACCTCACGTATCTTCTTCAGGTAGTTGTCTTTGGTGAAGAATATTTTTACGGGATAATCCTCAAATTCCGGCTCTTCGAATTCTTCTACTATCTGTTCTTCGTATATAATCTCGGTTTTTCTCGGTTGACCGTATTTTTCTTTTATTTCCGTAAGCTGTTTGGAAATGATATTCTCTATTCTGGTCCTGCTCTTCAGTGTTTCTTCCGCTTCTTTTATTTCCTTATTCAAATCTTTAATGTCATCCAGTCTCTTTAATATGTACTCCCTGTTGAGATGACGCAACTTTATCTCCGCTATAAACTCCGCCTGAAGGTTATCTATTCTGAATGCTTCCATCAAATTGGGAACAACCTCGCTTTCCATTTCGGTATTACGTATTATACGGATGGCTTCGTCAATATCCAGCAACACCCTTTCCAGTCCCAGTAAAAGATGCAACCGCTCTCTGTCCTTGGCTAAATCATATCGCAACTGTCTTCTGATGCATTCCACACGGAACATTATCCAGTAATCTATAATATCCCTTATTCCTAAAAGCAGCGGTTTGCCTTCGATAAGCACATTATTATTACAGGAAAAACCGTCTTCCAAAGGTGTTTTGGCATACAGTATTGCCATCAACCTGTCTATATCCGTTCCTTTTTTTACATCAATGGTTATCTTAAGCCCCGATATGTCGGTCTCGTCACGGACATCGGTAATCTCTTTAATTTTACTGCTCTTAACCAGTGCTATTATACTTTCAATAATGGCTTCCGCCGATGTCGTATAGGGTATTTCCACTATTTCTATATGGGTACCCTTTTTATCGACATTGTATTTTGCTCTCAGCCTTATCCGTCCGCGTCCGTTTGTGAATATATTCTCCATTTCCGCTTTATCGTATATGGCATAGCCGCCTGTGGAGAAATCCAGACACTTGAGATAATCCCCTAAATAAATATCTCTGTCTTTCAGATATGCAATTATACAATCACAGACTTCCGCAAGATTGAAAGAAGGCAGATTGCTTGCAATACCTACCGCAATACCCTGGCTTGCGTTTACTAAAATATTGGGAAATGCCGACGGCAACATGACCGGTTCCATAAGCGTTCCGTCATAGTTGGGTGTAAACGGCACGCAGTCTTTGTCTATGTCGCGGAACATCTCCGCACTTATGGGAGCCAGTTTGACTTCGGTATATCTGCTTGCGGCATAACTCATATCCCTGGAATACTGTTTTCCGAAGTTACCTTTGGAATCTATGAACGGGTGAAGCAGCGCTTCATTCCCTCTTGTCATTCTGACCATGGTCTCGTATATGGCCTGGTCACCGTGCGGATTCAACTTCATGGTCTGACCGACCACATTTGCAGACTTGGTTCTGTCACCTTTCAGAAGCCCCATTTTGTACATTGTGTATAGCAGTTTCCTGTGTGAAGGTTTCAATCCGTCTATTTCCGGAATGGCACGCGAAACTATTACGCTCATGGCATATGGCATGAAATTGGTTTCCAGTATGTCGGTTATGAGTTGGGGCTTAGGGTGATTTACATTGTTATTATTATCTTTTTTACCTTTTTTCATGTATTATGACACATCCAGCATATCGGTATATTTATACCCGTATTCCTGAATATAATCCTTCCTTCCCTGTAAGTTATCTCCTAACAGCAAGTCGAACATATAATCCATATCCTTGACATCGGTAGGCATTACTTTTATAAGCCTTCTTGTGGCAGGATTCATTGTGGTAAGCCACATCATATCCGGTTCATTTTCTCCCAACCCTTTGGATCTTTGTATGGTAATCCTGGGAGACTGCCCGTTTTTCTTTTCATTGCCTTTTATTTCTTCTATAATCTCGTTCTTCTCCGCCTCGCTGTATGCAAAGTATGTATCTTTCTTATGCGTTATCTCGAAAAGCGGTGATTCCGCAATGTATACCTTGCCCGCTTCTATCAGGGTAGGCATCAGTCTGTATATCATGGTCAGTATAAGAGTTCTTATCTGGAAACCGTCCACATCGGCATCGGTGCAGATTATTATCTTTGACCACTTGAGGTTTTTCATATCAAACTGACTTATCTTCTTGTTGGCTTTTGTCTTAATCTCCACCCCGCAACCCAATACCTTAAGCAGGTCTATAATGATATCGCTGTCGAATATCCTGTTGTATTCGGCTTTTAAGCAGTTGAGTATTTTTCCTCTTACCGGTATTATAGCCTGAAATTCCGCGTCTCTTCCCATCTTTGCCGAACCTAAAGCGGAATCACCTTCCACTATATATATTTCCCGTTTGTCGGCATCTTTGCTTCTGCAATCGACGAATTTCTTGACACGGTTGTTCATGTCCAGACCTTTACCCAATTTCTTTTTCAGATTAAGCTTGGTCTTTTCCGCTTGCTCTTCGCTTCTTTTATTCAAAAGAACCTGATCGGCTATCTTGAGGGCTTCGGACTTGTTCTCGATAAAATATACTTCCAGTTCATGCTTTAAAAACTCCGTAAAGGCATCCTGGAATATTGAATTAACCAGACTCTTCTTGGTCTGATTCTCAAATCCTCCGACCGAAGAAAAGCTGTTGGATATGAAGACCAGACTGTCCTGTATATCGGCATATGTTATCTTGGCTTCACCTCTTGTATATTTTCCTTCGGAGGTAATGAATTTATCCAATGCATAGGTAAAAGCTGCTCTCATGCCTCTTTCGGGAGAACCTCCGTTTACCAGATAGCTGGAATTGTAGTAATGCTCTATTAAACTTATATCTGAGGAGAAACAGAAACAAGCGGTAAATCTCGCATCGTGTTCTCTGGAACCGTCTTTCTCCACAAGTTTCGTGTCTTCAAAGATAAATACGGGAGTTGTACAATTCTTATCTGCAACCACTTCCTCCAGATACTGTCTTATCCCGTTCTCATAAACATACTCAAAAGTCTGCCCCGACTGCTCATCTTTAAGTGTAAACTTAAGCCCGGCATTTGCAACTGCCTGTCTTTTCAGCATATCCTGAAAATATTCCAGCGGTATATCTATGTCGGTAAAAACGGTGGGATCGGGCTTCCATCTTGTAGTAGTACCGGTTTTTCTGCTCTTATCTTCCTTTTTCTTGAGTCCGCCTTTATTGTATCCTTCTTCAAAGTGCAGATTGTACTTAAATCCGTCGCGTATGACTTCCACATCCATATACTCCGATGCATACTGTGTGGCACAGCAACCCAGACCGTTCAAACCTATCGATGCATTATAGTTGCCCGACAGGTTGCCGTCATATTTGGCTCCGGCATACAGCTCGCAGTAGATAAGATCCCAGTTATATCTTCCTTCATTCTTGTTAAAATCGACAGGCATACCTCTTCCGTAATCTTTGACCGTTACGGATTTATCCGTATGCCTTATGACCTCAATTAAATTTCCGTGACCTGCTCTTGCTTCATCAACGGAGTTGGAAACTATTTCAAATACCGAATGCTGGCAACCTTCCAAACCGTCTGAACCAAATATTACAGGCGCGCATTTTCTGACTCTGTCCGGACCTTTGAGGGATTTAATACTTTCGTTGTTGTAAGTGTTCTTTACAGCCATTTAAAATAACCGCCTTCTCTTTTGTATGTTCAAGTAAATTATATGTTATTTCGAGGTTTTTTTCAATATGTCATTTTTCAACTCGAACTGCTATTTATCAATTAATACATAAGAAATCCCTTTAATTATTGCATATTTTTCAGCATATGAGTTGCTATGACAGTAGATTATGAGGTTATCACACCCGTCAAAAGCACCATGGGATATTTCAGTAACATTTTGTAATATTGTAATTTTCTTCAGATTCTTACACCCTAAAAAAGCCCTTTCAGCTATATATGTTACACTGTTCGGTATTTCCACTTCCAAAAGACCGATACATCCTTCAAAGGCATTTCCGCAAATTCTCAAAACTCCATCGGAAATAGTAAGGTCGGTAAGATTAACACAATCTGCAAAACACGCATACGGTATGGTTTCTATCTTTTTAGGTATAATCATCTTTTTTAGATTGGTACAACCAGAAAAGCAACGCCAGTCTATCGCAATTACACTTTCAGGAATTACCACATTATCAAGCGAAGAACAACCGGAAAAAGTGTACTTCTCAAGGCGTTCTATACCATCAGGTATAATAACATGCTGCAATTCCGTACATCCGGAAAAAGTATGTTCCGGAAGTAGGGAAGACAATTCAACTGTCTTAAGTGAGGAACCGGAAAGCACACCGGAGCCCATACGAACTACACTCTTCGGTATTTTTATATAATCAAATCTACAATCTTTAAATGCTCTGGAACCTATACTTTCAAGATTATCGGGTAAATCAATATTCTTAATATCCGAACAACCTCTAAATGCTTCATCTCCTATGGCTATAAGGTTATCGGGTAAATCAATATTCTTAATATTTCTACAACCGCTAAATGCTTCATCTCCTATCCATTTAAGTGTTGAAGGTAAAATAATTTCAGTCAATTTTTTGTTATCTAAAAATACTTTGAAGCCTATACCGGTTACAGGTTTTCCTGTGATATATTCGGGTATAACCACTTTTTTTTCCTTAGCGAAATACTTAGTAATTGTCACTCCCCCATCATTTTCTATTCGGCACAAAAAAGGATATTTTAAGAAAATTCCGTAAACAATGGATAGTATAATTAAAAAAGCAATCTGACACGCAACAAACAGAATAATAAAATTAATGATAGTTTTACGGTAAAGCTTTTCACTCTCTTTCATAGTTGTTTTCATGATTACCTCACTTCTTGCCTATTAATGAAGATGCACTTACTGATTAAACTTTTCGTAAAAACTATTTACAAAAGTGATCATACTCCACACCATATACTCCGATAATCGGTCTTATGCTTGCCAAATTTTAAGCATCAGTCAACCTCTATAAGTTCATGTGCTTTAAGAACGGATATACCGGCATTAAGATTTGCCACACGTCTTTCCAGCTCCGCTATGTTTTCTTTGCTATAAAACGGATCGGCACTAACTTCAAAGGGAATTCTTCTCTCTCTTACCACTTTTGTTGCGAACATGGTAAATGCAGAGGTCATCGTAAGTCCCATATCCTTGCAGGTTTGTTCCATTTCTTCTTTAAGTTTGCTGTCTATTCTGAAACTAACTGTTGCCTGAGGCATTCTCCTTCTCCCGTCCGCTATTTGTATATACAATTTATATGAATTATACAGGCTTATTTGTCAGATAACCTACATCGGGTATAAGTTTATTGAGGTCTTTGCCTATTCCTCTTTCCAGCATTTCGCTTATTTCATCCAGCACCTTGACACATTCATTACACCCTATTTCCATAAGATCGTATACAGACGAATCGGACTTCTCATCCTCATTCATAACATGGCTCCAAATGCGTCTGTTTACATTCAATACATCCACATCCTCTTTTGCCTTTTCCACATAACATTTTCTTGGTAACGGTAAAAGATTAATCCACCATTTCTTTATGTTCTTGGGATCATAGAATGCTTTTTGTATGCGTATCATTTTTACTGCCGAGTTGTATACTTCCTTTTTTGTCACCGCATTGGGTTGAGTGTAGTTTATAAACTCGGTTATATACTCCACTATTTCATACGGCAGCGGCTCCGTCCCTATAAGTTCCGTTATGTCCTGTTTGTATGCATCAATACCGATCTTTCCTCTCCACAACCTTATATCGGTTATATATTCCCTCTCCACAACCTTATATCGGTTATATATTCCACCATGTAGTGAGACAGATACACTTTACCGGTGCTTGAGTTAAAATAGTTTGCCCCTTGTTTTGCTGTCGCCAACACATAAGGATGAAGAGTCTTATCACAATAGAAATGGGTTAGGAAACCGGCAAAATATGCCAGCCCCTGTTGATAAGCGGAACCGTCCAGATTCTGCAACCACAATACAAAGTCTTTAAAGAATTTAGCCGTTTCAATTTTGTGCATCATTGCTCCCGCTGCCGGCACTCTGTTATCGAAAAAAAGCGGAGTTATGTGATAATAGAGGAAATCCGGACCCTGTGCGCCGAAATTATACAGCTGAATATTGTTCCTGATGGCATCCTTGACATTAATATCGCTGATGGCATCTTTAACATTCTTGGCAAAAAGTATATGTGTCAATATGTCAGGCATTTTCTCTCCTTTGATTCAATATCTCAATATGTTCATTTATATGCGTAAATCCCGTGTAATATATTGTAAAAGAGCTTGCACTCTTAGGTACCGAACCTCTCATAATGTCATGATAAATATGGCTGTTGTGAGTATTTGTTATAGTCAGTATGTTACCGTCTTTTTCAATGTCAATGTCGCCTTCATTGAAGGTCATATGTTCTCCCGGCAGGCAATCATACAGTTTGTCTTTGTTCTTTACGGTACAGGGAGCGGTAAAGCAAAACTCCACCTTATACGGAACCTGGTCCATGCCTTCGGATTTTATATCCATACAAACACCTGTATCCTTAAGAGCAATATTAACATGATAAGTCAATTGTACTCTGTTTATAACAGGTCTTTTGGAGTGGTCCATTTCTTTCCATACAACTGTGTTCGGTTTCTCCGGCAGAGGTCCGTGATATTTGCCCTCGGCGGTCATTGTAAAACGGTAAGTGTCATCACCCGTTTTCTCTATTTTTTGGGGAATAAGCTGTGCCACCGCAAAGAAGGATGCACACACTCTTACAAAACACCGTAAATTGCCCTTCTGTACAAAAAGGAAATTGGGGGATCGGGTAAGTAATGTTACGGAAAAGTCCTCATTCTTTCTTCTTACTATATCCTTATGGAATATGTTAAAAGAGGCGGGACGGGTAACGGTTTTCGGCTCATACTCTTTAAGTTTCGGATTGAGTAAATACATCCACAGAACCGAAGGTCCCCTGCCTGTCCTTTTTTTTATACTGTTAAAAATCTCATCGGCCATTCCGGCAAATAAAGGATTCTTATCCAAATAAGACATGTGCAGGTATGAATGATAATATCCGTCGGGATAGAAGGTTGCACTCACATCCCCCTCCTGCTTGTCTTTTCTGTTGGAGTTTTGTGTAAACATGGTAAAGTCCGGCTCTATGTAGTACAACATCAGTTCCAGGTTTTTTCTAACGCTTTCCAGATAATAGTCATTTTTTGTTTCTTCGGCAATGATAATGAAAGCGTTATTGCACTCTCTGTTATACATCGGAGATCTTTCGGTATACTCTCCCGCCTCATCTATATCCACACCCTCATTTAAATATGCCTCCGAAATCTCTTTAAGGCACTCCATCTTAACCTCGTTGTACAGCATAAGCGCCGATGAGGAATACATCCATCTGTGGTTGGGTGTAATAGTACCTCCGTTACATACGCCTTTTGCTACCGGAACAAGATAAGCTTTCAGTCTGTCCCTAAGAGCAATTTCTTCTTCGGTCTTAGCATATTTTTTCATGATTCTGTATCCTCTTACAAGAAAATTCGATAAGAGTACAGGTCCCGTTTTGTAATCGCTTATCTTGGTGTCCACAGTGTAGTCTTCACGCTGTGCCATATACAGGTAATCTATGAGGCAGTTCATTATATACAACAAATTTTTATCACGGTAAAACTTACTGTCCTTGCAGTAATAGCCGGAAGACATGGTCTCTATAGGTACCGCATTATTGGCATAGTCGGGAAAACCGTAAGCGCCGTATATGATACGCTCATCGGGATTAAAGCGTTTTAAGTCATTCTCGATAGCCGCCTCGTTGCCTTTGACTATGTCCGGGTAGTGCGATTTCATTTTGTCTCCTTCGCGCCTATTATGTCAACAGACGCATCTATATGCGTAAAACTAGTATAATAAACAGTGAATACGCCCTTGCAGGGAGGTACCGAACCTCTCATGTCCTTATGATATGTGTGTTCGGAAAAACTGTTTGTAAGCGTAAGACAATCATTCTCTTTTTTAATCTTAATCTCTTTTGCATTTACCGATAAACACTCATCGGGCAGCCCTTTAAGTTCCACAGAATCATATTGTACATCCACCGGAGGAGTTATGCAGAACTCTATCTTGCACGGAACATTATCGCATCCTTCCGTTTTTACATTCAGACTCACTCTGTCGGGTTTAATCTTTACCGTAACTATATATTCCAAATCCACCTTGTTATTAACCGGTCTTAAGGAATGATCAATGTCCTTCCATACGGTAGTTGCGGGCTTTTCCGGCAGAGGTCCGTAATACTCGCCGTGAGCTTTCATCTTCATCCGATATGTATCCTTACCGATAAGTTCAATTGACAAAGGCTTGAATTGAGCCACGGCAAAGAAAGAGGCGCAAATCCTTACAAAACATCTCAAATCACCTGTCTGCACAAAAAGGAAGTTGGGCGATCTTGTAAGAATAGATGCGGAAAAATCTTCGTTTCTGTATCGCACTATATCACCGTGAAATATGTTGTATGAAGTGGGATACTGCTCCATCTTCGGCTCATATTCCATAAGCTCGGGATATGCCAGATACATCCACAGTGATCCGGGACCCGTTTTGTGTATCTTTTCCACGGCCTTGTATATATCGTCTGCAAACTTGGCATACTGCGGGTTATTTGTCAGATAGGACATATGCAGATATGTATAGTAAAGATAGTACGGTTTTGTAACGGCATTAACATTGCCTTCATGCGTATCCACTCTGTTGGAGTTTTGGGTGAACATGGTAAAATTAGGTTCCAGATAACGAAATAAAAGATCCATGTTTTTCTTGGCATATTCAAGATAGCTCCTATCACCGGTTTCCAAAGCTATCTGCATGAAAGAGGTGTTACATACTTCGCTGTAATGCGGAGAACGCTCGGTATATTCACCGAACTCACTCATATCCACACCTTCGTTCAGATAGGCGAAAGCTAAGTTTCTTAAGTCGGCACTGTCCATTATGTTTGCCAGCATAAGCATTCCCGATGCTCCTATCCATCTGTGATTGGGCGTATGAATTCCTCCGTTCAGCAAGGATTTTTCCATCATCGGAAGATAGTCGGTAAATCTTTTTAGCAGTTTCTTTTCCTCATCGGTCGATGCATACATTTGCATTATCCTGTATGCTCTGGATACATTTACGGCCTCAAATAAAGGCGGACAGAAGAAGTTGCTTTCCATCATATCTATTGTGAAGTTGGGCCTGTGATGGCTTTCCATGAAGGCAAGCACATTATGCATCAGTTCCAGAAGTTTCGGGTCTTTGTAGTACTTGTTATCTTTACAGTAATACCCTGCCGCCAAAGAGTCCATAGGTGTAGTGTGCATTGCGTGTGAAGCATATCCGTAAGAATTCCTGAATGCCCGAATAGCGGGATCATATATACGGAAATACGTGTCAATAGACGCTTCGTTACTTTTCACATTGCCTAAATAATGTTTTTTCATAAAATATTTATTCGGTGAGCATTGCCGCTCCTACCACACCCGCATCATTTCCCATTTGCGCTATAACCAATGTTGATGAAGGTGTCTCCTCTCTCGTATATTTGTATTTCAATATATATTCTCTCAACGGGATAAGCAACCTGTCGCCTTCGTTGCATACTCCTCCGCCTAAAGCTATAACCTCCGGCTGGAATATGTTTATTATATTTACCAGCCCTTCTCCGATATACCTTATATAGGTGTCGCAAACATTCTTTGCCACCGAATCTCCCATTCGTTCGGCTTCAAAAGCGGTTCTGGCACTTATATTATCCAAATTGTGCCCGCATGCTTCCCATATCTTGGAATCTCTGTTTGCAAGTGCCGCTTTTTTTGTCTGAGCGATGAGAGCGGTAGCCGAAGCATAAGCCTCATAACATCCGTTCCTTCCGCATGTGCAGGGCTCGCCGTCCATTACCAAAGTGTGATGACCTATTTCCGCTGCAGCATAATTGAATCCGCTGTAAACCTTATTGCCGATAACCACTCCGCTGCCTATTCCGGTACCTAATGTTATGGTAACCGAACAGTATGTACCTTTGACCGCTCCGCAGACACTTTCCGCAAGCGCCGCAACATTGGCATCATTGTCAATGTATACGGGAAGAGCAAAATACTTCTGCAGCTCTTTCCTTATATTCACATTTCTCATTCCGAGATTATTGTTATATATCAGTATGCCGTTTACCTTGTCGGGAGTTCCAGGGCATCCCACCCCTATTTTTTCTATGTCGTTTTCACTCATCCCGGCTTTTTCGATAAGCTTTTTGCAGAGTTTGGCCATATCTCTCAATACGGCTTCGTAGCCTCTTTCGCTTTTTGTCGGCACCTTGTCCTTAACAATTATATTACCGCTTTTGTCTACTATACCCGCCTTGATTGCGGTTCCTCCGAGGTCAATTCCGATACTGTACATGTCTTCCCTCCTATAACACATATTGCAGCACCAAAGCGGCTGCAACAAACAAAATATATACCATAAATATGGCAAGGTCAATCTTTCCGTACTTCAATTCGCTTATACTTGTACGCCCCTCCGAACCGTTATAGCAGCGGGCATCCATGGCTGTCGCCAGATCGTCCGCTCTCTTGAAAGAGGATATGAAAAGGGGCACCAAAACCGGTATGAAACTCCTGGTTCTCGCAACTATATTCCCCGTACCTATATCCGCTCCTCTGGCTGCCTGAGCCTTAATTATCTTCTCGGTCTCTTCCATGAGAGTAGGTATGAACCTCAATGCAATGGATATCATCATGGCTATTTCCGCTATGGGAACTTTAAGATATTTCAAAGGATACATCAGCTTCTCGATACCCACTGTAAACACCAAAGGTGTCGTAGTATATGTCATAAGCGACCCTGCGGAAATCAACAACAATATTCTTGCACTTACCAAAGCCGATGTCACAAGCCCTTCTTTAGTAACGGTGATAAATCCGAGAGTAAATAACGGAGTACCGGTCGCAAAGAAAATATTCAGTATCATGGTAAATATGACAATATATATGACAGGTTTGAGTCCTTTTATTGCGTACCGCAAACTGATTCCCGAAACGAGATAAGCAGTTACGACAAACACCGCACTTAAAAGCAACGGATAAAAAGAGTCAATTATGAGTAAGAGAATCATGGTAAGAAAGGTCATGATTATCTTAAGGCGCGGATCGGCCTTATGTATAATTGAATCTCCCGGTATGTATTGTCCTATAGTTATTCCCTGCACTTAAAAAGTCTCCTGTCCAATCCGATAAATTATATCACAATTGTTTCCATATACAACCTAAACACAGCCGGTACCGTTCTTTCGTTCCTTACGCTTATAATACCTCTTTTTACCCATTTCCCAGTCGCATCGCTCTTCTTCGGTTTCCAATATTAAACCGGGAACTTCCACCGGTCTTTCATTCTCATCCAATGCCACCATTACGACATATGCTACATTTATGAGTTTCTTTTCTCCGTTCAACTCCTCCACATACGACTTGACACATACTTCCATGGAGGTTTTTCCGACATATGTCAGCTTAGCGGTGAGAAGCACCGTATCGTTGGCATAAGCCGGTCCTTTAAATTCCAGCGAATCCACCGCTACCGTAGTAACATTGCGGTTGGAATGTCTTCTTGCGGCTATTGCGGCGGTTATGTCTATCCATTCCATAATACGTCCTCCGAACAGTCTGTCATTGCCGTTTAATGCGGACTGGGTTAATATCTGTGCCTGTTCGGTATATGAATCTCTAACATACTTTTTCATCCTATTTCTCCTCGTAAAATTCATTAATTGTTATGGTCTTAAACCGTAATCCTTCCGCATTTTGTGTTACGGTCATCATTCCCGACTTTGTTATACTCACATTGATTATATCTCCCTGGGGGAGTTTCTGAATGGTTATTTTATCCACAAGGCAGTCTAAAGTAAGCCACTTTCTTGAAATATCGCTCATAATATATTTCAGTTTTCCCGTACCTTGTTCAATCACTTTATCGAATATATTTTTCCCGACCAATGCATCTATATGGGATATGACATTATTCGTATCCCAAAACTGCCTGCTGAGTTCATAACCCGCCTTTTCGCCCAGCATATATGCAGCGGCGGCCGCATCCAGAACATTTTTGTTGGTTATAAACTCGGAAATACCCAATGCAGCGGCGGCACGCGTTAAAGGTGCACCTTTTTTCCTGACTTTATCCACTATGGCCAACTGCATAAGCTGGAAAATAACCACCTCTTTTACCGTTAAAAAGACATCGATAGGCTGAGTATCGGTAAAGTCGAAATCCTGCAGGAAGTCTCTTCTTATCTTTTGCACAAGATCCTTTTCCTCTATGGGAGACTCTATTGTAATTATGCTGTGGTCGTTTTTGGGCAACAGTCGCAACCAGAATCCTTTTGAAAAGCAGTAATGGGCAGTTGCCATATCTATGGAGTTGCAGCTTACCACCGACACAACCCTCTCGGGGGCTAACACGGCCTCCATAATGAGTCGGCCGGTAGTTGTTATTACTCCCTTTTTCACCAACCCCAATTTCGATAATTCGCTTTTTGCCCGCGTAAAAGAGGTCTTACTGTTTATGTCCGGATTATATACCGCCTGCGAGATATAGTTCTGCTTTATATCAGATAGGGCTATAAGGGCCGAATAGTCATGTGCACTTAAGATATAGAACATTATTCCTCCTCCTGCCAGTCAAACAGACTGCTGACCACCAGTGATGTGTTTTCATGTCTGAAAGCGGCACCTTGAGCCTGTTTAGCCGCCCTTTCGGTGGCACAGGCGGTATAGCTCGAAAGATATTTCCGGTCTTTAGATGTAACAATACCGGCCGGCACTCTTTCGTACAATTTATCGGTTTCCTCCGCTTTGATTACGGTATCGGCAAATGCCTGAATAGATTTATAAGTAAGTTCGCCGTCTTTTACCATGCTCCTTATCTTTTCTCCGTATCTTCCGTTAACGGCGTTTTTGTATGCATTTTGCGCATCGCTTATCGAATCCAAAACAAGAGTCATTATTCCTCTTAAATGTATTGAAGGACTGGCAATTACTCCCGCTTTGGTGTTTTCCAGAGCAAATGCGTTTGCAAGCTCCATAAATGCACTGTACGATGTACCCGATGCAAGACTCTGGAAGACATAGTTTGCATATACTATCTTGCCTGTGGCATTGGTTATCTCTTCGCCCCGCTGCTGCAGACCAAGTGAATCATTGTTGTACCCCAAAGCTGCCAGACTGTTGGTAATGCCGGACAGACTGTTGAAGTAGGTGCTTATTGAGGATTCTATTGCACCGACACTTTTGTATGCAACCGCATTATCTTTACTTCTTGAAAGAGTCTTTGTAAGTACCTCTCTGTATTTGGGCCATCCGGCTGCAAAAGCATTGGAAAATATTTCATAGAGATTTACAAGATTATCGGCAAAATCACTTTCTGTCCGGATGTCGGTATACTTCTCTTCAGGTATCTCCTCTTTCTTATCCGTTCTCTTTACATCGGTCAGTAAACCTTTCTTTCTCTTCAACGTAAGTGATCCTACCGCTACGGCGGCACACAACATGGATGCGGTAACCGATGCTACATTGGAAAAAACCGTTCCTAAAGGCCCTAAATGATCATATGCGGTCCCGTCACCCGCCAACCATGTAAGAAAACCGTCAACAGGCGTTCGTTGAAGTCTGTATATATACTCCACCCTGCCTCCGAATGAAGCCTGTACCGAAACGGTTAAGTGGCAGTTGTTCTTGGTCAGCAAGTCATAGAGTTCGTAATAATCGGTGATTTTCAGGAAAAAAGCGGTATGCTCCTGCTGAAGCTCGGTAAAAACTCCTTCAACGGAAAAATCACGGCTTCCGGGAAAATACTTATTAACTTCCGGTTCTTTGGGATTGGGTTTATACGTTATGAACATAGCCGAGTTCAACTGTGTTTTCAGTGCCGTTTCCTCAGCCGATGTATAAACCAGTCTCGTTTCTATCATCACTCTTGATTCATCACCTGCATGTATTTTTTTCGGCAGACTCTTCCAAAAGTATTCAATGGTATATTGTGAATCCGCGGAATATTGTTTCCGTATATATCCGTCCGATACATATGTGTTGTCTTTAGGATTTTTTTTGGTATCGGGATTAACCAGCTTGACATCCTGCAATATCCATACTCCTCTTATCTCACTTGTTACCGGTGCGGATAAAGCACTTAACGGATAAAGCAACATCATACAAACAAGGATAATCGGGAATATACGTTTAAAATCGGCTTTGTGAAGCATAATAAATTCGATAAACTTTAAAACAAGAAATATCACAATCAGCACAATACCGATATAGTATGACAAAAACGGAAAATTAAACAAAAAGGTAGGAACGGCCAGTAAAAGACCGGTAACATATCCCCCCATTGCCTTCAATGTTGTATCCTCGTCTCTTGAATCGGAAAATACCCTGTGGAAAACATCCCAAGTAAAACCGTACTTTTTACCCATACCTCTGAAAAATATAACCGCAATTATTAAGGAAATAATGCTTTTTGTCCACGCATTGTCACCGGTCAGCATATTGTATGCCATAAAGGAAAAACCCATGCCGAGAATAAACACATATACATCCTTCAGTGTTTTAAAACGAAAAGACTGAGAGATATATGTTTTTGCCCCCGGAATTACACCCTTAAAAGGTTTCTGCAACGAATACAGAGGTGTCAGCAGCATTACAATAAAATATGCATATGCCATTTTGCCTAAAATACCTCCTGTAAGCCCCAAGAATCCTCCGTTCATCCCGGCATCGGCATAAGTAAAAAAGGAAAGTATCCTTAAAAAAACCGTATCAATCCCTGCAGAGAAGAGAAGACTTACCGCAATCCATATGACTGCTACTGCAAATACAGGGATAAGATAAGTAGTTCTTCTCAAGCCCTTTCGTAAATCGATAAGCATATACTTTAAGCCCGTAAGCCCCAGCCTGTTTCTGCTTTTCTCTAAAGGCTTGCTGAACTGCATCATGTTTTCGGCAGCCGAATACTCCGGTACATTGGTAATACCTATGGGAGATCCGCATTTTCTGCAATATTTGGCTTTATCCGAAACTCGCAACCTGCAGTTTTGACATACTCTGGACAATTGCACCCTCCCTGTCAGAAATTGATTTTATCATAATATCAGGCATATTTACACACTAAGCACCCCAAGATAGTGTATAATGAATAAAATGATGACGCGAACAAAACAAATAGCATATACGGGAATATTCACCGCAATAATAGCGGTTATGTCCCAACTGGCAATACCTATGCCTTCAGGCGTTCCGGCTACATTGCAGACTCTGGCCATAGCTATAACGGGCTTACTGTTAGGTATTAAGGCGGGCACCTTGTCCGTAAGCCTGTACATCACAATAGGCACAATAGGTATTCCGGTATTCTCCGGCTTAAGAAGCGGGTTCGGTACTTTATTCGGAGTAACGGGCGGTTTCATATTCGGATTCATACCTTTCGTGTTGCTTTGTGCAGCTGCAAAAAATGTAAAGAACAGAATAGCTGCAATAGCGATATGTATTGCCGGTCTTTTAACCTGCCACTTATGCGGCATTATTCAGTTTATGATAATAACGGGTAAACCTTTCATACAAACGGCACTTACAGTATCATTACCCTACCTGCTGAAAGACATAGTATCCTGTATACTGGCTTACATAATATCCGTTAAACTAAGTAAGGTTATAGCTGTGGAATAACAGTTATAACCTCTTATTTTATAGGAATATTAAATAGTTTAATCACTCAATGCCTGCAAAACCCAAGACATTAAAACTTATAATTGTTCCTTCACAAACCTGCTTTGCAGATAAGTTTCCTTCGGAATCATAGAACTTTATAACAGACGGGCAAGGTCATAATGTGATTACCGGAAGCAACAGTAAAATACGGACAAAACTTTTGTTATTCCGGATTTCACTCTTTTTTCCCTAAAATATTACCTGGTAACCGTCACCTCGGCTTTAAACAGTCCGTCATCGGTAACATAAGTAATTGTCGCGGTGTTCGGACCGTCTCCTACAGAGGATATGTTATAACAAAGGTCATACGGATTATAGCCTTCTCTTGTACCGGTAATAGCTATTTTATCCGGATCGGAACTGGTTATGGTTCCTTTTGGTACCGCTATACTTTTACCGTATTGGTCATAAGCATATACATCCACATAATCCTTGTTAAAAGCGGACATATACAGGTAATGCACTTTCGGAGCATCGACTTTTAATTGGAACGGAAATACGCCTATTACATAACCGCGCTTCCCTATAACCTTTATTTTGGCTTCCATATCTTCCGTAACCGGTCTTACCGTCACAATTTCGCTTTTTTCAGTTGATACCGCAATGTTATCCACATCAACCTTGTAACTAAAAGCATCCGGTAGCGCTACTTCATCTGTAGACTGTATCTGAACAATCATCCTGTTTACAGTTGCTCCGCTGACTTTTATCTTCAGATTATGGTCTTCGGATAATTCTCCCGCATACATGAAATTCTTGCCGTATAAGAAATCTACCTTGCATCCGACAATATCCGTATCATTGACTGCTGTCAGAGTAAACTCCTTGACCGCTTCTATATAATTCGGGTTACCGGAGCCGGGCATACCGCCTTTGCAGGCAACAATCTTAAGTGTCTCCGTTCCGGCTTTTTTTGCGGTAATATATGTATAGTGCTCATTTATTTCCTGTCTTCCTATTTCAAAAACCGCCGAATCACCCGTTCCGTAAGGGTCATTGTCATCCGCCCTTCTCACTTCAAGATAATATTGATGAAAGCTGAGATTTACAAAATTCCCCAGACTGTTTATCAAAGAAAATTTCCTAAGTTTCATTGTTTTTCCTACCATCAATGCCTGATAATCCTGCTCGTATCTGATATCGGTAAAAACATTCACATCACTTTTCCCTACCACAGTCACTTCGGTACTTAAATTCCATTTTCCGTCATCGGACTTGAAGGTTACAACTGCGGTATTTATACCGGAAGTAACTCCGTATGCATCAACACTGACATCCGTTGTAGCAATAACACCCGGTCTTTGGTCGCCCAAGACAATTTTTGATGTGTCCGAACTGCTGAATGTGCCTTTCGGAGGTAATATTCTCTGACCGTATTGGTCGCTGGCGTGCAATTGTAACCATCCGCCTTCATAGTAAAATAACCGCATTCTGGCAGCATAAGGTATAGCAGGGTCGGTTCCGGGAGCAGCTTTTACCTCTCTTCGGTCATACAGAGCACCTTTTTGATATAAATCCTCTATGAATAATTTCCCTTCTTTATTATTCAACTTCAATGCTTGCTGTAATACTACGGTAAAATCCTGATTTGTAACTTTACCTTCTTTTACGGTTAATCCCTTTGATTGAGCAAAGGATCTTACATCGGCGCTTTCAAAATCCACGCCTTGCTTATAACCCAACGCCTCCATAATTATCTTTGCAAACGCATTTCCGGTCAAAACCTCCGACGGTCGGAAACCTGACTTGACATCAGTAACAAGGCCTAATTCCGGATGTTCATATGCATAAGCTAAAATAGGGCTCCAGTATGCTTTATTCAAGCCCGGCATATCGTTAAAACTATATGTACCTTTATAGAATCGCGCACTGTCTTCCAATCCGCGTAACCGTAAACCTATCAACAATCCCTGTGCTCTTGTGGTATTTCTTAACCAATACTCATCCTCAATAAGGCCTCCTTCTCCTCTTATGACTCCGACTGAGACACAGGCATGTATTGTGTTTCTGTTATCCCAAGAGATTTCCGTTACCTCCGAAGAAGCTTCCGATTGTGAATCCTGTGTGTCTCCTTTTGCATACCCCGTAAACACCGGAGCAACTAAAACAGACAGCAATACAAATATTGCTACAAACTGAACAATGAACCTCTTTTTCATACCAAACCTCGCATTCTTTGTTAATTATAAATATTATATGTTAACTAAAAGTAACTTCTGTGTTCCATTATATACCTTTAAGATTAGCAAATTGCTTTGTTCATAAATTGTTTACAAATTCACGGCATTGTTTACAAAAAGTTCATAAATTCCTCCGTTTTGAATTTTTCTTTATCTTTCTTTTCTCCAATCATCCACATGATTTCATATATCCGACCGTTTCTATTTACTCATACTGTCCGGAACCATCGTATATTCCGGAAGAAAGTTAAGACGCACCCACGGATCACCCACGGCATCGCAACCGTTATATGAAAACATCATATACGCGTCCTGTATCTTATACCATATATCCGCACCTTCTCCGGACAGATTTACATACCCTACATCACCGTAATCATCTATTCTCCAAACAGTCATTTTGATACTGTCAGCTTTGTAAAGAAAATCTTTTTCTACCCATTTATATGTTTCTATGTCAGGTTTTCCGGGCAGTGTTTCCACGTATCTTATTATCAAAGAGTTAGCAGGTTGAAAGGTTTCCTCGCAGAAATAGCCCTTACTCTCCTCTGAAAAAAATCTGCGAAATACAAAGGAAGATCTATATGTCTTATACAAAACGCTCTTTTTAACCAAGGTATCAACTGCTCTGTGTAAATCCGACTGCAAAACAGCATCAATTATTGATTCAATATGCGGTAAAACATACAGTCCTTTGCCTTCTATTACTGCATATTCATATGTTCTTGCAACATTCATTACAAGCTTTTCACCTTCTTTTTCAAGAATAATCTTACAGTCCGTTTTTAAGGGGGCCGCTTTAGCATATTCCGCCCAATCACAAAGACCCTTATTATCGAAATTCACGAACCACATATTTGTAATATCATATTCTTTGTCGTTGTTGATTAATGTAACCTTATCGTATCCGTTTAATTTAAGTGCAGCCATATCTTTTGTAAGAGCAGGCACTTTATAGTAATCACAATTATTCAATTCAGCCTGTATATCCTTTACGCAAGTGTCTAAAACAAGCCACACTTCCTCATCGTTCATTCTTATATGGGCATATAAACCTTTCTGCCAAAGAGATTGTGCGTATAGCGTTATATCAATTTCGGTTATTGATGAATACACATAGGTATAATAACGCCTTATTCCGTACTTAATTAAATTATCGGGTTTCTGCTCCAATGTTTTTGTATAGTGATTGGCTATAGCGGACACAACCGCATATTTTTCCTGTCCCCAGTAGTATAAGTCACCTGATCTGTTCATTTTTCTTATAAGCAACGGACTGTCACACATCATATCATATACACTTGCTTTAATAATAGTGTTCTTCTGGTTGGTCCAATTGTTTATTTCCCAATAACCGATATAATCAAAAACTCTGTGAAATAGCGTAATATTAGATACTGCATATCTATACATAACATGGTCATGCCAAACATGAAAACCATCATATCCGCCGAATGCATTATGGGTTAACGGATACGCCGTACCGTAATATACCTCATTATCTTTTGTAAATTTTATACATTTACTGTTTTCATCTATCCTCGGCTCTGTGGCTAAAACACGCTTTTCAGGCGTATAATACCTGAACCATGAAGCACTTATGAACCTTTGGAAGGAATTCCAGCAGTCGGTAATATCAACATAATTACCGTCCACAAAAGCCTCTACCTTATCAAACTTATCTTTGGAAAAATCTAAAATAAAGTCTGTCTCCGGTCTTTTTACATTCTGTGTCTGAGCTTTTGTATTCTTTACATCGGTATTAGCATATCCCGTAAACACCGGAGCAACTAAAATAGACAGCAATACAAATATTGCTACAAACTGAACAATGAACCTCTTTTTCATACCAAACCTCACATTCTTTATTCATTACAAATACTGTATGTAAACTAAACATAACTTCTGTGCTCTATTATATACCTTTAAGATTATCAAATTGCTTTGTTCATAAATTGTTTACAAATTCACCGGCATTGTTTACAAAAAGTTCATAAATTCACACATTTTGTGCCTTTTATATTCAAATATCTGAAATAATAACTTTGAGAGGCAAAGCGGGGACAAAAATCTATACTCTTTTAAATTTTTCTTTTTATTTTGCCAAATTTCCTCGCTAATCAAAAACTAAACTGCTGTACTCTATGAAGTAGGAAACCTGATTATATGTATTCCCATCAATTTGAACATCCAGTTTTGCTTTTACATCATTGTATGGAAGAAACAGTCCAATTATATCCTTTTCATTTACCGATATTACACAGTCTTTCCCCGTTGCCAAATCAAGTACTACCGCTTCTCTATAGGTGCCAATATTTTCTTTTGGCATACCGTATACAAGTAAAGCCATATTACCGAAACCGGACACGGCAGCTGCACAGTGTGAATACCTTGAATCGTCATATTCCCTTATGCTACCATCTTCCAGGTTATATATCCTGGAGCCTTTCAAATCAGACACAAACATATACGGATAGGAAAGAACGGTATCACAGAGTGGATTACCATTATCGCTATAAATAGATTGAGATGTGTATTTGGAAGTATCTATTCTTAATACTTCATATGCTGTCTTTATATATGCTACATCATCATTAACCCACTGCAGCACCCGATTGTATGCTGTAGTATTCGGTATAGGTTTCTCGGTTTTCGTTTCATTATCCATTACCCATATACTGCCTACTTCGTTATTTGCTCTTTCCGTGTAGTAAAGCATTTTTGTTCCGCTGGGATTGAAAGAAGGCTTGCTAGCCCATACTTTTCTGTATATCGTTTTATTATAGGTATAGAACGAATATCCCCCCGCTTCCTTACTGTTATACATAACAAGAGTTCCTTCATTCAAATCAAGAAGATATATAAGACCGCCACATGCTATAGCATAATTATCGCTGTTCGGAATTTCAAATGATGAATATACTTCACCTCCGTGAATTAATATCTTTTTACCATCTCTCACTACATACTTAAATTTTAGGTCATATGAAGTGTTTTCATCAATAACACATGTCAGTGTGCATCTTTCAGCCACTTGATATTCCTCATCTTCAGAAAGTTTAACCATAACCGGTGGCAGATATGTCGGTTGTCCCGTTATGGGATCCATAGAGTCATAGATTCTCTGAAGATCCTCTGATGTTGTCATTTTTACCAAAGGACTATCATTGCTACCGGTTACTCCCTGCATCATTTCAATTTCTTGCGGTATTCCGTTAATACTTATATGATTTTCCGCTTCAGAACCTGTAAGCAATGTAACGCTGAAAACGGTTATCAGTATAAGTACTGCCGTAAAACAAACTATAAATTTCTTCTTTTTCATATCAAACCTCACATTCTTTATACCTTCAAACACTATATGTAAGCTGAACATCACTTGTGTTATATTATATGCCTTTAATTTCCATAATTGCCGTTGTTCATAAATTGTTTACAAATTCACCGGCATTGTTTACAAAAAGTTCATAAATACAAGAAAATTACTCTTATTTTCCTCTATTTCTCAATATGTATTTCTCTTCACCATGTAAAGAACAGATAGGTAAATCTCCACTACCTGTTTATTTCTTTCAGCATATTAATTGACTTAACGACCCATTCCGTTGCACCTTCCAAGCGATAGGAAACGAAGCCTGCCTGTTTGAGTATGATTTCAACTTCCGCTTTTGTAATATTCAGATTAATCAAATCCGCTATATTCATTTTGGCAGCGATATCCTGTACATGCTCCCAATAGGTGCCGGAATAACCGAAAACCGTTGAATAGCCTGCAATATCCTTTATTGCTTTTTCGACCGTTTCCTCGGTATCTTCATAAAACAGACTTCTGCCGTTATCATAGAGAGGATAGAAACTCTCCTTGTTGCCGCTAATCTTAATAGCCATGTTTGAAAGATGTCTGTCGTCCTGACGTGTAATAAAGTCCAGAAGAATCATCCGTGCAATATCCTCTTTGAACTTAGGGCGCACTTCAATAAGATTTCTATACTCGTTATCCGACCGCTCTCCTTTAAACAGACGGCGGAAATGAACAATATACTCCTTTGAAAAATCATATAGAAATGTGGAAAATACGGTGTCTTTATCTGCACGTGTTGCCGGACAGCACGGAACGCCTAAACGCTTTGCAAGATGATAGACCGCTATCTCCGACTCCACATCGGTAACAAGCGGATTGATGCGTTGCTTATAGATGCCGTACCTGCCGTCAAAAACGCCGTATCGTTTAATGTTATAGCCCTCAGGTGTATCTATACTGTCTCCCGTTAAATCAATACTTTGAAGAAAGACGGACGAGAACACATCCGTCATCACAACATCCAATGTCTCTTTTTCATCGTTTGCAATCCACAGTAAATCTTTCGGATGGATACCTCTTGTAATCTCGCATATACGCAAAACATCATACCGAGAAAGACCGCAACGAAACAGTATGCGTTCAATATCGCGGCGGTCACGGCTTACGGTGCGTTCTGTAAGAAATTCCGTAAACTGTTCAGGTGTCCATAATGAGGCACCGTGTGTATACAGAGTCAACACCTTGTTATATCTCGGCTCAGTGAAAGTAACAGCATTTGTTTCATCAATTATGCCGATAATATCATTATTCCACTTTAAATAGCGAACTGTATCTGTTCTTTTTGCAGTTTCCCGCTTTGACATAACAACGCCTCACTTTCACCATGTGATAATGATATTATAGCATGATTATATCGGGGGGCGTAAAGAAGCTATTTATCAATCAGTTTTCCGTCTCTCATGCTTAAAACTTCGTCCGCATCGGCGGATATCTCCAAGTCATGGGTTACCACAATTACACAGTAGTCTTCTTCATGGGCAAGCTTTTTCAGCGTCCCAATTATATTCTTACCGTTCTCGGAATCTAAATTACCGGTAGGCTCGTCGGCCAATATTATCTGTGCTCCCGATGCAAGAGCTCTGGCAATGGCTATTCTTTGTTGCTCTCCTCCCGAAAGCATGGAAGGAAATCTCTTATGGAAGCTTTCATCCATGCCTACCGATTTTATCTTTTCCGAAGCTTTCTGCATTGCCTGCTTTTCGTTCATACCTCTAAGTTGCAGAGGATACATTACATTCTCAATGGCGGTAAGAAGAGGAAACAGGTTATAGTCCTGATATATTACCGCCACATCTTCTCTTCTGTATCTGTCACGGTCCATATCTTTTGTGGACTTCTCCCGATATATTACCGCTCCTTCTTTAGGTACATCCAATCCTGCAAGAAGGGATAGAAGAGTGGTTTTACCGCAACCGGACTTGCCCACAATGGCATAGAATCTCCCTTTATGAAACTCGTAACTTACCTCATTTACCGCTCTAACGGTCTGATATTTGTTACTGTATTCATATACCACATTATCCAACTCCAATAATATCTGTTTTGTTTCCATTGTTTTTTCCTTTCTATTCCTTTGCCTTCATTATTTTCATTACATTAATTCTTGTTATATTAATTACCGCTATTGTCGCACCGGCAAGATAGCATGCTAAGAAAATGAGTATGTCTTCTACAATAAACAGTGCTCCTTTTCCGTGGATTAGGAAATATATTGCTATACCTGTCAAAGTTCCCGTAATACCGAACAGCGATTGCTCGAAGAATGCTTCAAAAAAGACCACTCCTTTGGGTGTACCCATACTTCTCATATTGGCAAATTCCGGTTTTCTGTTGCGTATAAACAGCATACAGGCAATAAACCCTATTGCCGCTGACAGTATAAACAAGATAGGTTGCACTTTTTCCAGCATACTTACATTCCTTTTCAAAGGAGCAATTGTCTGTATAAAATGATCATCCAATAATGTTAGGGCATATTGTTTTGTAGTATCCTTATCGGCTCCCATATAGCCTGTCGGCACAAAAGTCTTTGAAGCCTTGGTCTTAAACTCATCAATCAAGGTATTATCGGTTACGGTAAATTTCAGCCCTTCGCTGTATAAGTCGCCGGTAAGAACGGAACCTAAAGTTTCGGCAATTACCTGCCACGGGCAATATATATCCTTTTCGCCTTTGGTATATGTTCCGATAACTTTAAGTTTTAACGGTATGTTTACCGTATCTCTTTCCCTGGTAGCAAGTTCAATATGTGCATAGAGGGTAATAAAGCCTTCTTTGTTTATTCCCGGTACACCTGACAGAGTATTGTTTGCTAACGCCTCCGATACAATACATACTTTTGAATCGGTCAAAAAAACCGACTGGTCATAATCTTCAAAGTATTCAATTTCCACACCGTTTATGGGAAGCAGATTAGTATCCGCCTTTGTCCTCGTTATCCCTATAATACGCGGATATCTTTCACCGTCCGGCAGCACAAACAACTCATTAGGGATGTAATTTACCGACCTTTTAAGACATACATCTTTTATGTAAGCTCTGAAATCTCCCAGCGACTGATCAAACATTTTTATGTACTTTGAATATACTTTTGCTTCGGAACCGTCTTTTTCCGACAAAAACCCTTCCACAACGATATTGGCATATGCTTCATCCAGTTTTACATACTGTCTTTCCAGCGAGTAGGAAATCTCACTGGTAAGAATAGTAAATGCCGCTGCTACAAGAATGAGTATGAGGGTTTTAATAAAGTCCCTTGTCATTCTTTTAAGTGCGTATTTGATGATAAA
>Ga0208694_1001350_pt1 | contig 30223 bp, 27 predicted proteins | sample AD_UKC078_MetaG_FD_184442 | JGI IMG/M metagenome (GOLD analysis project Ga0208694, IMG submission 184442) | Active sludge microbial communities of municipal wastewater-treating anaerobic digesters from USA - AD_UKC078_MetaG (SPAdes) (version 2) | ecosystem: Engineered > Bioreactor > Anaerobic >...
AAACTATAAAAACTCTGACAGCCTTTATAATTTAGAACTATCTAAATTACAAATATGTTTATCATAAATTTTTTTTCTACTTTCTATTTACAATCTACCCGGAGAAATATAATATGGAATATTTAAATGTATCAGAAACGGCAAAAAAATGGGGTTTATCGGAAAGAAGTGTGAGAAACTATTGTAACCACGGAAGAGTTGCTGGTGCTATTCTTGCTGGTAAGACTTGGATGATTCCTGTTGATGCTACTAAGCCAGAAAGGAAAGGTGAGAATACTACTAAAAAAACACTTCTTGAAGTTTTAAAAGCGGAAAAGAAAAGCAAACTTAAAGGTGGCATTTACCACAAAATACAAATTGAACTTACATATAACTCCAATCATATTGAAGGGAGCCGTCTTAGCTATGATCAAACAAGATATATTTATGAAACCAATACCATCGGACTCGAAAAAGAGATTGTTAATATTGATGATCTTATTGAAACAGTCAATCACTTTCGATGTGTAGATTTAATTATTGAGAAAGCTAAGTTTATAATCACGGAAAGATTACTAAAAGAACTTCATCAAGTATTAAAAAATGGTACTAGCGATAGCAGAAAAAAAAGGTTTGTTTTAGGAGATTATAAAAAAATCCCGAATGAAGTTGGGGGAATGGCAACAACTAAACCGGAAGATGTCCAAAAAGAAATAAAAACATTATTAGCTTGGTATAATGCCATAGAAATAAAGTCACTCTATGACATTATTGAATTTCATTATCGATTTGAAAGGATACATCCATTTCAAGATGGTAATGGCAGGGTTGGTAGACTAATAATGTTTAAAGAATGCCTAAAACATAATATTGTTCCCTTTATTATTGATGAAAATCTTAAGTTGTTCTATTACAAGGGATTGAAAGAATGGAACAATGAACAAGGATACTTAGTTGATACTTGTCTTACCGCTCAAGACAAATTTAAAAAGTATTTAGATTATTTTAGAATTAAATATGAAAAATAAAATTGTTTTTATTGATAGCAAACTGAAATTGACCAGTTTTAAGGAAAACAGCGATTTGAAATTGACCACCCCTAATGTTATTCATATTCAAATAGATTGTGAAGTAATAAAAGAGATGGAAAAACCAAATCATTGTTGATTTAAAATGGTCAATCCAAGAAGACCATTGCTAGAGAAATAGGGACTATATAAAATACCGTTAAAACTTACCTTCGAGAACATGAAGAATTGATGACAAAGATGAAACTTTATACAAATGGACTTTGGAGTTGATATGGATGTGGCTCTTATGTTAAAAAGTTTTAATAAATATTTCAAAGATATTTAATTTCCCTCACCAACGACATAAGTTGGATTGAAATAATATACAAAAAGGGAGTTGCATTCCCTTTTTGTATGGATTTTTAACTTAAAAAGTTTCTTTTCCAAAATGATTGATAAATATAGAAGCAGAAATTTGTTTTTCGGATTATAACTAATATTAATATGATTTTCTTTATGAATAATAATAGATTGGTGGTTTATGATTATGAAACTTTTAATTAAAGCATTGATTAAATATGTAATTGCTTTGGTAATAGTTGGCATGTTGTTGTTTCTTCCGGCGGGAACTTTTAATTATCTAAATGCTTGGCTCTTTATTGACCTTTTGTTTATTCCCATGTTTGTTTTAGGGACTATTCTTTATATCAAAGCTCCTTCCCTTCTTGAAAAAAGACTTAATGCTAAAGAAGAAGAGAACACGCAAAAAGCTGTTGTCGCTCTTTCCGGAGCTTTATTAATTTTAGAATTTATCCTTGCGGGTCTTGATTTTAGATGGGGATGGTCAAAAATGCCTTTCTGGTTAATAATTGTCGCTGCAGTGCTGTTTTTGGTTTTCTATGTGATGTATGCTCTAATCATGAAAGAAAATGCTTATCTTTCAAGAAAAGTAGAAGTTCAAGAAAATCAAAAAGTCATTGACACGGGATTTTATCGCCTTGTTCGTCATCCAATGTATGCAGTAAGCCTTTTAATGTTTCTTTTGATTCCGGTAATTCTTGGTTCATGGTGGTCTTTAGTTTGTTTTTTTCCATATAGTTTAGTAATTGTTATGAGAATTAAAAATGAAGAAAAAGTTCTTGAAGCCAATCTTTTAGGATATTTAGAATATAAGCAACGTGTCAAATATCGCCTCATTCCTTTTATTTGGTGATTTTCATGAAAACTAATAAAGTTATATACTTTTATCGGTTTAAATGTTATCATGTAAGTCGATTGGAGAAGAAAGGGAAATGAAAAAGAGTGTAGAACTATTAATAATAATCTCAATATCGATAATCGCTGTTATTATCTTAAATTTGTTGCTTTCACTAGATCCCAATCCGGAACCAAATGTTGGTTTAAGGATTTTTGCTTATGTGATTATGTCGATTTGGATGTTTAGCGTTCCGGCCAGTTATGTTTATTTTTATCGATGGTGGAATAAAAAACCATTTCAAGAAGGAACCCTTATTGGTAACCTCTTAGGGATAGGCATGATATTAGTTCCCATTATCATCGCCCCTTTTTTAATGCTTAAATATTTCTTATCAATGTTTAAATCATCATCCATATAATAAAAGTGCTCCTATGCCAATTGGCTTAGGAGCATTTTTTAAAAAAGTCTATCTTAAATTTAAATAACTATCCAAGCTAGACTCTTTATATTATTACTTAATTAATGTTTTAAGCAACTTTCTTTTTGGAAAACTTATTAACAAGTTTAACCATTTCTACAATAACAAGCGGAGTAACTGATAAAGCCAAAACGATTAACCAATCAACAAATCGCCAATGCCACACATCATCAATTCCAAACACCTTATTAGCTATAGTTGGAACTAATACGGTCGCTAATTGTAGCAACAAACAGCCAATGAAAGCCATGTTTAAGAAATTGTTTTTTGCCAGTGAGAAAGTTGAAAAGTGTTCGGAGCGAACATTAAAAGCATGAAATAATTGGGATATTGCTAGCACCATAAAGCTCAAGGTTTGAGCATGTCTTAAACCGCCACCGGGCATATAGTAACCAATTATAAAGGCTAAGAAAGTTAATAAACCAATCATAATTCCTTGCCAAGCAATCTTAAGTCCTAAACCACCACTAAAGATACTCTTGGAATTATCTCGGGGTGGATAATTCATAATATCCGGTTCTTTCGGTTCCAACCCTAAACCGATGGCCATAAACGAGTCGGTTACGAGATTAACCCAAAGCAGTTGCGCGGCTGTAAGAATTTGTAATTGAATTTCATTAGGGAATAAAATTAAACCAATTGTTACACCTAAGAAAATGGTAATGATTTCACCAATATTGCATGATAAGAGGAAGTGAATGGCTTTCTTGATATTAGCAAAAATGGCTCGTCCTTCCGATACCGCCCCAACGATTGTGGCAAAATTATCGTCGGTTAAGATCATATCCGCCGCCCCTTTCGCAACTTCCGTACCGCTTATTCCCATAGCAATCCCGATGTCCGCCCGTTTAATGGAGGGGGCATCATTAACTCCATCCCCGGTCATCGCGACAATTAAACCAGTTTTCTTCCAGGCGGTGACAATTCGCACTTTATTTTCCGGTGATACCCGCGCATAGACGCGAATTTGTGGTAATTTTTGTTCAAATTCTTCGTCAGTCATCGCATCTAGTTCTTTACCGGTTAATGTTAAATGCTCTTTTTGGAGAATACCCAGTTCTTTCGCAATCGCCACGGCGGTATTCTTATGGTCGCCGGTAATCATAATAGTAATTATTCCGGCTTGTTTGGTTAATGCAATGGCGTCTTTAACTTCCGGTCGGGCAGGGTCAATCATTCCAAAGAGGCCGAGCAAAGTTAAATTGTGCTCTAATTCATCGTGTTTCAAACCGATAACTTGGTTTTCTGAATCCCATACTTGATATCCGACGGCCAGCACCCGCAGGGCTTGGTCCGCAAAGCTTTGATTCATAGTTTCAAAATCTTTATAAATGGCTTTGTTTAGGGGTTTAATTTCCCCATGGTCATCAAGTTGGCTAGCTCTTGATAACAAGATATCGGGAGCACCTTTGGTTATGGAGATAATCCTACCTTGATAGCGGTGAACGGTGGTCATCAATTTGCGTTCTGAATCAAAGGGGAGTTCGTATATTCTTGGTGCATCAGCAAGGATTTTAATCGGGTCGAGTTTAGCGTTGATGGCTAAATCGGTCATCGCGATTTCTGTTGGATCGCCGATTTTTAAATATTCATTTTTATCCGTTAATTGAACTTTAGTATCATTACACAAAACCCCAAAATCAATTAATGTTTTCATCGACTCTGATAGCTTAAGGGTTTTTGTTTCCACAACATCTTTGAAAAGATAAGAATGGGTAATGGTCATCACATTTTGGGTTAGGGTTCCTGTTTTATCAGAACAAATGACGGAAGTTGAGCCTAAGGTTTCCACGGCCGGTAAGGTTCGCATAATGGCGCGACGTTTAACGAGGTTTTGCATCCCGAGGGCCAGAACAATGGTGATAATTGCCGGCAATCCTTCCGGAATGGCAGCAACAGCGAGGGCCACGGATTGCATGAAGGCTTCCATAATGGAATCAAGACCTAAATTATCCATAATTAAGCCTTCCACAATTTGAATAATAAAAATAATACTGACAATCCCTAAGGCGATATAGGCCAGGATTTTACCAAGTTGAGCAATGTTTTTTTGCAGGGGTGTTACTTCCTGTTCGGTTTCGGAAAGAAGGGTCGCAATTTTACCAATTTCGGTATTCATCCCCACGGAAGTGACAAGAGCTTGCCCCCGACCATAAGTGACAACGGTACTCATAAAACCTAAATTAGTCCGGTCGCCTAGGGGAACATCATTTTTTAAAATTGCTTCCGATGTTTTCTCAATCGGAATGGGTTCACCGGTTAATGCCGATTCATCAGTCTTTAAATTGATTGATTGCAGGATTCTCACATCAGCGGGGATGTAATCACCGGCTGTTAGAAGAACGATATCCCCAACGACAACATCTTCAGCATCAATAATTGTTTCTTTCCCATCGCGCAAGACCGTCGCATGGGGTGAGGACATTTTTTTAATGGATTCTAGGGCTTTTTCAGCCTTTGCTTCTTGAAAGACGCCTAATGCAGCATTAATGATGACGATGGCGAGAATTAAAAAACCTTCAATGGTTTCTTCCGGTTTTCTGGCAATAAAGGCGATTGTAAAAGAAATGATAGCCGCAACGATGAGAACGATTACCATAAAATCTTTAAATTGATCCAAAAATTTCATGAAAAGACTGCGTTTTTTTCCTTCAGCAAGCTTGTTTTTACCATTGGTGAGTAAGCGTTGGGCCGCTTCATTGCTGGTTAAACCGAGGTTTGTGGAATTTAGGGTCTTGAATAACTCTTCATTGCTCATTTGATAAACTGCTTTTTGATTCATATTACCTCCTGTATTTTTTAAAATCCATCAACAGCAGCGTCTAGTTACGTAGGTCTAGTTAACAAGAAGTTTGCATATTTACTGGGCCCGGTAAGACTAAATTGACGATTTATCTTGGGGAAATTTCTCCGCTTTAATTAAGAATTGTATCACAAAATGCTCAGAATTACAACATCAATTATCAAGACTTTACCGCCGGCATCTTCCACATGTAAAGATATCAACATGATTGCTTCGTTCCCTTTTCCAAACGAAAGAAAAACATTCGACTGAAATTCCAAACGAATCAAAATTAATCGTTGATAATGTTAAATCAAAATGATATAATATAAACGAAAGGAAGGAAAATATGAACGTCAATTTTATTGAAACTAAAAATAAAGAACTAAAAAGGGAATATACTGATAGTATTTTAAAGACTATTTCAGCTTTTGCAAATTATGAAGGTGGTCAAATTTTTATTGGTATTGATGATAAAAATAAAGAGCTTGTTGATGTTGTCGACTATGCCAAGCTAAAATTGAAAATTGAAAATAAAATTAATGATTCCATTACGCCAAGACCTCGTTATGAAATAAATGCTTTGAGTTATGGGGAAAAAACGATATTGGAAATTCTTGTTTATCCGGGTCCTAATAAGCCATATATGTATAAAGGAGTTGCTTATCAAAGAAGTGATACATCAACTATTCCCGTTGATCAAACATCCTTGGTAGAATTGTCGTTAAAAGGCAAAAATATTTCATACGATCAATTAGAAACAAATGAAGAAGAATTACAATTCACAGTTTTAGATAAAAAACTTAATGAGGTTAGAACAGTTTCTAATTTCAACAAAGATATTTTAATAACTTTGGGATTATTCACCAACGACAAATATAATATTGCCGCTTCATTGCTTGCTGACAAAAATAATTTTAAGACATTAGGGATTGATATTGTGCGTTTTGGTCAAACAATCTCCGAATTTATTGACCGAAAAACGATTGTTGGTGAATCGATTTTATTACAATATGATGGCGCTATTGAAATGTTTGCAAAACATTATCCAGATATTGAAATAGTTACGGGGATGAAAAGAATAAAAAAACAACCGGTGCCTTATGAAGCCTATCGGGAGGCCATTGCCAACGCGATTGCCCATCGAAATTATTTAATACCATCTAATATCCAAATAAAAATGTATAATAATCGTATCGAGGTCATATCTCCGGGTGGCCTTCCCAATGGCCTTACTAAAGAGAACTATTTAAAGGACAACTTATCAGTTCCAAGAAACACTATTATATCCCAAATATTGCACATCTTGGGAATTATTGAGAAGTTTGGAACGGGCATAAGAAGGATTAATGAAGCCTATTTTGGATATGATAAAAAACCTAGTTTTGTTATCAAAGACAACTTTATTAAAGTTATCCTACCGAATATTTTATTTAATGACGAAGATAAGAATGAAGAAGCAAGGATTCTAAACTTAATTGATATTAAAACAGAAATAACGAGACAAGATGTAGAAAACTTGCTTAGTGTTAATAAGGCAAAAGCAGTCGAATTATTAAACAAACTAAAAGAAGATTGTTTAATCGAATCAATTGGGACCGGTAAGAATGTTGTCTATCAAAAAAAATAGATTCCTTGAGCGGAAATGCTTAAGGGCAAGTCGACATATATCAATTTTTAAAGGAATATCTAGTTGAGTTGCCCATTTTTCTTTGGTATAATGCTATTAGTTATAAGCAATTGTTAGTTGCGGAAAAAGAGTATGAGTGAAATCACCCCAATGATATTTGAAACATTATTAAAGGCATTGGCTCTAACTTTAGTTTGTGAGCTAGTGGTCCTCATGCTTTTTCGCTGTTTCAAGCAACTCTATCTTGTTGCTATTCTTATAAACATCTTTACTAACATCGGAATGAACTTGCTTATTTTATGGGTAAATCCGATTCATTATCATGTATTTGTCATCTTCATGGAGATAATTGTTATCTTAATTGAGTTTTTGATTTATTATTTATTTATAAAAAAAGGAAAACAAGCCCTATTAATCTCTCTAGCGGCTAATTTCACAAGTTATCTTGTTGGATTAGCCTTGATGGGCTTAATTTATTGAGGAGGGAAACATGAAAAGATGGGCTCTTTTTGCACTTGTGATGTGCTTATTGTTGTTATCCGGCTGTTATAATTACAGTGCCGGTTCGCAATATGGTAAAATTGTCGGCATCAGTTTTTTTGATGAAGAAGGCGAGGAAATCCCCGGTCAATTTTACGACTATTTTTCTTTCCAAGAACAATTTGAAGATGATACCTTCCTTTCATTAAGTAATCGCCTCATACCCTTAAATTCCCCCGCTCCGGTTGAGCTTTATTATTGTGCTGCCGCTAAAGCCGGAAGCAATGTGATTGCTCGCATCAAAATTGAACCACATAACGGCTACGAGTTCTCCGCCTTAACCATCAATCACCAAAAGTGGTCAACTGCTGACTTAGTAAAGGTCGAAACAAACGAAGGCTTGATTTATGCTGATTTTCTTTGTGTCGACCTATCAAAGGATAATAATCTTTTCACAATCAATTCCTTGGAAATGAAAAAAGTCATTTTAGATAAAACATACTATAAAACGGGGTCGAGATTTGTGGAAGGAAGAACTTATTATTCCGGATTCTATCTTGGGATTACTGAATAAACTAGGGCATAAGTAAGTTTATTTACTTGTGTCTTTTTTGTAAATCAATAAGATGAATAAATATGATTGGAAAGCGCCAATACCTTGCGAAAATTATCTTCACCATGCCGGTTATGATTTTGAAAACGACAATCATTGGCTTAAAAAGCATTGAAAAAAGACTCGTTTCGGTGTATAATTCTATAACAAAGGAGCTTGTTATGAAAAGAAGAACCAAAATTGTTTGTACCATTGGACCGGTGTCCGAATCACCGGAAATGATAGAAAAGATGATTAATGCGGGAATGAATGTTGCTCGTCTTAATTTTTCTCACGGTAGTTATGAAGAACATTTAAGCCGCATTAAAACGATTCGTGAGGTCTCCGCCCGTTTGGGTTGCTATATTGGCATTATGGCGGATACCAAGGGCCCGGAAATCCGCACCGGCTTGTTTGAAAACGGGCAAGCAAGCTTTAAAAAAGGTCAGGAAGTTTCTATTTATAAAGCAGAAATTGATGGCAATAGCGAACGTTTTCATATTTCCAGCCCGGAATTATTTACCGATATTAAAGTCGGCGATTATTTGTTAATCGATGATGGTAAAATGCGCCTCGATGTTATTGAAACCAGTCCGCAGATTTTAAAATGTCTTGTGAAAAACGCAGGCGTTATTAAATCCAAAAAAGGCGTCAATGTTCCCAATGTGAAACTGAGTATGCCGTTTATTTCCGATAAAGACCGCGAGGATTTAAAATTTGCTGCCACCAACGGTTGTGATTTGATTGCGGCTTCCTTCATCCGCCGTGATTCCGATGTTACGGAAATCCGTAATATTTTAAAAGAAGTTGGTCGTGAATCCATGGAAATCATAGCTAAGATTGAAAACCAAGAATGTTATGATAATTTAGAACAAATCTTGACGGTGGCTGATGGTGTAATGGTTGCTAGGGGTGATTTGGGTGTTGAAGTTTCCCCCCAATTAGTGCCGATTTACCAAAAGAAAATCATTGCGAAAGCTAATGAGTTTGGAAAACCGGTTATTACGGCAACCCATATGCTGGAATCGATGATTGTGAATCCCCGGCCAACACGAGCTGAGGCTTCCGATGTCGCCAATGCCATTTTAGATGGTTCGGATGCCATTATGTTATCGGGTGAAAGTGCGGCCGGTGATTATCCGATTGAAGCCGTGGAAACGATGGATACGATTGCGAAAGCCATTGAAGAAATCATTCCTTATGAGGAACGCTTATTGCGTTCCGTAAAAACCAGCCAACGGACCAATAATGATGCTATTGGTATTGCCGTTGCCCAAACCGCTTTAACCATTCAAGAAGTAGTAGCGATTGTCGCCTTTACGGAAACCGGTGGGACCGCTAAAAGGATTTGTAAATTCCGTCCCTCCGTGCCGATTATTGCTGTAACCGATTCTTTGGAAACTTGTCAACGATTATCTTATTATTGGGGTGTTTCCCCCATTTTACGGGATAATGTCACTGATTATTTAGCTTACCACGAAATAGCTATCGATGTAGCGAAAGCTTTTGGCTATCAACCAGGGCAAACCATCATTTTAACTTCCGGTTGGGGTCAGCGTCATGGAAGCACCAACAGTATGCGCATTATTAATATTGAATGATATCAATCATCCTCCCAAAGTCGGAGGATGATTTTTTACTTGAACATTCAAAAAAAGAGCGTATAATTAGTCTAAGGAGAACGACTATGAAATTTGCGAAGTACCATGGTTTAGGAAATGACTTTATTATCATTGAGGATGGTCCTTACGATTATTCGCAATTGGCAGTTGATTTATGTGATCGCCATATTGGTGTTGGTGCGGATGGCTTAATCATTGTTAATCGTGAACCACTCGTGATGGGTTTTTATAATATGGACGGTTCGGAAGGAACAATGTGCGGTAATGGTTTGCGTTGCTTCGCCCAATATTGCATGGACAACGGGATTGTCACTGCTGATGAGTTTATTGTTCGAACTAAAGCTGGTTTAAGAAAAATGCAATATTTAGGAAACAATTTATGGCAAACTAGCTTAGGCAAACCGGAATTTGATCCTAAACTAATGGATATTGCCACCAAGGCGCCCCAATTTATTAATGAACCCATGCTCGGGGTTCGTGTTAGTGCTGTTTTTACTGGAACCACGCATGCGGTCGTCTTTGTCTTAAATATTAACTCTGCTGAAGTTAGCGATTTAGGTGAAAGAATCAGCAACCATTCCCTCTTTTTAAAACAAACCAATGTTAATTTTGTACAAGTTTTGGATCGAATGAATTTTTCTGTTCGGACTTATGAACGGGGTGTAGGCTGGACTTTGGCTTGTGGAACCGGGGCTGCTGCCGGTTTTGTGATGGGGCATTTAAAAGATTATTGTGATGATGCCGTCAATATTCATTTTGCCCTCGGGCATTTGCATGTGCAGCAAACGGAAAACGGTGAACTATTGTTAACCGGTCCGGCCGAAAAAATTTGCACGGGCGATTTTTTAAAAACAAAACGCTTAAAAAGATTGATATGATACTTCCCAAGTAAATGCTTGAAAAAACTTAAAGTTAGTTTCAAAGCACTTTGGTGGTGTCATTTTTTTATTTCGTTTGATATAAAGATAAAAAACACTTGTTTTTTTCATCGTAATGTGTTTTTTTTGGTGGTATTTTTTGTCCTTTTTTCAAAATAAGAAAAATAATTGCTTTTTACCAATTAAAAAGGTATAATAAGAATAAGATAATTGGGCGGATACCCCAACAAAAAAAGAGGTATAAAAATGGAAATTAAAGAAAATGTTGCGAAAGTACGGGAAGCTTTGAAAGACTATCCCCATGTTACCGTGGTCGCCGCAACGAAATATATGACCATTGACCAGACTAAAGAGCTGGTGGCTTGCGGTGTCACGGAATTAGGTGAAAACCGGACCGACATGTTTTTAGAAAAATACGAAGCCTTGAAAGATCATCCCGAAATTCGTTGGCATTTTTTTGGGGTTGTCCAAACCCGGAAAATTAAAGACATCGCCAACCGTATTTCTTGTTTACATTCCTTAGATAAATTATCGACGGCCATGGAACTTGATAAAAAGTTAACATCGCCCCTCGATTGCTTTGTTCAGGTTAATATTTCAGAGGAACCTAACAAACAAGGAATTCCGGCTAACCGCGTCAAAACATTCATTAAACAACTGGAAAATCTTTCCAAAATTCGCATTATTGGCTTAATGTGTATTGCGAAATTAACATTTGAAGAAGATGTCTTAAAGAAATCCTTTCTTAAGATGCAGAAATTGAAAGAAGAAGTTGAGAAATTAGGTTTACCTTATGCTCCTTGCCATGAACTATCCATGGGAATGAGTAATGATTATAAAATAGCCATTCAATATGGTGCTACCAAAGTTCGTTTAGGGCGAGTATTTTTGTTATAGGAGGGCGTAATGGGACTTTTTAAGCGTAAAGCAAAGAAAAAATTAGAGTTTACGGAATATGCTAATTACAAAGGCAAAGATGCGAAAAAACGAGCGAGTTTATTAACCTCATTTGATCGCATGGAATATATGATTGTTACTGACAATTCTCAAGAAACACTCTTTAAAATATGTGATACGATTTTAGCCGGAAAAGCCGTTTTAGCGAATTTCGATAAACTAGATGCTCGCGATGCGAACGACATGTTGGCTTTTATTTCCGGCGTTGTTTATGCTAAACATGGTGAAGTCTATAAGCTTGACCAAAAATTGTTTTTATTCGGTCGCAAAGAAGAATATGAAGACGGTTCACTATATCAATATGTCGAGGATACCAAATGACCTTAAGGTTGTTGCTTATGATCCTTTATTATCTATCGCAAGCATACGGCTTTGTTTTATTCTTAGGTATCATTTTTTCGTGGTTGTCACTGACGGACAATCGCTTTGTTTTGGCCGTCCGCAATGCCAGTGAATGGTACTTGGGACCTTTTCGTGGTTTGATTGTTGTTGGATCGGTGGATTTATCGGTCCTTTTGGCGATGATTATTTATGAAGGGATTACGGGTTTATTAATCGGCATCCCTTTTATCTAGAAAGAAGAAATTAAGGTGAAATACACATGAATAAAGATTTTAAAGATACCTTATTAATGATGAATACGGATTTTTCCATGCGGGCTAGTCTTCCGGAGAAAGAACCCAAAATCCAACAACTTTGGGAAGAAAACCATTTATATGAACTGGCCTTAAAGAAAAACCAAGGGAAAGAAACCTTTAATTTACATGACGGCCCCCCCTATGCTAATGGTGACATTCATGCCGGTCATGCCTTAAACAAAATCTTAAAAGATTTTGTGTTGCGATATAAAACGATGGCGGGTTTTTATACTCCTTATCGTCCGGGTTGGGACACCCATGGCTTACCAATTGAAACCGCTTTGGCAAAAAACCAAAAAGTCAATCGCAAAGAATTATCAATCCCTGATTTTCGCAATCTTTGTGAACAATATGCTTTAAAACAAGTAGAAATCCAAAAAAAGCAATTCCGCCGATTAGGCATTTTAGGGAACTGGGATCAGGCTTATCTAACGTTAGCGAAGGAATATGAAGCTGAACAAATCCGCATTTTTGGCTTAATGGTGGAAAAAGGTTTAATTTATAAAGGCTTAAAACCGGTTTATTGGTCACCGTCCAGCGAATCAGCGTTGGCGGAAGCCGAAATTGAATATCATGATAAAAAATCGCCTTCCATTTATTTGGCGTTTAAATTAAAAACTTTTGTGTCGGGAATGGCTAAAGGAACGGAAATTGTTATTTGGACGACCACGCCATGGACGATTCCGGCCAATTTAGCGGTTGCGGTCCACCCGGATTACGAATATCAAATTCTAAAAGTGGCGAATCGTCAGTTTGTGATTGCGAAAGAATTAGTTAATACCTTTACAAAAACTTGCGGTTATGAGCAATATGAAGTTGTTGGAACGCTTAGCGGCCAGGATTTGGAAGGTTTAAGCTATTATCATCCTTTAAACAATCGTTTATGTCCTGTTGTTTTAGCGGATTATGTAACGCTTGATTCGGGAACGGGCTTGGTGCATACGGCTCCTGGCCATGGTGAAGACGACTTTTTAACCGGAAAAAAATACGATTTGGATGTCTTATGTGTTGTTGACGAAAAGGGTTTGATGGTTAATGCCGGTGCTTTTGATGGGATGTTTTATGAAGAAGCTAACCAAGCAATTGTGGAGGCACTTAAGGAAAACGGTAGTTTATTGTATTTAAGCCAGATTACTCATAGCTATCCTCATGATTGGCGCACAAAAAAACCGATTATTTTTCGGGCAACAGCGCAGTGGTTTGCGTCCATTGAATCTTTAAAAGAAGGAATGCTTGATGCTATTAAAGGCGTTAAGTGGATTCCCGCTTGGGGTGAACTACGGATTGCCAATATGATTAAAGATCGCAAAGAATGGTGTATTTCGCGTCAGCGTGTTTGGGGTGTGCCCATCCCCGTGTTCTATGCGGAGGATGGCACCGCTATCCTGGAAAAAGCCGTTATTTCTCATATCAGTGAAGTCTTTGCGAAGGAAGGTTCATCATCGTGGTGGACCAAACCGGTGGCGGATTTATTGCCTCCGGGTTATCAAAACAGCCATAGTCCGAACGGGATTTTTGTGAAAGAAACCGATATTATGGATGTATGGTTTGATTCGGGAACATCACATCATTCTAGTATGGTGTTACATAACGAACCTTATCCGGCTGATCTTTATTTAGAAGGTAGTGACCAATACCGCGGCTGGTTTAATTCCAGTTTATCAACGGGGGTTGCTATTACCGGAAAATCGCCGTATAAAACAGTTTTAACCCATGGTTTTGTTTTAGATGGCGAAGGTCGGAAAATGAGCAAATCCTTAGGCAATACCGTTGATCCCAATGTTTTAATTAAAGAATTCGGGGCTGATATTTTACGCTTATGGGTTGCTTCGGTAGAATATACGAGCGATGTGCGGATTTCCAAAGATATTATGCGCCAAACCGCGGAAACTTATCGAAAAATTCGCAATACTTTCCGCTTTTTGCTAGGTAATCTCTTTGATTATGATCATCAAAAGGATGCGGTGGCTTATGAGCAATTAGCGGAAGTTGACCAATATATGGTTTGTTTGTTGAATGATGTGATTGCGAAAGTTAGAATCGCTTACGATAATTATGCCTTTGATGAAGTTGCCCGCTTAATCATTCTTTATATGACGAATGATTTATCGGCTTTCTATTTGGATTTTACTAAGGATATTCTTTATATCGAGACGGCTAATCATCAAGCAAGACGTAGCATTCAAACGGTTTTCTATCAAAATTTAATGGCTTTAGCAGCTTTGTTAACACCTATTCTTCCACACACGATGGAAGAAGTATACCAATATGCTCCGAACAAAGAAATCTTAAGTATTTATTTAGTCGACCTTCCGAAAGCCCAAATGCCTAGGAATGCTAAAAACTTAATGAAGAAATTTACGGAGTTTATGCGTTTCCGTGATGATGTTTTGAAAGCTTTAGAGAATGCCCGTAATAATAAAGTGATTGGAAAATCATTATCTAGTAAACTTGTCATCTACCCAACCGCGAAGACGAAAGCTCTTTTAGAAGAGATTCATGATGACTTTGGAAAAATCTTTATTGTTTCAGAATTTGTGATTGCCGATAAACCGATTACTGGTGAACAATTTGATAGTGGAGTTATTGCGGTTACGGCTCGCGAAGGTCATATTTGCAGTCGTTGTTGGAAAGTTGTCGATCATCTTAGTGAAGATGATTTATGTGAACGTTGTGATGAAATTATAAAAAATATGGAGGGAAAATAATGGCCATTAATATTCACTTTTTTCGGAATAGTGCCCTTGACAAACTGGATTTTTCGAAAGTATTAGAGTTTTTTGATAATCTCCCGTTGTTCAAAACTTTCTATACTGAAGATGAGGTGCAGATTGAATATCGTGATGATGATTTTAAGTTCTCTTATCGTTATTTAATCACGAAAAAATCGCGCGTTAATCAAATTTATAAACTCAATCCGGTGTTTTTAAATGTCAATTTCTTGTTGGAGTTACCGGTGTTAATTCCGTCTTTTTTAGCGAAAGAAATCTTAACCGTGGCGCAAAAGATTTGTAAGACTTTTGATTTGGAAATTTATAACGATGCTTTTAAAGATGTTCAACCCTTTAATTTAGCGGATGTTGTCGTGTTATTTGAAGAATCGCGACGCTTAACGATTGAAGAATACGGCATGCAGGACAAACTAGTTTTCGATAAAGAGAAGTTGGATGAAATTTGTCGTTATCAACGAAGTGTTGAAAGCTTACGTGAGTATTATCATAATGAAGTTGATGTTTTTGTTTGTGAACCAATTATGGATAAAATCACCAACGAATATGGTATCAGCTGTACTTGGCGTGTTGGTAAACCGACGGTTTTTCCTCCTCATTTGCGTTATGTTTATGTGACTGACGAAAATGATGCCCCTTTTTTAGTTCATCGGGACGATTTCTTTGAGCATATGAGTAAATATTTAATGGAAATTGTTAACTTCCTTCCGGATATGTATATTCTAAAAGCCAAACCGGCGAAAAAGGCCCGCAAAGTTGTTAACAAACTGCGCAAATTAGCGATTTTAGATCAAAACTTTAAACCGGTTCGTTTGTCTAACTTATTGGATGTGTAAGATGAACAATCGTTTAATTGATCATACTTTATTAAAAGCCTTTGCTACTAGCAATGACATTAAAACTCTTTGTGCGGAAGCCAAAGAGTTTCATTTTAAAAGCGTGTGCGTGAATCCGACCTATGTTAGTTTAGTACATTCATTATTAGCGGGGACTGATGTGGAAATTTGTACGGTCATCGGTTTTCCTTTAGGGGCTAGTACCACAGCCACCAAAGTTTATGAAACCAAAGATGCGATTAAAGCTGGGGCGACAGAAATTGACATGGTGATTAATATCGGCAAAGCCAAGGACCATGATTTTGCTTATATTGAAGAAGAAATCAAGGCGGTGGTTAAAGCCGCCCAGGGAAAACTTGTGAAAGTAATTATTGAAACATGTTATTTAACTGATGAGGAAAAGATTGCGGTTTGTGAAGCGGCCACCAGAGCAAAGGCTAATTTTGTGAAAACATCAACGGGATTTGGGAGTGGGGGAGCCGTGGCCTCCGATGTCGCTTTAATGAAAGCCCATATTGGAAAAAACATGGGCGTTAAAGCTTCAGGTGGTATTAGAAGCAAAGCTGATTTAGAACAAATGCTTAAAGCGGGTGCAACCCGGATTGGCGCTTCATCGGGAAAGGATTTAGTGTGAATATTTATGGCAACACCACATATTGAAGTTAATGATTCTAGTTTAATCGCTAAAACGGTTTTAATGCCCGGCGATCCCTTGCGGGCTAAATTTATTGCTGATACTTATTTAAAGGATGTGCAATTAATTAATTCCGTTCGCAATATGCTCGGCTATACCGGTTATTATAAAGGCAAAAAAATCACCGTGATGGGTTCGGGGATGGGAATGCCGAGCATCGGCATTTATTCCTATGAACTTTATCAAGTTTATGGTGTCGAGCAAATCATTCGGGTTGGTTCTTGTGGGTCCTATTCCCCAATTATCAATGTCTACGATGTCATTATTGTTACTGATGCTTACAGTGAATCTTCATATGCGAAAACGGCTTATAATATGGATGAAAACACGCTTCCCGGTGATTTTGATTTAATCAAAGATTTAAATAATAGTGCTAAAATGCTGGGGTATCCGGTTTTTAATGAGATTATTCATTCATCCGATGTCTTTTATCGTGCCGACAGCCACGAATTTAAACAAATTCGTGACCAATTTGGCTGTGCTGCCGTCGAAATGGAGAGCTTTGCTTTATTTGCCAATGCCATCTATTTGAACAAAAAAGCGGCTTGCATTTTAACAGTATCGGATTCTTTAGTAACAAACCAAGCAACAACTGCCCAAGAGCGACAAGTTTCTTTTAACAAAATGATGGAAATTGCTCTTGAAGCAGCAAAATAGAGTGGTTAGCCACTCTTTTTTTTAGAAAAGAGATAATATGGAAATACAGAAATATGTCTTAAATCAAGTTCCCGTGACTTTGATTAAAACTTCTAAATTTAAAACAACCGTTGTAGAAATGATGTTTTTAGGATCCTTTTCGAAAGCTAATGCCACCAAACACAGTTTATTGTTAAGGTTGCTTAGGGCTTCCACAAAGCGATATCCAACTAAAAAAGCCCTTACTAATCGTTTGTTTGAACTATATGATGCCAGTGTGGCCATCCATTCCTTGCCATCCTTTGCAACCAATGTTACCTTTGTATCCATGGAATTGATTAATGATCAATATGCTTCAAAAGATTCATCATTATTAGAAGCAGGAATAAACTTGTTAGCGGAGATCTTATTTAATCCAAATCTTGATGGTTCTAGATGGAATCAACATGACTTTTTAGAACAAAAACGCATTTTAAAAGCCCACATTGAAAATGTTTATAACCAAAAGGGGCGCTATGCAACGCAACAATTAATCAAGACGATGTGTCAAGGTGAAATTACAGCGGTTAGTAGACTTGGCGATTTAGACGACTTAAAGATTTTGGACGAAGAAACAATGTACCAGTATTATAAAGAGTTTATTAGGGAGAATCTTGCCCACATTTATGTCGTTGGTGATTTTGATAAAAACACAATCATGCAAGCTTTACAAGTTTTATATCCCTTAAAAGGTGGTGACAATCCTTATTCACCAATAAAGCTTAGCGACTTTATTCCCAAGCAGGTTCGACAAATCGAAGAACAGCAAAAGATAAACCAAGCACGCTTGGTTATGGGATTTCGGATGTCAATCAAATTTCTTCATCCTTTTTTTATTCCGGAGTTAATATTTAACGAAATGTTTGGGGGAAGTTTTTCTTCAGATTTGGTCCAAACCGTCCGCGAAAAACATTCGCTTTGTTATTCCATCTCCTCTTCTATTAATGTAGCTGACAAAATCATGCTCGTTCATGCCGGAATTGACGGTGGGAACAGCGCTAAAGTGCAAACCCTTGTTTTAGAGATTCTTCATCGTTTTCAAAAGGGGGAGTTTGACCTTAATAACTTACAAATTGCGAAAGATTTGATGATTAGTGGATTAAATGAGATTGAAGACAGACCGGAAACAATGATTGATTTTATCATTAAAAATGATTTATTACAAAGACAGATGACGGTTAAGGAAGTGATTGACCAAATCAAAGAAGTAAGCCCGGAGCAAATTGCGGATGTTGCGCAAGGTGTGTATCTTGATACCGTCTTTTTATTGACTGATGAGGTAAATCATGATTAAAGAATATCCCTTTTTTGATGAACAAATCTATCAACAACAATTAACTAATGGTTTACAACTAATCTTTATTCCCAAAAATGGTTTTAAACGCAGTTTTGTCTTTTTTGCAAGCCATTATGGAGCAGCGATGAATCGTTTCATTCCTAAAGGCGAAAAGGCCTATTGGGATGCCCCACTAGGAATTGCTCATTTTTTGGAACATCAACTATTTACAATGCCTGACGGTCAAGATGCCTCCGAGTTATTAGCCAAATTAGGTTTAGATAGTAATGCTTTTACAAACTATTCCTTAACCGGTTATTTGTTTAACGGTTCCGATAATATATTAAAAGGTCTAACTTTACTTTTGGATTTTGTACAAACACCGCATTTTACGGAAAAAAATGTCTTAAAAGAACAAGGGATTATTGCTCAAGAACTGAAAATGTTTTTGGATCGTCCGGGTGATGCCCTTCACTATGGTTTGATGCAAAATATGTTTTTCGAATATCCCTTAAAGCATGATGTTGGGGGAACGCTTGCTTCCATAAAGGACATCACTGCCGCCCATTTACGAACTTGTTACCGAACTTTTTATCAACCAGCAAACATGACGATTATTATTGTTGGTGATCTCAATAATATTTTTAAGCAGGAAGCCTCTTTTTCCGATTTGGTTGATTTTGTTAGTGAACACCAAAAAACGAAAAAGTTTGGAAAAACAACGGAAATAATTGTCGATTATCCGCAAGAACCGGATTTTGTAAGAACTAACTATGACGAAAAAACAATGGAAATCACGGTTCCACGGGCGGCTGTTGGTTTGAAAATACCGTTTGCGAATTTGGACTTTAATCAATCAATGCTCTTGGAATTGCGTTTAAAAATTCTTTTGGAAGCGAATTTCGGTACCTCAACCGATGTTTATCAGGAAATGCTTGATCAAGCTTTAATTCAAAGTGGGATTGCGACAGAAGTATATCATGATGGCAAGACGGGATATGTGAAGATAAGCGCTAATACCGAACAACCTCAAGCTTTTGTTAAGTTTGTACAAGAGCGTTTATTAAGCTTATCCCAATTTCAACTTGACCTTCTCACTTTTGAACGTTTCAAAAAGGCGCTGATTGGTAATTTCATTAGAGCCCTTAATAGTTTTGAATTTTTAGCAGTAGGATATTTAGAATATCAATATCGTAATAGTAACTTGTTTGCTGCTTTACAAATGAGTGAAGACTTGACCTTGGAGGATTTAAGCTCTGTTCAAAAGTATTTTACCGAAGACAAATTAACGAGTTTTATCATCTTCCCCAATCAATCCTCTTTATCAAAAAAGGCTTCTCTAGAATAAAAAATATTTTACTTTTTACTAATTTAATCAGAAATAATCAAAAAGAAAGAAACGGAAAAATGAATAACTTAATTTTCCGTTTTTTTCTCTTCACAAAGCAAAATCAGTTGAAAAAAAGTGCAGAAGGCCGATTTCGCGGTTTGCACTTATTTTTGCTATTGGTTATAATACACTTGCCGGTAAATTAAACGAGAGGAGGATGTGTTGATCAACAGTGAAAAAAGATGTTTAACAGTGTTATTCTAATTGGGCGAACGGTGGATGATCTAAAGTTAATAACGACCGAAACAGGCTTGAAAACTTGTCGGATGACATTAGCCTGCCAAAGGGCGTTTAAAAACCAAGAAACAGGGGAATATGAAACCGATTTTATCCCAATTCAACTTTGGCAAGTGGTTGCGGAAGCAGCTAGCCAAAATGTAAAAAAAGGTTCTACAGTGGCGGTTAAGGCGCGCTTAGTTAGCCGATTAGTAGAAGCTGAAGGAATTAAACTTCGAAATATCGAAGTTGTCGGAGAAAGGGTTATCTTTATTAATCTTAAATCCGAAGAAAATGAATGATATCCAATGTCAGTCACAGGTCAAATGACAATTCAAATTATTAAACACGCTTTCGGGAAGGTTTGTAGTGATACAAGCCTTTTTCTAATCATAGCACCTTTGCATTTCTTTCCAATGTTTTTGGGAGTAAAGGATTGACTTATAATCGAGATTAGTGTATAATACTTAAGGAAATAAGCCCTATATTGTGATGCAGGTATCGTATAATGGCTATTATGCAGCCTTGCCATGGCTGAGATGCGAGTTCGATCCTCGTTACCTGCTCCATTTGTTTATTAATCCGGATGAGTCCGGATTTTTTAAATTTATAGATTAGGTTTTAAAAAAGACAAACACCTCAAAAAAACTTACTTTTTTCATTAATTATGATGTAATGAGTTGATTATACGTGATTGAATGTATTAATATACAACTTGCTAGGGCGTATTTATATTTATTATATCGATAGAAGGTATTTTTTTAATAACAAAAGGTGAAGTCGATAGGATTGTTCCCTTCTCGCTTCACCTTTTATTTTGGGCTATTTTATTTCTTTACAGCCTCTTTATATTAGAGTATTATAAACCAAAACAGTTGCTAAACTTAAATAAATGACGACACCCAAGACATCAATAATAGTAGTAATCACGGGACCGGAGGCAACCGCTGGATCCATCTTCATTTTATATAATAGAATCGGTAGAAGTGCAGCAAATAAGGCGGAAACCGTTAATGAAGCAAAGACCGAAAGAGCAACCACGAGAGCAATCGGCCAAATATCTACCCAAGCTTGACCGTTAAAGTAAAGAAACGCCACCGCAAAAATAAGTGCCAAGCCTCCTAAGAGTAAACCCATGGCTAAACCGAGGGCGGTTTCCTTGATTAAGTGTTTTAAAATACGATGCCGATAATCAAACTCATGGTCAGTAATTTTTCGAATGGTAATGGCTAAAGATTGCGTTCCAAAATTACCGGCTAAGCCTAAAATAATCGGTTGAAAGAAGACAAAAACGGTCATTTTATCAAGAGCAAATAAGTAATCATATTGGGAAATAACAACTGCTACAAATAAATCCATTATTAAAAGAAAAGCCAACCACGGAATCCGTTTTTTTACAGATGTAAAAGTTGATTCCGTTATTTCTTCGGCTTCGGTTAAACCGGCTAATTTAGCGTAGTCTTCTTCGGCTTCCTCAACGACGGTGTCCATGGCATCGTCAATGGTGATAATGCCTTTTAATTGACCAGATTCTAAAACCGGTAAATCAAAAATATCATAGTTTTTCACAATATTGACAGCATCTTCAATGGGCGTGTCAACATTGACGGCTTTAAAATTCGGATTCATGATACTTTCAACGGGACAGGGTGCTTTCGCCATAATTACTTTTTTTAAAGGAATTGTTCCCAGTAATTGGTTATTAGCATCGACAACAAAAGTGGTATTAATTGATTCTAAGTCCGGTGCTTCCTTTACAAGCTTTTTCATTAAATCTTTGATGTCTTTCCCTTGCTCAATCACCAAATAATTGGAGTTCATAAGGGCACCGGCCGTGTTTTCCTCATATTCTAGTAATTCACTTATTTCTTCTTTCGTATCCTCGTCGATGAATTGATAAATCATTTCCACTCGATCATCACTGTATTCAGCCAAGAGGTCGGCGGCATCATCGGGTTCCATTTCTTGAATAATGGAAGCGAGTTTTTCTTCGCTGATGGTTTCGGTGATTTCCGAAACATCTTCGGCATCGAGATAAGAAAAAATATCAGCTAATTCCTCATTTGAAAAAAGAGCATATACTTTTTCTTGTTGGTCTTCATCAAGCAAACGGAAGCTTTCGGCTAAATCACGCTGATGATAATTATTTAGTTGGATTCGTAAACTGTTTAAATCAGTTGTGGTTTTTATTAGATTAATAATCTCATCATGCATGACCTAAGTCTCCTTTCTAAAGATAACTGAAGAGTAAATAAGCTAAACCAAAGTATACAAGGGTCGAAAAAACATCATTGACAGTGGTGATAAATGGTCCAGAGGCGACTGCAGGGTCAATCCCAATCCCTTTTAAGGCAATCGGGAAGAGGGACCCAAACATCCCGGAGATGATGATGGTAATGGCGGAGGCCAAACCAATAATTAAAGCAATTATGAGAATGTTAAAACCCGTTGTCCCATTTATTAGTAAGAAGAGGTAACTAACACCAAAAGCAAAAATTCCTAAAATGAGGGCATTAAAAAAATTAATGCGAACTTCTTTAAAAATATGACGAAGTTTGTGTTTCCGATTTGTTAATTCCTCGCGATCGAGCGATTGTAAGGAAACCGCTAAAGACTGAGTTCCGGCATTCCCGGCCATATCTAAAATCATCGTTTGAAAAAAGATTAAGACGGTCACTTGTTTAATAATATCTTCGAAGAGTTGAATAGCATTGGCTAATACCATACTTAAAATGAGAAGAATAACTAGCCATGGCAATCTTTTTAAGATATTACTCCAAATGGTATCTTTTGTGTCAACACCAACCCCAGCAAATAAGCTATAGACCTCTGAAGCGCTGTCGTCAATGACATCCATGGCATCATCGATGGTGATAATGCCGACCATTTTTCCTTGATCAAGGACGGGTAGAGCTTCAAGAGCATAATCATTGATTTTATTGACGGCTAATTTGGCTTCATCACCAACATCGACTGTAATCGGGTTAGGAGTCATGATTTCTTCTAACATTTTTGGGCTTCTGGCAATGATGAGATCCTTTAAAGAAACAGTTCCGACTAAGTGATCTTGATCGATAATAAAAAGAGGATCGATGATTTCGCTCTCATTGGCTTCTTTTACCAAAATTTTCATGGCTTGTTTAACATCAAGCGTTCTTTCTAGAGCGATATAATTTGTGGTCATCACCGCACCGGCCGTATCCTCAGGGTGGGAAGTTAGGTAAGTTAATTCTTCTTTTGTTTCCGGTTCAATTTGTGATAAATAAGCTTCTTTTTGTTCGCCTTGGATTTCTTGTAAAACATCGGTGGCATCGTCAGCTTCCATTTCCGCAAGTACGGAGGCGCTTTTTTGCGGTCCCATCTCTTCTAAGAAATCGGCAGTCTCATCCGACTCGATATATTCGAATAAATCAGCTAATTGTTCAGGCGTCAAGGTTTGATAAATTTTTTGGCGTAAATCTTCATCAAGAAGGTTAAAAGCAGCAGCTAAATCGTAAGGATGGAAATTCACTAGTTGTTCACGTAAATTCTCTGGGTCCGTACTTGTTTCAATAATGGTTTTAATTTGCAATAACAAGTCATCATTCATGGCTATTTCCTCCTTTATTTACCTATTATAAACCTTTTTTTGTTTTTTTTCCAGTAGAAAATAAAAAAACCGAAACAAGTTTTCTTGAGAAAAAGAACTCGTTTCGGTTTATCTTATTAACTTAGCTTTTTCGTTTTTTTCGGTAAGTAGTGACCTTCACAAACGGATCAAGCATTGCTAGAGTTTGTGGTAGCACAAACAGCACTAATAAAGTGGAGATTAAAGCCCCACGGCCGATTAATGTGCCAAAGATGGCAATGGATGGAATACTGGAAACCATTCCTAATAAATATCCTGCACAGATTAAAATTAAACCGGAAGTTAAAACGGTTGTTTTCGAATCTTCATAGGCATAATTCGTCGCTTCTTTAACATCATAATCACCGCGGTAGTGTAAATAGCGACTAGCATACAAGATTCCATAATCAATGGTTGCTCCTAGTTGGATACAACTGACAATGATATAACCAATATAGAGAAGGCTTTGGCCGAAAACAGCCGGAATAGCCATATTGATGATAATGGCACCTTCGATGATTAAGACAAGCACCATCGGTATTGACACTGACACAAAGGAAATCGCAATAATTAAGAAGATAAAGGCCATAGAGATTAAAGACACTTTTCGGTAATCGTTTTTTACAACTTCTCGCATATCCGTAATGGCGACGCTTTCACCAACGATATGGGTCGCTTGGGTAAAAGTTTCGTCTAAGGTTGTTCGTAGTCTCTCCACAAACGAAAAAGTTTTTTCATCTTCACTGGGAAGGTCAACAGTTAATAAGAGACGATGATATTTTGCCGAGACTAATTGAGCTTTGATGGCTTGAATTTGAGCAGAAAACGGTGCTAATTGCATCTTTTGATTAATAGTCAAATTATTAGTTGTCGTAACATATGTTATCATTTCATTGATGGAAAAACTATCCTGTGGTGCTTTTTCTAAAGCCATCATGTCAAAAATCTGTAACATGTTTGCTTGCATTGTGGCATCTAAACCGAAATTTTGCAAATAAACTTCAAAAGCAGCTCTTGTAAATGTTTGATCGAACATCGTCACAGATAGAAGTTCGGAAACCTCATATTGATGGGTAGCAGCATCATTTAGGAGTGCTGTCATCAACAACGGTTCTTTTGCACTTTCAGCTTTGGGAATTAAAATGACCATTTGATTGCGGATACCGAAAGTTTCGTTAATGATGCTTTGGTCGGTTTTCTCATCACTGCTATCTTGCGCAATCGCTAATTCACCATAAATAAAGGTATTTTTATTTTGCCAATAAACACTAGCACCGATGAGTAATAAAGCGATAAGTGGTAAAATCCAGCGTCTTTTCATCATGAAATTCACTAATTTGGGTGATGGTTTGATTATAGATTTGTGCATGGTTTTGCTAATTAGTTTCGCAAAAACCAACAACAAACAAGGCAGTAAGACTAAAGATACGATTAAACTGATGATAGTTCCCTTTGCTAGGACAATCCCGATATCAAAACCAATCTTGTAACGCATGAACATCAAAACCACAAAACTGGTAACGGTGGTTAGTGCACTACCCAAAATTGGCATAAGGCTGGCTTTCCAAGCCTTAACAATGGCTTGTTTTGGGTTTTCGGATTCCTTTAAAAAGTGCTGATAACTATGCATGAGCATGACGGAATAATCCATGCAAAGCGCTAATTGTAAAATACCGCAGGTAGCATGGGTCATATAGGAGATTTCCGGGAACATGACATTCGTGCCCATGTTAATAATCACAGCAACAGCGACAACAATTAAAAACAAAAGTGGATCAATCCATGAAGATGTCGAAAGGAGAAGAACAAGAATAATGACCGGAATGATGAAGGCGAGGATTTTCAAAATTTCCTTTTGAATGACTTCGGAATAGCGGTTGACGAGAACACTTTCACCACCTAAATAGAAATCCTCATTCTTAAGTAAAGTGCGGATGTCATCTAGGGCTTGTTTGGTCTCCTTGGCATAATTATTTTCTTCAAAAGCAACGATTAAAAGCGCTTGATCATCCTTAAAATAATGAGGGTCCCAAGCATTAAAGACCACATTATTGATATTATTTATGGTCTTTATTTGTTGTGCAATATTGGCAGCTTCTAAAACTGTCACATCTTTTATCATTACTTGGGCAGAACCATTTAAACCGAACTCTTCATCTAAAACCACTAAAGCTTGTTTGGTTGGTTCGGACTCCGGTAAATATTTTGTATTATCATAATTGACTTTGACACTGTTAAAGAGAATAGCACAAACAATAAATAAAACACCAAAAAAACCAATAATCCAATAACGCAATTTGAGTACAATGTTCATAATCAAACCTCCTTTTTGAACAAAGTGTTGACTAATTTCCTTAATTTGATTATAATAACTTTAAGTTGAGATTTCAATAATCAGTTTTTTGGAGATTGTTGATAAATAAACAAAAGCAAAAGAAGCGTTGAGGTGAACATGGATCGTCGAATTAAAAAAACCCACATTTTATTAAAGAAAACATTGACCGAGTTAATCGAGGAAAAGGAGTTGCGGAAGATTACGGTTTCCGAGCTTTGCGAAAGGGCCAATATCAACCGGGGCACTTTTTACTTACATTTTTTAGATATCTATGATATGATTGAACAGTTTCAAAAGGCGATTATTTCTGATTTAGTGGCCATTATTGAAAAAAATAATCCTATTTCAGCGGATTATTATATTCTTCCCGTCCTGCTTCAAGTCATTGAATATCTTTACAAAGACATGCGCTTTGTGAAAGCGATGTTGAGTCCCAATGGTGATTGGCATTTTTTGGAGCATTTGAAACATACGATGATTGAACAAACCAAACAAAGTTTACCTCCTTTTCCGAAGAAATATGATGAGGTCTTTATTCGCTTTTTAACCGTCTTTATTGTTTCGGGAGCGGCGGGTGTATTTCATGAATGGTTGAATGATAATTGTCGCGTTCCTTTAAAAGCGGTTATCAATCCTTGCGAAATCATGATTTCGAGTGCCATCAGCAAAATAACCGAATAAAAACTATTAAACCGTGGCATTTTCGATGGCTAGTGATGAAAAAAGGAGTTGATGGTATGCAATTACCTTCCTATGTTTTAAAAGCTCTTCATTTATTAGAACAAAATGGTTTTCAAGCTGTTGTCGTTGGCGGAGCCGTCCGTGATTTTTTGCTTGGGAAAGAACCTGGCGATTATGATATTTCGACTTCGGCAACTCCCGATGAAACAGTGAAGGTCTTTATGGACTATTTCGTCCTTGATTTTGGGCGCAAACATGGCACCATCACTGTTTTTTTGGATCATCATATGCTCGAGATAACCACTTTTCGGGTTGAATCCGGATATGATGATTTTCGTCACCCCAATCAAACCGAGTTTGTTCGCAATTTGGAACGGGATGTTAGTCGTCGTGATTTCACAATCAATGCCATTTGTTTTAATCAGCAATATTTTGATTTCGTTAACGGCATGGAGGATTTAAAAAACGGCATTATTCGCGCGATTGGTAATCCCCGCGATCGTTTTTTAGAAGACCCGCTACGCATGATGCGAGGATTGAGGTTTGCTTCGGTGTTGGGGTTTAGCATTGAAGAAAAAACTCGCCAAGCGCTTATTGATTTATTGCCGCTTATTTTACAGGTTTCTAAAGAACGAATTCGTGATGAATTGAATCGTTTTTTAATGGGAAATGATTGTTCCGTGATTTTTTCTGAATACGGGGAAAAGCTCTTGTCGATAATTTCACCTACAATCGCCTTTGATTATCCAGCCATAATTAGGCGTTTAGAAGTTGCAAAGGGATTATACGCGAAAATTGCCGCCATTTTTTTAGATTCATCTTATGAAAGTCTAAAAAACGAATTAAAAAGTTTAAAATACAGCAATGATGACCAAAAAAAAGTTTTCATGTTTTGGGAGGCTCAACATCTAGCTTGGAAGGCGGATCGTTACTTTTTAGCGAAGTTATTGTCGCAATATTCTTTTGCTGATGTGGTGGCTATGATAGAATTTGAACAATCGCTCCCTTCAACATCAATTAGTCCTCTTGTTGCTAAAGAAATGATTGAGATCTTAAGCGACCTCAATCTTCACCATCACTGTTTTAAAATTGCTGATTTAGCAATTAAAGGTCAACACTTAATGCAATTAGGCATTCCTCAAGGAAAAAGGATGAAGATGATTCTTTCCAAACTGTTAGATGAAATTATGCAAGGGATACTTGTGAACGAAGAAGCGGTATTATTAGCTCGGGCAAAAGCCCTTTACCAAGAAAGAAGAAAACATGAGTAAATATCAAAAGCGCGCCAAAAATTTAAAATTAATCTTTTTGATTGTCGGTTTGGGGGTTATTCCTCTTTATGCCATTATTTTTTCCCAGTTTGGACCCGGTGGAAACTTAATCTTGGTAACTTTCTCGCAAATCGGGGCTCGTTATGGAGCTATTGAATTATTTATCATTTGGGGAATATTAACTTCTCTTTACTATTTAGCCTTTCTGTCTTACTTGACAGTGCTGACAAGGTTCAATAATTTTATTATGAATTTTCTCATTGGTTTTGGAGTCATTTCGATGCTTGTGACCGTGTTTCTCCCTTTTGCTCCAAGTATGTATCCGCGGGCTTCTAAAACCCATAATTTATTGGCTTACGTAACTGCAGTCTCGACCCTCCTTGGCTTGGTGGTTTTTGTTGGTTCGCTCTATCGCTTGGATCTTCGCCTCTTTACTAAATCACTTATTGCTTTGTTATTGGTTATAGGGATTTCGATAATTGTTTTGCTAGTTTTTGGGGTTAGCAGTTTGTTCCAAATTGTTTTTTCTACTTTGTTGTGTGTTTTACTATGTTTATTGTTATTGTTCATCGAAAAAAGTCCCCACATCAACATTGAGCAAGCCCTTTATGACCATGATCAAGATAAAGAAAAATAAGGCCTTTTCGTAACGGAAAAAGCCTTTTTGCTTATTTTAGGAAGAATTTTTTAATCATCCTTTTTATCCAGGAGGAGTAGGGCTGATAACGAATCATCAGTTCCCACTTTGGATGTTTGTGATAAATGGCGACTTCTTGAGAAAAGGTTTTAAAAGAATAAAAACCATGATAATTTCCCAAACCGCTGTTTTTGATACCTCCAAATGGCAAATGATGGGGGATAATGTGTGTTAAAGTATCGTTGACACAGGCTCCTCCAAAGGAATGATGACGGAGCATATGCTTAACAAAAGCTTTATTTTTCGAAAAAACATAGAAAGCCAAAGGATTGGGGGCATGGGAAATAATGGAAGTAATCATTCTTTCATCATCATAAGGGATGATGGGCAGGACAGGGCCGAAAATTTCTTCTTGCATCAAGGGATTGTTTAAGTCGGTAACTAATACAGTCGGTTCGATTTTTAATGTTTCCGCATTAAAACGGCCGCCGAATTCCACATTTTGCTCTTCCAAGAGTTGTATTAGGCGGTCAAAATGGCGTTTGCTAATTATCTTCGGATAGTCACTAGTTAAGAGCGGATCTTCGGGATAGGCTTTCTCGATGGCTAACTTAAGTTCTTTGAGTAGCTGGGGGAGGGCTTGGCGTTTGCAAATGATGTAATCCGGAGCAATACAAGTTTGACCGGCATTGATTAGTTTTCCAAAAGCAATGCGACGGGCGACGATTTGGGGTTTGATGGTGCCATCAACAATACAGGGGCTTTTTCCTCCTAATTCGAGGGTTACTTTCGTTAAATTTGGCGCCGCTTTTTCGTAAACCATTTTTCCCATGGCCGGGGATCCGGTAAAAAAAATATGGTCAAAATGGGCTTCCAGTAACTTGTTGGTTTCTTCATGATTCGCTAATAAACAAGCCACATATTCGTTAGGAAAGGCTTCGTCAATAATGGCTTTACTAATCTTACTGGTATGTAAAGATGTTAATGACGGTTTTACAATCGCCGTATTGCCGGCTGCAATTGCCCCAATTAAGGGGATGAACAGTAATTGAAAGGGATAATTCCATGGAGCAATAATGAGGGTGGTTCCAAGAGGTTTAAAAAAGGTATAGGACTTCCCCGGAAGCGAAGTAAAATCTGTCGCCACTCTTTTTGGGCGCATCCATCTTTTTAAATGGCGGAGTTGGTAAGTTAATTCGCTTTCGACCATCCATAATTCCGTTAAAATGGCTTCGGTTTCGCCCTTGTTTAGGTCTTGATAGAGGGCATCAAGAATCGCCTGATGGTGGCCTTTGATTGCTGCTTGCAATCTTTTTAAAGCTTTCTTCCGAAAATCAAAGCTCAGTGTTTGACCGGTTTGAAAGAATTGACTTTGTAAATCAAACAATTTATGCATAAAATCACCTTTTTTATCTTATTATAGCAAACTTTTAAACATTTGTCATAAAAGCATCTTTGAAAAATGATGAAAATAAAACTCTTTTCTTTATTTTAATATATGTTATAACCCGAGTTTGCCACTTCCTCAAAACAGAAAACGTCCATTTCTGAACGTTTTTTGCTTAAAAACATATTAAAATGTCATAAAACGGGGCTTTTTCGCATCTTTTTCACAATCTTTCCAATTTATTT
>Ga0208694_1001357_pt1 | contig 30175 bp, 23 predicted proteins | sample AD_UKC078_MetaG_FD_184442 | JGI IMG/M metagenome (GOLD analysis project Ga0208694, IMG submission 184442) | Active sludge microbial communities of municipal wastewater-treating anaerobic digesters from USA - AD_UKC078_MetaG (SPAdes) (version 2) | ecosystem: Engineered > Bioreactor > Anaerobic >...
CAGAGGCAACAGTTTCCGCTTACGGGGAAAAATCTCGAAGGACGGGGTCGATTCTCAGGACACTGTCGGGTAAGGGTGGTATACTTTTCATTCCCAGAATTGGTATACTTTTATCTTCCCGTTGACAAACTTTTTAAAAGTCCTAATTCGTAGGTTCAAATCCTCCAGCTAGAGTCAGCTCAAATCCTTTGCAGATTCTTGATTGTCCCGTAACTGTCCCGTGATGCATGTAGAACAAGGCTATGTCAGGCCGGAAGCGGGGTTCAAATCCCTGTACCGGCTTTTGCCCGTTTGAAATTCTGCACAGCCCTGGCTTCGGACCCTGAGGGCAGGGCGCTCAAGTCACCTGTGTGCTCCTGAGGGCGGAAGATGGTGTGCAGCGCGCATTCCACGGCTTCTGCAACCCGCAGGGCTTCCCAGTGATTGAAGAACGATCCGATGATGTCTCCAGTGGGCCTGAGCCGGAGACGGTGCTTCCCGTCCACCTCCACGAACTCGATATACTCGAAATCCGTCTCGCACCTGGAGGTGCCTCTGCGTATCGCCGGATCATCTGAAACTACTGGTTTTCCTCTGGTCGACTTGTCCATGAGTTTCAACCCGACAAAAGGTCCTTCCCGGAGATATCCTTATCTCCAGTTACTTTGCATCTGTTTCATTACACGATCCACCACCAAGGCCGTCCGGAGAGCCCCTTCTGAATCACGATGGCTATGTGGCAATCACCAGGTTCCTTGAGGTACAGCCGGTGATTTCTGCGGAACGATCCGCTCCCGATATGGGAAACCGCCCCGGTTCCGGCCGCAGAAACCTTTTTCTCTGGCAAGACGCCATAATTATATTTCATAGAAACATATATAGTGGGTACGAGACAAAAAACGAGTTTGCTTTCATATATACTATGCCTTCCTCGACAATCCTGCCCGCAGCCATTTGAAGCCGCTGTGCCGATCCCTATAATAAATCTTCATACAAAAAACGGAGCTCAATCGTGCTGCCCTGGATACACAGAGGCGTTTCCCGAAAAGGATGCCCTCTGATCATGCCTGAATGTATTTTCTGATCTCTTCCCCTGATCATTGCGATTACAGCATGGTTCTGCGGCAGTCATCAGCAAGGGGGTATGGAAATGATCGAGCTTCCCTTCGATGTCAACGAATACGACCCTGCGGTTTCCGAAAAGCTGGCGGACTGGAGTCCGGGAGAAAGCCCGGGCGGTTTTCTCCATGAGGTCGAGACCCTGTACAAGACCGAGAACGGAAATTATTTCATCCTCATGGAAGGCGGCCTTTTTTCCAGGTTTCATGCCTTTCCGGGTTCGGAGATCTGGTACGGCGGTACCAATATCCAGCCTGTCTCACAGGAAGATGCGTACGCCTGGTGTGAACAGACCGGTAACTATGAAGTGGTGGACGAGCAGCGGTAGCTAGCCTGCACTGGATCGTATCTCTGCTGGAAAACCATTTTCATCCAGCCTCACCATTGCCGGCCGGCAAAGCGACGGATCCTTTTGCACCGGCGGACCTGTGTGTCACTTGCAGGGGGGTAGTCCGCAGCACTGTCAGGCGTGGTTTCTCCACAAGTTTCCCTTGAGCTTGTGTGAGGTACCCGGCCATGGTCCGCGGCAAGTCCGCTTTCAGAAGAGGGGAGAAGGACCATCCGGCGAAAACCCGCTCAAATGGCACACAAAGAGATCCTGCAGCGATGTCGCGCGGGGCCGTACCCGTCGATCGTTGCAGCCGCATACGCCGGCATTCACCCTGTTTGTGCCCGGCAAGGAGACTGATAGCAACGATTTAATCGATCAGCTTATCCAGGGACTCAGGAGCTCTCTTCATCCCTAGATGGGCTGATATCGTATTTTCTCAGCAGGTCATTGAGGGCTTCTTCAATGACATTGTTGGTCTTCTTCCCTTCCTCAATTGCCAAGATTTTGATTCTTTTCATCAGGTTACTATCGAGTCTCATAGTGTACTGAGCGCGTTCCTGTTTCTTCATAGTATTACTAGTAGATTAATCACGTTATTAATCAATGATTCCGACCATCCGTTCGGCTGAAAAGGCATATTAAGTCAATATGTTATCAATAACAATATTATGCCATTTTCTGCTGTCAAATAGTGGGATGTATCGATTCCCCATGGTTCCTAAAGGGCCCCTGTGAGGTATCGGAGCGGATAGACAAGCCTGAGCATGAGGGGGGTCACACCTGCATGGGGCACGAGGCGACACGATTCACCCGCGATCTCTTGAGTCAGAGGCTCTCAGCGAATGAGTTGGTTTTAAGAGTCTAGGAAAAATCTACCAGTGGCTCTCATTGATGATTTCAGGGAAATTCAGGTGGTTTCAACATGAAGGAACAGCGCGGATCTAAAATAGAATCATTTATAACTATAATAATTTGTTAGTTAATTACATATATTTGTAATCAAGGTATTGAGATGTTCAATACACCTCGTAATATATTATATCAACAATGACTTTATACATTTTTTATTGAATTACCGAAAGAGGGAATACATGGAAACACTCTATATAACGGAGGAAACAGAACCGTGAGAGAACAAATGAAAGATTTTACATGGTGGAAGGATCAGGAAATCGTTCACCTGATGTCCAGGGTGGCAAAGGCCGGAAGGCTCGACCACCTCAAGAGAAAAATCGACAAAATCAATGCGGCGGTAGATAACGGTGCCAACATTGAAAAGATCAATGAGTTTGTCAAAAGCGGCAAGTTCGACGGCCACAATATCGATGAAATGATAAATCAGGCCAAATAACAGGAGTGGTGAACATTATGAAAAAGAAGGTCGGTAAGATGAATCAGGACATGCACTTGAGGGACGTATCTGATAAATCTTTGATCGATCTCCAGGAAGAGCTCTACTGGGTTATATTCCGTGCCCGTGAAAACGCGAAGAACATCTGTGAACGGGCGGGATTCACACCCGAAGAAGCTGGGTTGCAGTTTCTCCACCCCACGATAGGACCCAGGAAGAATTACACCATGATCTGCCTGCGGGTGGAATGAAGAGCTGACCGCTCGCAAGCGGGAGTTCATTTCGGCCCTGATTTTTTGCTACCCGCACGCTCTCCCGGCAAATCTGATGTCCTGCGGGCATGGTGGCTTTAGGGAAAGCACTGCCTGCTAAATGAGCGATCATGCCTTTGACCAGTGTCATGCCGGGCTGATCGAGCTATGAGTCCATCCCGATGCCTCTCTGAATGATCGCAGCAGTACGCTTCAGGAGAACACCATTGTTTCCCCTGCCTGGATATGGCAGAATAATCATTGATGAACGATCCTTCTTTCCCTGAATATGACGAGCATGAGTACAGTCCCCGCACATCCAAGATGCTGGCGCAATGGACGCCGGGAGAAGGGCATGGAATGTTCAGGCGGGAGGTCGAAACCCTTTACAAGACGGCAAAGGGCAATTACTTCATCCTGTCCGAAGGGGGCCTGTTCTCTCAGTATTATTCATCTCGCGATGCCGAAACATGGTACGGCGGATCGATGATACGGCCCCTCACCCGGCAGGAGGCCCTGTGCTGGTGCGAAGAGACCGGAAACTTCGAGATCATAGACGACCAGTTTTCTTCCATTAGATAAATCCCTAAAAATATTGCTTCCTGCCTTGACGAAACAGTCCTGAGCATTAATATGGTACGTAAAACAGAGGATGATCGTTCAACCGAACCCGACATGGCTAGAATTGATCCGGAATGCAGGTCTGTTTGTCCATGCCGAAGCGTGCCCTCTGCCGGGATGGCCGGAGTCCTGTTGCCGGGTTTTACATCAATGACAGGAGGCGGAAGATGAGAAGAATGAAAAAGATCGCCTTGTTTGACCACCAGGGCTGCCAGACAAAGTTTTTCGCCCGGTTCGACGTTTCCTCCGGTCCCCTCAAGTACCGGGGGCGGTGTCCCAACCCACACTGTAACCGTACCGTGTCGCTGTTTCCCGAAACTCTGTTCACCTCCATGGACAAGGCACGGCGGGCGTACATCAAGCTCGCCAACAACGATATCGGAAAGATCTTCTGGCAGGCATAAGGCAATCCCTCCCTCATGCCGGGAGAATCCGGCTGCGCGGCATAAAGGGAATGCGATTTCATCGCCCCGTCTCCCGGTGCCTGCTGCGGAAGGTCTGACAGATCCGATCAGACCGTGATAACACATAGCGATCCCTATTGACCTCAGGCCAATCATACCTTACGATACATCCGAATTACATACGCGATCCTGGAAAAGGGGTATGCTTTCATGGAACATGAAAATGAAACACAAGGCACCGGCAAGGTTTACTTCTTTGAGTGCGAAGGGTGCAAGAGCGAGATCTTCTGGTCCGATATCAAACCCGTTGTGGAACGGGCGGCACGGGTTTTCAAGTGGGTGCGGGCAGGGTGCCCCAATCCGGAATGCAGCTGCTACCTGATCCTGAGCTCTCCAGACAAGATCCTCAGCAGACAGGAAGCCGAGAAGATATACGAAGAGAAGAAAAACCGGGGTGACAAAAACATATTCTGGGTCTGATCACATCTCCCCTTTCTGTATCTTTTCCTCTGTGGCGCACAATATTCGGCATGCAGTCCTGGCGGGAGACTTGTGCAGCTCGGGCGCTGTTCCATTATTACCTCTTAATACTACAGCGGCGGAGTTTGGTACAAGATTGAGGCCTGACCCCAAGATGTGCCCCCATGACTAAGCCATTAAAGTATTAAGGCGCAGCGACCACAAGCCGTGAATAAGGGAGGAAGAGATGCCAGTGCAAGAGTTCCTCCGTATCCCCGCAGGCGGTGGGGTTTCGCTTGAGGGGAAGCTGTCCATACCCGAGGGCGCTCTGGGGCTCGTCATATTCGCCCACGGGGCGGGAAGCAGCAGGTTGAGCCCCAGGAACACCTATGTGGCAAAACTCCTTCAGCACAACGGACTGGGGACGCTCCTCTTCGACCTCCTCACAGAGGAGGAGGACATGGTCTACAGCAACCGGTTCGATATCGACCTCATTTCAGCGCGCATGGCGGAGGCAACCACCTGGGTCAGCGGCAATACAGCCGCACAGGGGATGCCGATCGGGTTTTTCGGCGCGAGCACCGGTTCTGCAGCGGCCTTAAAGGCCAGTGTTACCATCGATAAAGATATCCGGGCAGTGGTTTCCCGCGGCGGCAGACCGGATATGGTCATGGATATTCTGCCCGAGGTGAGATCTCCCACCCTGCTCATCGTAGGAGGGGATGATGCCGTGGTGATAGAGCTCAACAGGCAGGCCTTCAATGCATTGACCACAGAGAAGGATCTGCAGATCATACCGGGAGCAGGGCATCTCTTCGAGGAGCCGGGCAAGCTGGACATGGTGGCCGATCTCGCCGGAAGGTGGTTCACAAGACACATGGCGTGACGCTCTAAGATCATAGAAGCGTAAAATACGGATTCGAGGGCTGCCCGGCCCGCCCGTTTGCGACCCTTATCATTGCAAATCTCTTTGACAACCCATTGATGTTGTATCATGTTCACCTGTATTATAATGCAATAAAAGGAAGATTCCCCATGGCGCGTTATGTAAAGAAAGTATCAAAGAAGGCCGGGCTGCCGCCCGGCACCGCCGTCCATATCGGCGAGCGGAAACCCGGGGAGGTTCGAGTCAGGGTGCTGGACTATGACAAAGACCACGCCACCGAACACGAGATCCACGACATCCGGGAGGTCTTCCGCTTTCGTGACACGCCGAGCGTGAGCTGGATCACCGTCGACGGGCTGCACGACATCCGTCTCATCGAGCAGCTCGGCGCACACTTCGGATTCCACCCTCTCTTTCTCGAAGATATCGTGAACACTGCGAGCAGGTCAAAGATCGAGGACTTCGGGTCCTATGTCTTCATCGTACTCAAGATGCTCTCTGAAGACCATGACCATGGCCGGAAAATCGTCTCGGAGCATGTGAGCCTGATTTTCTCCGAGCGGTATGTCATCTCTTTCCAGGAGAGGGAAGTCGACATGTTCGATTCCATCCGGCAGCGGATCGTCTCCGACGCCGGCAGGTTGAGAAAGCAGGGGGCGGATTACCTGGCCTACCGGATCATGGATGCGATCGTAGATAATTATTTCACCCTCATCGAAACCCTCGGGGAACAGGTGGACGATACCGAAGAGGTGCTCCTGAACAGGCCGGAGAAAGAGACGATCCATACCATACACCGCCTCAAGAGCGAGAATCTCTTCCTGTGGAAGTCCATCTTTCCCCTGCGGGACATTCTCAGCTATCTCGAGCGGGGCGAGTCTGACTTGGTGAAGCCCGAGACTTGCGTCTACTTCCGCGATGTCTATGACCACACCATCCAGATCATGGATACCCTCGAAACCCTTCGTGATATTCTCTCCGGGATGACGGACATCTATCTCTCCAGCATGAGCAACCGGATGAATGAGGTCATGAAGGTGCTCACCGTGTTCGCCTCCCTGTTCATTCCGCTCACCTTTCTGGTGGGGGTGTACGGGATGAACTTCGACTACATGCCCGAGCTCCACTGGTGGTGGTCGTATCCTGTCCTGTGGGTGATTATGATCGGCATAGGGGTGTCCCTGCTTGTGTTCTTCAGGAAAAAGAAGTGGCTCTGAGGCCCGCAGATCGATACAGCAGATCAGGAGAGCGGGACCGGCGGCACGGGATGACAGGATATTGCTATAGGATGGTTTTTTATGATTGACGCGGTTCTTCTGGTGATCGGCATAGGGCTTCTGATCGCAGGGGGAGACCTCCTGGTGAGGGGGGCGTCGGCAATGGCCGGCATCCTCGGGATTTCCCCTCTGATCATCGGTCTCACCATCGTCGCCTTCGGCACCAGCTCACCTGAGCTGGCGGTCAATGTCGTGGCTGCACTGAAGGGAAGTACCGATCTGTCCTTCGGCAACATCATCGGCTCCAATATCGCCAACATAGGGCTCATTCTGGGTATTGCAGCACTGATCAAGCCTATCAAGGTCCGTAGTGCAGTGATCGTGCGCGAAATTCCCATGATGCTCCTGGCCACGGGCGCAGCACTTGTCATGGGCTTCGACTACGTGCTGCGCTCGGAGCCGGATATGTTCGACCGCTCGGATGCGCTCCTGCTCCTGCTCTTCTTCTGTGTGTTCATGTTCTACAATATCGCCGACGTCCTCAGAAACAGGAGATCCGACCCCTACCTCGATGAGTCGTCTGAGACCGCCAGGGTCAAAGAAAACCGCGGGCTGTGGATCCCCCTCGTCATGACGATATCCGGGCTTGTCCTGCTCGCTCTCGCGGGAAGGCTCACAGTGAACTCCGCCGCCGGAGTTGCCCGGGCCCTGCATGTCTCCGAGGCCTTTATCGGGCTCTTCATCGTGGCCGTGGGAACCAGTCTTCCCGAGCTCGCGACCACTATCATCGCGGCTGCAAGGTCCCAGAGCGATCTGGCCATCGGCAACGTAGTGGGGTCGAACATCTTCAACCTGCTCTTCATCATGGGGATAACCGCCTGGATCAGGCCCGTCCCCCTTCCTTCCCAGGGGTTCCTGGATCTCCTGTTTGCTGGGGCACTCTCGCTCTTGCTCCTGCCCATTGCGGCAAGCAGCCGGCTCACTATAACCCGTGCCGAAGGGATCACGCTCCTGGTGCTGTATGCCGCGTTCATTATCGGCAGAGGGTGGATGTCGGCACTGGTGTGAGATGCCCGCGCGAATTGTAGGAATGGGAAGATACAGCTATTATTCATGATAGACGGCACGTGAGCCGAGAGGAAGAAGCCCGGCATGAAAACGGTGTTACGGATCTTTGCCGCCCTGGTCCTCCTGATCCTGCTGCTCGTCATCCTTTCGGCAGTGGGCCTGCACCTCTATCTCAAGACCGGCCGGGGCGGCGAGCTGGTTCTGGGCACGGTGAATTCCCTCATCCCGGGCCGGATCCAGGCCGAAGACGTTTCCGTCTCTCTCCTGGGGCAATCCGTGAGCTTCACGGAAGCAGTGCTTCTGGGGCCCCGCGGGGATGTCGTGCTCACGAGCGGGGGTGTTCGGCTGGAGATCGACATCTTCTCATTGTTGAACAACCGGCTCGTGTTCAATGTGATCTCGCTTAAAGGTCCTGATATCAGGCTCATCGCAACCGGCAAAGGACAGCAGCTCAATTTGGTGCAGGCCTTCGTGGAAGAATCACCGGTGCAGGAACCCAAGGAGAAGGAAGAAACCGGTGAAGGGCCCACCGTGATCATCGAGAACCTCGCCATAGAAGACGGCCTGCTCCAGTACACCGATGAGTCTGCCGGCACCTTCGTGCGCCTGGAAGACATGGACGCACAGGCCTCGCTCGACCTGTCAGACATTGCCATGGGCATAGCCGGTTCCGCGGCGCAGGCATCACTAATAATGGGCGGCCGGACCCTGGAGTTCGCCGGGATGAAGATCGAGGGCGAGTACGAGCGGGAAAGCCTCGATATCCTCTTTGCCGAGGTCATTCACGAAGGCTTTCGGGTATCCGCTCGTGGAGAGGCCTCAGATGTCCTCACCAAACCCAGGGTGGATATGGTGCTGGAATACGGCGGAGAGCTTTCCGGCCTCATGTCTCTGCTGGAGCCGGACAGGCGGTATTCCGGGAGGGTATCCGGAAGAGTCGGGGTACGGGGCGCCCTGGAAAATCCTCAGGCCGAGGCCGTCGTGGAGTACGAGGATGGCGAGATTGCGGGCATACGTATCGACGGCCTCCGGGTGGAGATGTCTCTTGAGGATAGGATCGTGGAGCTTGGGGAGTCGGTTCTCCAGATCGCCTCCGGCACGGCCGCAATCAGCGGGAAAATCGATCTCCGGGAGGTCTTTCCCCAGGGGTTCATCGAGAGCGAGCCTGATCTCGACGCTGTTTCCTACGACCTGGTCTCCACACTTACGAACCTCGACCCCGGCCGGTTTCTAACAGATGCTGTGGCATACCCCGACAGTGTCTCCGGCAGGGTGGAGATTGCCGGAAGAGGGGTTCTGCCCCCGAATATCGCCGCGAGTTCCGACTTTGTGCTCCATCTGAAAGGCAACCTGCCGGAGTTTCCCGCTACCATGAGCGAGATCGATATCAGGGGGAAGGCAGGGCTCGATTATCCGCTCCTCACCTATACTGTCACCGGCGGCCTCTTAAGGGCCGTTGATGCAGACATCCAGGGCCGGATGAACCTGGATACGGACGCGATCCAGGCCGCGGTGAATCTCGATGTCCGCCGGGTGGAGGACATTGCCGAGGCCCTGGATATGCAGGCAAAGGGATCGCTCTCGGTCCGGGCAGACATCTCGGGCACCCTGGGCAACCCCGTGGCATCCGGCACGCTGATGGGAAAGGGCCTCCAATGGCAGGACTTCCAGGTGGGAGACCTGTCCGCCGATTTGGGGCTCGAAGCAGACGGCATGCTGAATCTCACCGGATTGTCTATGAACACAGCGGGCAAGTCGCTCGCCGTGCAGGGAGGAGTCAGGGTTTTCCGGGATGGCCTGACCCCTGATCCGGAGATGCCTGTCAAGTTGGATATCCGTCTGGACTCGGCCAGGGTCGACCAAATGATCGTGCAGGAGGGAATGGGAGGCACCCTCGACGGCGATGTAAACGTGAGCGGAAGGCTGACCGGGCCTTCGGTGCGCGTCGATCTGAGAGGAGAGGGGGTGATCTTCCAGGGTGTCAACCTGGGAAACATTCGCATCCGGGGCGATCTCACCGCTGAAGGCATCACGACGAAGCCGGTGCCGTCTGCTCCAGGGGATACTACCCATAGGCAGCAACACGCTTCGACCGCGCTCCAGCCCCGGTCAGGCGAAACCGCAACAACGGCCGTCCGCCCGGTATCCGGCGAAGCCGGCCGCACGCCCCTGCCTGCCGGCGGCCGGAAGGAACAGGCAAAAGCAGGGTCCGGAACAGGAGAGACGTTCCCGGTCCGGAGAACGCAGTTCAACCCCGGGCTCGATTTCGAGATCACCGGAGAGCAGATCGATCTGCAGGGGTTTACCCCCCTTGCCGAAGGCATGCTCCGGTATGATGCAAGGATCACGGGCAGCCTCAAAGAACCCCGGGGGACCTTCCAGGTGAGCGGTGCCGGGATCACGCTGGCGGGGCAGGAGATTGAAGAGGTGAGGGCATGGGGAGACATCCGGGGCCGGCAGGTGCTGATCAGGTCTCTGGCCGCCCAAGTGGCCGAGAGCCAGACCGTTACCGGCTCCGGCAGCCTGAATTTGAGCGAGCCAAGGGAATATGAAGTTTCCCTGTCCACCCAAGGCATCATGCTCGGCTCACTCGCAGCCTTTCGGGAGAGCCAGGTCACCGGCGGGATGCTGGTGTTCGACATCGCTGGCAGCGGCACCCTGGAGAATCCCGGGCTTCAGGGAACCTTGCAGATCGTGAACCCGGCCGTCAGAGGCCAGATCCTGAACGACATTGTGATCAATCTCACCCTTGAGGAACAGGTGGTGAAGGTCGCGGGGCGCAGCGACTTCTCCTTTGACGGTACCTATCATCTACAGACGCAGGTCATCGATCTGGAGGCCCTGTTCGAGGAGGCCGAACTGGCGCCCTATCTCGCAATCGCAGGCAGACCCGAGCTCAGGGGGGTCGTGAGCGGGAGCATGGAGATCACCGGCGATGTCTCGGACATGGCCGGTCTGGAGGTGTCACTGCACGTGGACCGGGCATACATCGGTCTCAGAGAGCGGGTCCTCTTGAGTGCTCGATCGCTGACCGCCGAGTACCGGCAGGGGAGCCTCGTCATACCGGAGACTTCAATAGACCTGCCGGGTGAGGGCAGCATGCTGATCAGGGCCGATGCCGCTCCGAAGGGAGAGCTCAACGTTCATGCCGGAGGTATGATTCCTCTTGAGATCATGGAGCTGTTCGACCCGGAGCTGGCTGACCTCACCGGCATGGCCCGTTTCGAGGTGGATGCCGCGGGGCGCTTCCAGTCTCCCCGGGTGAAGGGGGATGTATTTCTCGAGAATGTCGAGTATTCCATACCCTACAACAACCAGCTCGTTCACGAGGTGCGCGGTCACGTGCAGATCAGCCGGGAGAGAATACTGGTAGAGGATCTGGCAGGCAGGCTCGACAGCGGCTATTTCGAAATCCGGGGCCGGGTGGATCTGGATGATCTCAAACCCGGCCGGATGAACATGACCGCCCGGATGAGGTCGCTGCCCCTGGTGATACCCGATACCGCGGACCTCCTGCTCGAAGGCGAGGCGAGCCTTACCGGCATGCCCGATAAAAGCCTGCTGCAGGCGAATGTCACCATCCTGGAGGCCCTCTACTATAAGGACCTGCAGCTCAACCTCGTGGCCGAGGTAGGCCAGAGGATTCTCGGAGGAGGCCGGGAGGTGCAGGCCGGACGTGAGCCCGTAGACCTGCCCTACCTGCGCAACGCTGAGCTCGATATCACTATCGTCAGGCGGGGTCCTGTCCTGATCGAGAACAACTTGGCCGAGCTCACCTTGAGCCCTGACTTGAACGTGAGAGGCACCCTGAACACCCCGGTCGTCACGGGCCGAGTCTCGGTAATCGAAGGCACCGTCACCTACCAGAGGAGGACCTTCGAGGTCACCCAAGGGGTGGTGGAGTTCATCGATCCCTACCGGACCAGGGCTGTGGTCGATCTCGAGGCCGAGGGCAAGATCCGTGACTGGATGATCTTTCTCTCCGTTTCGGGGCCTTTGGACAACCTGAACATCGAACTGGCATCCGATCCCCCGGCAGAGGACGCCGTTATCCTCACCCTGCTGGCAACGGGCAAAACCCCTGATGAGCTCACCGGCGTGGGAGGTGCCCCCAGGAGCCCTTCCAGCATGCTGGCGGAGCTCCTGGCCAGCACCTATGGCGAAGAGCTCAGGGAGACCACGGGGCTCGACATTCTCGAGCTGGAGACTGTCTCCCCCGAAGGAGGGACAGCGGACAACATCAGGATCACGGTGGGAGAAGAGCTCACGCGCCGGCTCACCGTGAAGTATTCGCTGGAGACTACCGGCAGCGATATGACCAGGACCGCCATTGCGGAGTACAAGCTGCTCGAAAGCCTCATGTTCAATGGTTTTCAGGACAGCAAGGGGGTGTTCGGCGCTGATTTCCGGTTCAGGGTAGAGTTCCGGTAGGGGGCGGGTGTCTTCTATGCGCATGAAACACTTCCTGGCACTGATTTTTGTGATACTGGCCGTCGCCGTCTTTCCGGCAGGGTCCGCAGCACAGGAATCCGAATCAGGGGAATCCGTGATCGGGAGAATCGCCGGGGTGCGTATCGAGATCTACGAATATCCGGGCGAGAAAGAAGATCTCGTTGCCCTGGCACGCGACCTCGCCGACCTCCAGGTGGGGCAGGAGCTCACAAAAACACTTCTGGCGCGGGCGGAATCGGTGCTGAACATGAGCGGCAGGTTCCAGGAGATCTCTTCCGAGATACTTCCGGCTCCGGATGGAGTGATCGTTGTTTTCCGCCTCAGACCGTATCTCCTCATACGGGAGATTGACATCAAGGGGGAATACCCTCTGTTCCGGCAGGAAATCGTCAATGCCATGACCGTGTACGTGGGCGATCCTCTGTATGAGGACCTGCCCGCGGAGCAGGAACAGCTTATCCGCCAGTTTGTTCTCACCCAGGGGTTCATCGATCCGCAGGTGAAGGTCAGGGTCAGGGGCGAGGCCCCGGACGGGTCGGTGAGGCTCGAGGTGGTGATCGACAATGGGCCCTTTTACTCATTGGATTCGCTGAGGATCCGGGGCAACCGCAATTTCTCCGACACACGGCTCAAGACCCGGCTCGGGTTCTGGTGGGACTCGCTCTACCCCGGCACTGCCGGCAGGCTCCTGGATGAGGCGGTGGAGGAAAGTGTCCGAAACCTCGCCTCGTACTACTGGAGGAGGGGATATGCCGATGCAGAGACCGCCTATGCCATGGAGAAAGACCCCCAGACCGGAAAGGTGGATGTGACGGTCGTCGTGAAAGAAGGCCCCAAGTACGAGATCCGCTTTATAGGAAACAGCGAGTTCTGGGATCGCACCCTGAGAAACAGGCTCGCTCTCTTTAAAGAAGGCAATGTACGGGGCAGCGGAATCAGGAAAAGCATCAGGAACATCCGGGAACTCTACCGCAGCAACGGATACCCCGATGCCCGGATCACGGTGGAGGAACAGGATGAAGGTGAAGGACAAGATGCGAGGAAGATCGTCACCCTCATCATCGAGGAGGGCCCGCAGATGGTCGTGGGATTGGTCCGATTCACCGGAAACACAGCCTTTGACGAGGATACGCTCTTAAAGCAGATGGAGATCGATGATCCGAAGATCCCGATCATAGGCAAGGCCCTCTATGTGCCGGAAGTTCTCGAACAGGATATCCGGGCCGTCAGGACCCTCTATCTGCAGGAGGGCTTCGAGCGGGTGGACGTGAAGAGCGAGATTGTCCCGCATGAGGGCGATGATAAGGTGGACATCGTCGTCGCGATCACCGAAGGCCCGCAGACCCTTGTCTCGTCGGTGAGCTTTGAGGGGTTGAGCGTCATTTCCGAGGCGAGGGCACGGTCCATTCTCATGACCGCGCCCGATAAACCCCTTACGTCTTATGCCATCCAGCGGGATGAGGCCGCCCTGGCTGCGGAGATCTCCGAGCAGGGCTACCCGCATGTGAGCGTAAAAGGATTTGTCACCCGCAGCAGTGACGGCAAAAGCGCGTCGGTGAAGTTCACTGTAAATGAAGGACCTCTGGTGCGCATGGGCAGGACCTACTTTTTCGGCAACTTCAAGACCAGCAAAAGCATTCTAGACCGGGAGCTCGACATGGAGCCGGGAGACCCGTTTTCCTTGAGAGAAATGATCGAAGGCCAGAACGAGATCCGGCGCATGGATATCTTCCAGTCTGTGAAGTTCAGGACCTTTGGCCTGCGCGAAATACGCGACGAGGTGATCCTGTTGACCAACCTGGAGGAGAGAAGGCCCTACTATGTCCAGACATCGCTGGGGTATGAGAGCAATCTGGGCTTTTATGGCAGCGCCCGTGCCGGCGACCGCAATCTCTTCGGCCTGAACAAGGAACTGTGGACCCAGGCCGAGGTGAGCCAGACCAGTGAGCGCTACGAATTGGGCCTGCGGGCGCCCCGGATATTCGGCACCCGGATAACGAGCGTATTCAATCTCTTCTTTGAGCACCTGGAACCCTTCAACCAGGAGTTCGAGGTGGATACCTTCGGCTCCACCCTGGGCTTCATCACGCCTTTGAGCGAGAGGCTCTTCGCCTCGCTCAACTTCAGGTATGAACTCAGGGAGCTCACCAACGGGGATCTGACATTGGAGGAGATCCAAGGGGATATGCCGGGAGCTGACGAGGAGCTCTTCGATCCCAGAAACGTATTCGTTGTCACCCCCAGCCTCACGTATGACTCGCGGGATTCGTTCACACGACCTACAAAAGGGCTCTTCTCCACATTTTCCGTTGATGTGTCCAATGGCTTGCAGGAAGATCTGGACGACTTTATCCGGTATACGCTCAGTGCGAGAACATTTGTGAGCCCCTCAGAAAACCTCACCCTGGCACTGCTGTGCAGGGCAGGCTATATTGCATCGTACGGAAGAAACAATGTGATCTCCGAAGACCAGCTCTTTTTTCTCGGGGGCACGCTGGACGTCAGAGGCTATGACGAAAACCGGTTCCTGATCGACGCCAATGGCGATCCGGTGGGCGGCCGGATCTCGCTGGCAGGCTCCGTAGAGGCAAGGATCTATCTTCAGTACAACCTGGAGCTTGCCCTGTTCTTCGATGCCGGCTCGTTGCGCAGAACCTTTGTCGAGCCGGTAACGGACAACACCCGCTACTCCTATGGTGCAGGGCTTCGATATATCACCCCTATCGGCCCCGTGGGTCTGCTCTACGGTCGAAAGATAGATCCGGAGCCTTCAGAGTCCCCCGACCGGTGGCATTTTTCCATCGGATATACCTTCTGATAAGCTCCGCACGATTCCTGCCGGAAAAGAATTCAAGAAGGACTGTCCCGCGGTCGATATCGGCATGTATATCGACCGAGGGGATATGCGTATGAAGATAAACCGGATACTGTTCGTTTTTGTTCTGATGCTTCTTCTGGTTTCCCACGCCCACGCCCGGGTTGAATTCGAGATCAGCCCCGGTGCAGGTTATCTCACAGGCGACAACACCTATGAGATCGGGAATGTGCCGGCTGAGCTCGATCCGTGGGGCCGTCAGCCGTATTTTCCCATCAGCCGGCTCGAGTTCCTCCTGGGCGTGCCCATTGCAACACTCGATGCCCGGGTCACGGTGGACAGGTGGACGCTCTCGGGTGGTGCCCGGATCAATATCGGCGATCGCGCGGGCAACATGCGGGATTATGACTGGGGCATGCCGTTCTGGGACGATGACGGTGAAGAAGGCCCGGGCTGGTATGTGTGGGAGATAACCGACGGCACCAACACGTGGTACGCCCTGGACGTCGAGTCAAAGAGCAAATCCACGGTCGATGCCCTGCTCTGGGAGGTAGAAGCAGCCTATGAGTTCTTCTCCCACAAGTATCGGGACGCATTCGATGGCGCCTCTCAGGGTGTTGTCCGGGGCTATTTCGGGGTGGGATACGAGCACCGGGCGTTCGAGTATGAGTGCGAGCTGATCCGGCAGTGGTCGCCCTCGGGGATCCCTGGGTTCGACACAGTGGGTGACGGCACCGTAGGGCTCACCTATGACGTGACCTACTCTATCCCCTATGCCGAGTTCACCCTGGAAGGAGAAACTGCAAACGTCGGCATGTCGTTCAGCGCCGGATATTCACCCTATGTGACGGCCCGTGACGAGGATGTGCATCTGGCCAGACGGCCGGGGCCAATCTATGCGGAAGGAGAGTGCACCGGCAATGCCCTCAAAGCCAGGGCGAACCTCAGGTACGACATCACCCCGCACTGGAGTGTGGGCGTTCTCCTGGACTATCTCTATCTGCGCACATCGGGCGAGCAGGACAATGCCATATACGCCGGAGCCGACGACGGGATATCCTGGGACGACTCGTTCTGGACCACGGACGAAAAGATCACCAGCAGGCAGGCGTATTTTACCCTCGATGTGAGGTACCGTTTCGGCATTCACCGGTAATTCCCCAGCCGCATCCCATATAGGCCCGCCATAAGGAAGCGGCCCTTACTCCCGCTGCCGGCACGTATCCTTGCGCAGCGGTTTTGATATATTCAAATAATTAAATGAAAACTTGATCACCCTTAGACGAAATTATATAATAAATTGATCAGTCTGTCTCCTGTGACTGTCCTTTCCGTGCCGCCGGGGCCGGGAAGGACCGAGCGGCGGGTCGGAAGCTGCTAGGGCATGATCCCCTGCATCGGGCAGGCGGGATGATGCAGGGCTCTGCACAACGAGGTCAATGCTGCAGAGCTTTTCCAACAAGAGATAACGAGCAGAACAGGAGAGGTTTTATGGAAGAAATCTTGCTGAAGATCGACGAGCTTGCGAAGTATCATGATAAGATTTCACCGGATCTGATACGCGAAAAGGACATCAAGCCCGGGCTGCGAAATGCCGACGGCACCGGGGTGGTGGTTGGTATTACCTCCAAGGGATTGGTAGTCGGTTACGAAAAGATCCCGACCCCGGACGGAAAAGGCTATGAGGTGAAACCGGTCGAGGGAAGGCTGCTCTACTGCGGTTACGATGTATGCGAGCTCATCAGGGGCATTTACCATGAGGGTCGCTTCGGATTCGATGAGATATCGTACCTGCTCCTGGCCGGCGAATTGCCGACTGCGGATGATCTGGAACGGTTCAGCTCGACCCTTGCAAAGAGAAGAGCACTCACCAAGCTCGAACGCAGCATTCTCATGCAGGAGGGCGAAAACGAAAATCAGATGTATGCCCTGCACTCGGTGGTCTCCCATCTGAGCCGGTGCGACAGCAACCCGGAGTCGACCGACCTCAAGGACGAGACCAACCGGTGTATCAACCTCATCGCAAAATTTCCAACCATCGTGGCCTACAATTACCATGTCATGCGGTACCGCGCAGGCTCCAACCTGAGCATCATCAAGCCCGAGCCCTCTTTCTCGACGGCGGAGAACTTTCTCTACATGCTCAAGGGAAAACGGCCTTCCCGGTTCGAGGCCGAGCTCTTCGACCTGTGCCAGATCCTCCATGCCGAGCACGGCGGCGGAAACAACTCGACCTTCACGGTCCGGGCCGTCTCTTCGAGCGGGGCAAACACCTACATGGCCATTTGCTCGGGCATCGCATCGCTGAGCGGGTATCTCCACGGAGGGGCGAACGAGTCGGTCATGAGGATGATGAAGCACATCAAGAAACAGGTGCATGACTGGGAGGACAGGGACGAGGTGAAGGCGTATCTGGAGCGAATACTCGACGGCAAGGCTTATGACCGGTCGGGAAAGATCTACGGGATGGGGCATGCGGTGTATACGATTTCCGATCCCCGTGCAGTGCTTCTCAAGCAAAAGGCGCGCGAATTCGCCCGGATGAAGAACATGAGTCATGAGTTTGCGCTCTACGATCTGGTGGAAGAGACTGCAAAGGAGATCTTCCTCGAGCGCAGGAAGAAGCATATCTGCGCCAACGTGGACTTCTACTCAGGCTTTGTCTACAAGCTCTTGGGCATCCCAGTAGAACTCTACACCCCGATATTCGCCATGTCCCGGGTAGTGGGCTGGTCGGCCCACCGGATCGAACAGATCATCCAGAACAAGATCATGCGGCCCGCCTATGCATCGTCTATCACCGCGCAAAAAGCGTATGTCCCGCTGGCGAATCGGGGCAAAGAAGCCGCGTAAGAGCCGATGAGGTGAATTCCCTTCTTGACTCGTCCGTGCTGCAGTATATGCTCTGGGGAAATGCCCTCGTGTAAAAAATGTTCGGGGCAGGAAGAGAGAAAAGGAGAGGAGCGGATGGTTAATTACAATACGGCTCTTCGGGGCTACACGGCGAAAAGGATCGAGGAGATCGAGTCGGCGGACATTCTCATCGGCATTCCCTGCTATAACAACGAGGCCACCATCGCACATGTCATCCAGATGGTGTCCCATGGTCTCGACAAGCACTACCGAGGCAGCCGCAGCGTGATCTTTATCGCGGACGGCGGATCGACCGACGATTCACGGGAGGTTGCAAAGGAGTTTCAGATCAAACCCTGGCAGGAAAAGCTCATCTCCATCTACCGGGGTCCGGGAGGCAAGGGCACGGCGCTGCGCTCCGTGTTCGAAGCGGCCGACCGGCTGAACGTCAAGGTGTGCGCCGTAGTGGACTCCGACATCCGGAGCATCACCTCGGACTGGATACGGTACCTCCTGGAGCCGGTGCTGGAGCGGAATTATCAGTTTGTAGCCCCGGTCTATATGCGGCACAAGTATGACGGCACCATCACCAACAACATTGTCTATAACCTCACCCGCACCCTCTACGGCAAACGGATCCGCCAGCCCATCGGAGGAGATTTCGCCTTTTCCCGCGAGGTGGCCAGGTTCTATGTCGACCAGGCGGTCTGGAGCACGGATGTGGCCCGCTTCGGCATCGACATCTGGATGACCACCTCGGCCATCACCAACAACTTCAGGATCTGCCAGTCGAACCTGGGCGTGAAGATCCACGACGCCAAAGACCCGTCCACGCACCTGGGCCCCATGTTCCGTCAGGTGACCTGGACCCTTTTCAATCTCATGGAGGTGTACGAGTCCTTCTGGAAGGATGTCCGGGGCAGCGCGGCGGTGGAGACCTTCGGCATGAAGGAATACGCCGAGCCAGAGGTTGTGAACGTCAACCTGGATGCCCTGGTGGAGAAGTTCCGTTCAGGGTTCCGGCACTTCGGGGTGCTATGGAAGCAGATCTTCTGCCCCCGGTGCTATCAGGAGATAGAAAACGCCGCGAGGCTGAGCACAGACGATTTCACCCTGCCCATCGAGACCTGGGTGCATGTTCTCTATGAGCTCGCTGCGACCTTCCACGCCTGGAAAGCCAACCGCTACAAGCTCGTGGAGCTGGTCGAGCCGCTGTACTACGGGCGGGTGGCTTCCTTCGTGAACCAGTCGAAGGACATGGACTCACGCCAGGCCGAGGAGCTCGTCGAGGATCAGGCCAGGAGCTTCGAGGCACAGAAAGACTATCTCATCGAGATGTGGGAGGTGAAGAGTCGCGAAGAGGAAGCCGGCGGCGCGCAGGACGAGGAGATCCCGCTGTATCTCTAGCGAGGAAGCACCCCGAAGCTGTCGCTCTGCGCATGATCTCCATGACCGTTCTTGAAAACACAGGCAGCAGGCAAGAGAATAATACTTGAGGAGAACAGGTGATGGAGGTGAGAACCATGATCAAGGCGGGAAAGCCTGCCCCGGACTTTTCGGCGCCGGCATACTATCAGGGGAGGTTTACGCACGTCGAGCTCTCCCGGTATCGGGAACAATGGGTGGTGCTGTATTTCTACGGGGGCGACTACACCTTTGTCTGAGCCACCGAGATATCGGCAGTTGCCGATCGGTACGATGAGTTCCGTAAGTTAGGCGCCGAAGTGCTCTCTCTGAGCGTCGACAGCGTGTATGTCCACAAGGTCTGGAACGAGAGCGAGCTCTCGAAGATGGTGCCCGGAGGCGTTCCCTTTCCCATGCTCTCCGACCCCGGCGGGAAGATCGGGCGGGAATACAACGTGTACAATGAAGATACCGCCGTTGACTTGAGGGGGACGTTCATCATCGATCCCGACGGCGTGATCCAGGGATACCAGGTGCTCACCTCGGTCGTGGGCAGGAGCACCGACGAGATCATCCGGCTGATCCATGCCTTTCAGATCGTGAGAGAGAGCAAGGAGAAGGAGTTTACCCCTGCCGACTGGAAGCCGGGCATGATGGTTCTCAAGCCCGCCGTGGAGCTCGTGGGGAGGGTGTGGGAGATGTGGAAGCCGGATAGATCCCGGGAGTGAACGGTGCGACTCCATATGGATTGCCGGTCACACCTTTTTTTAGGCCATGGATGAAGAGCTACACCCTGTACTCGGCCCGGCCGATGAGCTCGAGTTGCTGACGGCGGTTCAGCGCTGTGAAATAGGCGTTGTAGCCTGAGATTCTCACGATCAGGTCCCGATAGCGATCCGGGTTTGCCATGGCGTCTCTGAGCACGCGGGAGTCTACCACATTGAACTGCATCTGCATGCCGCCCAGACGGCAGTAGGCCTTGACATAGCCCGCCATGTTGTTCACGATCCTCTCGCGGCTCTCTTGAGGGGAGGGCGAGAGCTTGACGTTGAAGGCCATGTTGTTGTCCATGTATTCCGGGTTCAGCCTGGCTACGTCTGTGATGAAATCCAGGTAATTCCTGCTGGCGTGCGGCTCGGGTGTGAGCCCCGGGGTGAAGGGCATGCCCGAGAGCCTGCCCGAGGGCAGTGCCCCCGAGAGGTTGCCGTAGGCCGTGTGCTGTGACATGGACCAGAAGCCGGTTGTGTATCTGCCTCCGCGGGTGTTGCGGTGCATGGAGAAGAGATCGTGGACAAGGCATGCCACGCGGTTGGCCATGCGAAGCGCCTCGGGATTGCCCGAGCCGAAGAGCGGCACCCTGTTCCGCACAATGGCGTGCAGGGCAGGGGCGTTGCGGAAGTCGGAGTCAAGGGCCTCTTTCAGCTCTCGGAACCCGACCCGACCCTCGTCGAAGACCAGTTTCTTGATCGTGGTGAGGCTGTCAGTGACGTCCGCCAGTCCGATGTTCGCGGTGCCCGAGGTGTTGTAGCGGGCCCCGCCCGAGGTCATGTCCCGGGCCCGCTCGATACAGCCCTCGATGGTGGAGCTGAGGAAGGGAGTTGGCCGCAGGCGGGCATGGGCCTCTGCATACCGGTTGTTCAGCTCCACGGCCTGGTCAACCAGGAATTCGAGCTGGGCGGCAAAGGCGGCGAAGAACTGATCGAAGGTGGCGAATTCTTCGACCTCGCCCGTCTTCGGGCCGAGGTCAAGCTGCATGAGAGGGTGTCTGCCGTTGTTCAGGGCAATTTCCAAGGCCGCCACCAGGTTGATCATGATCGCGCCGGTGTGCCCGTTGTGCCGGCCCGAGACAGTGGATTCCACGCACCCGGTTGCGCTCCAGTCGTTGATGTGCTCCTGAGGGTAGCCGTGCTGCTTCAGGGCTGCGAAGACCGCGGAGTCGTTGTGCAGGGAAGGGGTTGCCGAGGTGGTGAAATTCACCTCGCAGAGCCTGCGGATGTATGTTTCGCTGTTCTTCTCGATGTTGATGCGGGCGTTGATGTTGGGATCGGGCAGGGCGAGCATCTCGGTGACCTTCAGAAAGATATAGGTCATGTCGTTGACCCCGTCCTCGCCTTCAGGGGTGACACCTCCCAAGGTGATGGCCTGGTTGGGTGGGGATGTGCCGAAGAGGATGTTGCCGATGTCGGGTGAGAGCGGCATGTGGTCGCAGATTCGCAAAAAAAGGCAGCCGATGAGCTCTATTGCGTGTCTGATATAGGCCTCGCGCCATTCTCCGGGCTCGATCCCTTTGAGGTCGGCCAGGTAGTAGGGCTGCAGCAACTGATCGAGCCGCCCCGGCGAGAGTCCGGCATTGGTGTTTTCCATGTGCATGCCGACCCAGGTGGTGCACACGCTCTGGACCGCCTCGTCCAGGGTGGACGCCGGCATTCGGGGGACGCGTTCGCACACGCGGGCCATGTGCAGCAGCTCCCTCCTGCGGGCGGGATCGGCAGCCTTCGCCGCCTGAAGCCTGGCCTCTGTGGCAAGGTTCGAGGCATACGCCTCCAGGCCTTTGAGGCTGTGCTCCATGCCTTCAAGGGTGGCATGCCCGTCCTCGTTCAGGGAACCGTCCTGAAGCTTAAACCTGATGTCTTCGATCAGGCCGCTCGTACCCTTTTCGAGCACGGCCTTCAATCCGGGCACCGTGTGCGAAACGCACACGGCCTTTGAGCAGACCATGGCCACGAAGCGCTCGCTGAGACTCAGGCAAAGCGGACGGTTATATGTCCTGTTGACCCACTGATGGAAGGACCGCTCCATCCAGAAGGGAAAGATGTCGTTCAGGGTTTCGATGGTCTCGGCGCTTATGTCGTACGGATTCAGGGGCCGTTTGTCCACCGAGCCCAGCTCGCCCCAGATCATGGTTGCCTGGGCGTCCGGGTACACGACCACCCCGCACACCGGATTGGTCGTGGTGGAGCCGGCCAGGAGCTGTGCTTGAGCAATGACCGGTTTCTTGCACCGCATCAGGTACTCGAACGCCAGGCCCTGCCGGAGCACCGGATGCCACGGCCTGCCCGGGCCCGCCTCCTCAAAGCCGTTTTCCCGGTACCACCGGGTCAGCAGCTTTGGACGTTCGGCACAGATCTCGGGCCTTGAGGTGCGGTTTTTGTGCAGGAGGAGCTCCAGACGGGGGAAATCATCCAGATCGAGGTGGGAGAGGTAGGGATCCTCGAGGTACACAACATTTCTGTCCTCGAGGCGGTGAGCCTTCAGGTGCTCTTTTCGCCGGTCGCTGGGCGGCATCAACCCAAGGTCGGGCCCTGAATCTTTTCCTGCAGCACATTGCAGGGAAACAGCCCCATTCTCCCCGGTCTTCCGAACCGAACGCGAGAGAAATTCTAAGCCCTGTGATATACTTAGCCCCTGCATGGATGAGTCTCTTTCGTGATACGCCCGGTTCTCTCCGCTTAACCATCTTGGCATCCTGATGCGCCCGGAGCCGGAGAGCAGGGAGAGATAATAGATGAAGAGCTGCAGGTACGCTGCATTGCCCTCGACTGCGAGCCTGTTTCTGAGCATCATGGTGAGAACCTCGCCGGGCGGCGCTGTGGCGAGCTCCTTGAGCGCTGTGTCATCGGCCGCGTTTACGACCACGTCGGCATCGCCGTCGATGCCGCCGACCACCCTGACTTTTCCCTGGCGGAAGATGATGGTTTGGCCCACAGTGCCTGTCCGGGTGCGGATTCCTATTGAAAAGTCGATCCATCCGTCGGGACTTTTCAGATGCCGCTTGAAGCGTTTTCCATGGTTGAACGCAAGGGCAGCTGCACCCAGGACCGCGCGGGTGATGAGGTTCAGAGGCGTAAGGCCGGATGATCTCTTCATGGCAAACTCGAAATTAGTATAAGGAGATACAGAATGAAACGCAATAGCAGCGAGTAGGGTATGGGTGCCAGCGTACCCATGGATTTATCCCTTGATACCATCCCTACAGGCAACCCCGGACTCATTCCTGAAGCACCTGGTGGATGACCGACCTGAGCTCACCGGTGTTGGACGGCTTGAGCAGCATCCGGCGGATGCCCAGAGATTTCGCCTCCTGATCGGTGATCACATCACCATAGCCGGTGCTCAGGATCACCGGGGTCTCCGGTCGGATCGCCATGATCCTCCTGACGAGCTCCCGGCCGTCTATCCCGGGCATGCTCAGGTCGGTGATGACGAGCTGGAACCTCTGAGGGTTCTCTTCAAAGAGTCGAAGGGCCTCCTGACCGCTCTGCACAGGTACCACCGCGTATCCTGAACGCTCGAGGACCCGCTGCATGCTGGAGAGTGTGATCTGCTCGTCATCCACCAGGAGGATGGTACGCTTTTCTCCGGCATCCTTCGGCTTCTGCCCTGAATCGGACCTCACCCGAGATTTCTCTTCCATGGCCGGCAGGTATACCGTAAAGGTCGAGCCTTTGCCCGGCTCGCTCTCCACCGTGATGGCCCCGCCCAGCTTCTTTGCGATTCCGTGTGCCACCGGGAGCCCCATCCCGATGCCCTTGCCCACCTCCTTGGTGGTGAAAAAAGGCTCAAAGAGCCGGTCGAGTATATTGGGCGGTATGCCCCGGCCGTTGTCCTGTACCGTAATCTTCAGGTAATCACCCGGTTTCAGGGCCTGGGCCGGTTCCATCGGCTCCAGCCGGGTGCGCGTCAGGCCCACATCGATGACTCCTTTCTGGGCTTTCAGCGATTCAGCGGCATTTTTGCACAGGTTGAGGATGATCTGCTGGATCTGCGTGGCGTCCCCCATGACAGTGTCCGGGACGTCATCGATGTGCGTGCGCAACTCGATGGTGCTCGGCAGCGAGGCCCTCAGCAGGGAAAGGGTCTCCTGGACCAGGGGCGCGATCCTGACCGGGCTCATCTTCTGCTCGCTTCTTCGGCTGAAGGCGAGGATCTGCTTGACCAGATCGCGCTGCCGGTATGCAGCACTCAGGATCTGTTTTAGTGTATCGTGGATATCAGAGCCTTCCTCGGTGTCGGCGAGAAGCATCTCGATGTTGATGATGATGGGGTAGAGGATGTTGTTCAAGTCGTGGGCGATCCCGCCGGCAAAGGTGCCCAATGCCTCGATTTTCTGGGTCTGGAAAAGCTGGGCCTCCATCTTCTTCCTGTCCTTTTCCATCCGGACCCGCCTGGTGATGTCGGCCATGAAGTTGAGCGTGGCTGGCCTGCCTTCCCAGGTGATCTTCACGGAATTGATCTCCAGCCATTTCGTTTCGCCCTCTCTATCGATGACCCTGAAGGAATAGGTGCTCGGCACCGCCTTGCCCGTCATGCGTTGGTGGTGGCGATTCACAACCATCCGCCGGTCATCCGGATGGACGAAGCCCCCGAAATGCTTTGATATCAGGTCTTCCGGAGCATAGCCGAGGACCTCCGCGAGCCTTGGGTTCACCAGCCGGAACACCCCGTCCTGTACGATGGCGATTCCTTCATTGGCGTTCTCCACCACCAGCCGGTACTGCTCCTCGGACCTGCGGATGGCTTCTTCCGCTTTCCGGCGCTCGATGATTTCCTGTCTGAGCCTCTCACTGCTTGCCTCAAGCTCTGATGTCCGTTCCCTGACCAGATCTTCCAGACGATCGCGATACGTGCGCAGATTCATCTCGGTTGTGATGCGCTCGGTGATATCCAGGCTGCTTCCCACATAGCCCATGAGTTTACCCTCGGGCGATATCCATGGTGCCCCGAAAGACTCGATCCACCGCCAGACACCGTCGGCGCGGCGGACCCGGGCACGTGCATGGAAGGGCTTTTGCTCTTCCACTGCACGCATATATGCTCCGAGGTAGCCTTCTACATCGTCCGGATGAACCAGGGGCTGCCATTTCTCCCCGATCAACTGCTCCATCTCGACACCGAAGAATTTCCGGAAGGTGCTGTTGACGAACTCGATCCCGCCCCGGGCGTTCATGACCCAGATAACGAGCGGAGAGCTGTCTGCCATGATCCGGAAACGCGCCTCGCTTTCGCGCAGCTTCTGCTCTGCGAGCTTGCGGGCGGTGATGTCCCTGGATACTCCCCCGATTCCGATGATGTGCTCTGCAGCGTCCCGGATAGGGAATTTGTTCGTGAGAAACCAGTGGCAGTCATCATCAAAGCGGATGAATTCTTCCATTTCCAGGGACTGCCCGCTCTCGATCACCCTCCGGTCGTTTTCCTCGATAGGACCGGCGATCTCGGGCGGCATGATATCGGATATCTTCTTTCCCAGCAGTTTCTCGCGGGGGATGCGAAGATCCAGCTCTGTTCGATGATTCAAAAAGGTGATGCGGCCGTCCATGTCCTTGAAATAGACCGAAGCGATCATGTTCTCGATCAGTGCATGTGTAAGCTCGCGGTTCTCAAGCAGATTGAGCTCGGCGCGTTTGCGGTCGGTGATATCCATCAGGTTTCCCGTGAGCCTTATCACCCTGCCGTCTTCAAGCACCGGCCTGGCCATGATCCTGACCCAGCGCTCTTCACCCTTTGTGTTTCTGAGCCTCAGCTCCAGATCATAGGGTATTCCCTTTTCCAAGGCTTCTCTGAGCGACTTTTCCAGAAAGGGGCGGTCATCGGGATGGTAAAACGACAGGACCATCTGAATATCACTGGGATCGTAATCCCTGGAGACGCCGTATATTTTGTATACCTCCTCGGTCCAGACGACCTTGCCGGTTGCAACGTCCAGGTCCCATCCGCCTGTCTTAGAGATCTCCTGGGTCTCCCTGAGCAGTGCCTCGCTCTTTTTGAGGGCCTCTTCCATGCGCTTGCGGTCGGTGATATCCTTGACTACCCCGGCCATGAGCGCCACTTTGCCGCGATCATCCAGCTTGGGCTTTGCCTGCACCCAGATCCACCTGATGCGGCCGTCTGCTCTCCGGATCCGGCATTCGAAATCAAGGGTTGTGCCCGATGAAACCGATTCATTGAACTTCGCCGCCACCTCTTGCCGGTCTTCCGGGAGAACATGGTTGAGGAGCATCGGGAAGTTCCAGTGGGGGATACTCTCCTCATAACCGAAGATCCGGTCGTGGCGCAACGTTTTCCAGGTTGCGCCGGTCTTGAGATCCAGTTCCCACATACCGAATTCACCGGCCTCCTGGACGAGGTTCAAGCGTTCTTCAAGCTCCTGAAATGACTTCTTTGCAGTGCGCCGGCGGGGCTTGTTTCCCATATTATGACCGCCTTATCCGATGAGAGGGTCATAGAACCGAATCACGATATCTTTTCCATTATAGACCTATCCTGACGGCAAAGAGATTCATTTTCATGAAAACAAAGGATGCTCATATTCCCTGCTTTCTGATATCTTGGGATTATCTCTTTAAGCAGACAGGAGGTCTGCATGCGCATTCTGGTAAATTGGTTCGTCATGACACTTGCGATTCTGATCGCTGCCTATCTCCTGCCCGGGGTGTCTCTCAGGAGCGCGGGTGCGGCTGTGGCGGCCGCACTCGTTCTGGGGCTGGTCAACGCGATCCTCCGGCCGCTTCTCATCGTGCTCACACTGCCGCTTACCATCTTGAGCCTGGGGCTGTTCATCTTCGTGATCAATGCCCTGCTCGTGTTGCTGACAAGCTTCATCGTTCCGGGCTTCGATGTGCACAGCTTCGGGTGGGCGCTCCTGTTCAGCCTGGTATTTTCCCTGGTGAGCTTCATGCTTCACCGGATCGTCCCCGGTTAGACGGCAAAGCCAAAAGGGACGAAGGACTGCTCCGGCGGCACGGGCAAGGCTTTCACCCTCCTGTAAACGCTCTTCACATGGAAGGAGGATGTATTTTTCAAGTTTTTTCCTTTTCCGTTCATCATCGGGTTGTGGTACACAGAGAAACCATTTTGGACAAAAAGGAGATCCTGTGAAAAAACTGATCGTTTCAGTAATGGTACTCATGGCGGCAATAGCGGGCTGTACAGCCGAAAACACCGCCTCAATGGCAGGCAAGGTGGATATGAACGATCCTCATCTCGTGGCTGTGGTCGGCGGAGAGAAGATCATGGACACGGATATCGAGGCGCTCCTGAATGAGATCCCGGAGCAGGCCCGGCAGCGGTATGCCTCTGTAGAGGGGAAAAGGGAGCTCGTTCAGAGCCTGGCCGAGATCAAGATGCTCTCGCTCGAGGCAAAGAAGCAGGGGATCGACCGGTCGCCGGATGTGAAGCGCAAGATCGACTTCATGGGCGAGCAGATGCTCGCCAGGGAGCTTGCCGAGAATACGGTTGACAAGATCACGATCAGTGACGAGGAGATATCCGGATACTACCACGACAACAGAGAGCAGTTCAGCACGGGTCCCCGGGTGAAGCTCCGCCACATCCTGTTGGACAGCGAGTCCGAGGCCCAGGCCGTTCTTGCCCGGCTGAAGAAGGGCGAGGACTTTTCCGCCCTTGCCCGTGAGAAGTCACGGTGTCCCTCGTCACAGCAGGGGGGAGAATTGGGATGGGCGACCAAGGGCATGATGGTCCCCGAGTTCGAGGATGCCGCCTTTGCACTCAAGAAGGGCCAGATGAGCGAGGTGGTGAAGTCTTCTTATGGCTATCACGTTATTATGTGCGACGATGTCGAGGCCGCCAGACAGCTCGATCTTGAAGAGGTGAGAGATACGATCAGGCAGCAGCTGAAGAGCGAGAAGAGCGAAGAGACCGTCAGCGCGCTTATCGAGCAGGCAAAGAAGAATCATCCTGTCACTGTGAACGAAGAGTATTTCAGGAAGGCCGGTGAGGAAGCACAGGCAGCTCCCGGAGATGAAACCTCTGCATCCGGGGAAGGCGATGTTGGCGCCGGCGGCCAGATAGAAGGGGAATGACGGTCCCCGGACTCATAAAGAGCGCCCCTGTAGCACGGCGCTCTCGACAGTAACCAAGAGGGGCCGGGCTGTCATCCGGTCCCTTTTTCTCCTGAAAAATCCTTCTGCACAGAGGGCAGGGATGAGAGGCCTTTCTCAGGCTTTCTTCCTCCCCAGGATCGACCAGTATAGGTCCACACCCAGGATCGGGAAGTACTCGATATCTTCGATAGTGCAGCCTGCACCTTCGACCAGGCCGGGGTAATCCCACACGGGATGAAACACGGCCTCGGTGGTTGCGCTGTAGAAGGATATGGCGATGTACCAGTTGATCTTCTGGATGAGCCCCTTGAGTCCCCTGCCGGGCAGGACGAATTCCCCCACCACGAAATATCCGCCGGGCCGCACCAGGGACCCGAGGTGGTTTGCCACCTCGCGGACCCGTGTCTCGGAGAAGACGTTCAGAAAGAAGTTGGCGATGACCATGTCATACTGCCCCGGTTCATTGACATTGAAGATGTCATCGTGGATCACGCGGATCTCCTTGGGCGGGTTTTCCTTTTCGATGCGCCTGCGGAAGTGCCTGAGCATGGTTTCCGACAGGTCCACGGCCGTGACGTCGGCTCCGAGCCTGCTCGCCTCGATGGCCTCCGTGCCGTGCCCCACACCGGCCACCATGACCTTGTCGCCTTCCTTGAGATGTTTGAGCATCGCGGATTTGCACCGGGGGATGCGCCCGAGGCTGTACACGTAACCGGACAGCTCATACTGAAAACCTACCAGCCAGTACCCGTCCTTCATGAAACCCTCCCTTTGCCACTCTGCCCTGCAGGAAGTGAGGCAGGCCATTCAATAGGCGCCTTTTTTTAAGCCCCCATAGGGCTTGAGACGCTTATTCCCTTCATAGCATGGTTATGCCTCTGAAGTCACACGATAATTTTTTCCGGTCAAGCCAAGATATGCGAACTCTCCTTGAGTCAATTATGGGGTCATCCAAATCGTAGGGGTCAGATCCCTATCCTGACCTTTCCTCTCCCGGACAGGGTCTCCGGGAAGGGTGTAAGTGATCGCGCGTAAATTTTTATAGAGCGTGCATGGGGGCGGCTCGCTTTTCATGTGTCATGGATACGCTTCCACTATGAGCATTATCTAACCGAAAGGAATTTCGTTTTCCAACAAAGGGGGGAAGGATTAAGCCCTTTTCTGGGACAATCTTAAGGGAATGCCGCTAAAGAGCACAGGTGTTCCCTGAGACCGGTGAGGGCGCGTGAACGAGACGGGCAATTTTCAAGAAAAGGTGAGGGTTGAGCTTTGTCCGCACATGAAAAAGGGCCCTTGAGCAGGGCCCTTTTTTGACCGAATTCGGATCAGACAGCTGCTTACATCATGCCGTCCATTCCGCCCATGCCCCCCATTCCGCCGGGCATTCCGCCGGGTGCGGGTTTCTCCTCGGGTATCTCCGCCACCATGACCTCGGTGGTCAGGAGCAGACTTGCGACCGAGGCCGCGTTCTGAAGGGCTGAACGGACGACCTTGGTAGGATCCACGATACCTGCCTTGACCAGATCCTCGTACTCTTCCGTGGCGGCGTTGAAGCCCATGCTGTCGTTCAAGTCCTTCACCTTTTCCACCACGATGCCGCCTTCCAGGCCCGCATTCTCGGCGATCTGGCGCAGGGGCTCTTCCATGGCCTTCTGGACGATCTTCACGCCGAATTTCTGGTCGCCGGGCAGGTCGAGGGAGTCGAGCTTCTTGATGCAGCGCAGCAGCGCCACACCGCCGCCTGGCAGGAAGCCTTCTTCAACCGCTGCGCGGGTGGAATGGAGCGCGTCTTCGACCCTGGCCTTCTTCTCCTTCATCTCAGGCTCGGTGGCCGCACCAACCTTGATCACCGCAACTCCGCCCGCCAGCTTCGCCAGCCGCTCCTGCAACTTCTCACGGTCGTAGTCCGACTTGGTCTCTTCGATCTGGGCCTTGATCTGGGTGATACGGCCCTGGATATCGCTGCTCTTGCCCTCACCCTCGACGATGGTGGTGTTCTCCTTGTCGAGGATGACCTTCTTTGCCCGGCCGAGATCAGCCACAGTGGCAGACTCAAGCTTTCTGCCGAGCTCCTCGGAAATCACCTGCCCGCCGGTGAGAATCGCTATGTCTTCCAGCATGGCCT
>Ga0208694_1001358_pt1 | contig 30172 bp, 21 predicted proteins | sample AD_UKC078_MetaG_FD_184442 | JGI IMG/M metagenome (GOLD analysis project Ga0208694, IMG submission 184442) | Active sludge microbial communities of municipal wastewater-treating anaerobic digesters from USA - AD_UKC078_MetaG (SPAdes) (version 2) | ecosystem: Engineered > Bioreactor > Anaerobic >...
TACCATCGTCTTGTAATTATTTTAGTGTTATTATTTTTTTTCAAATATCTAAAATTTTTACAAGACACATTTTTTAATAATACCCAGACACACAAAATAAGGGTGGTATCAATTTTAATTTATTGTACCACACCAAATCAGAAAAATTGATATTGTATTTTAGAAAATACAAAATATTAGTAAAATTGTATTTTCAAGAATACAATTTGGTAAAATTTAGTATAGAAAACCAAATAACCAAAGTGGAATTTCGTTGCGAAAACCAACAGTTATCCCATCAAGTGCAAGAAAAGCATTATTCAAATCTTTAATTTGCTTTGTTGATTTGTTTTTGCCACCTATTTCAAAATAAAATTTATCATCAATGCAAAAGTCAGTGTGTTTTGCGTAGCTTACTTTATGTTTTTGTTGCAATTGATTGAAGAAAAAAGTTTCTCGTAAATTGCCAACTTCAGGATTTTGTGCTAGTGCATAACTGTAATTGGTATTTTGTAAATAGATTTTTTCTGGTTTAACCATTTGTCGCATACCTGTAGCTTTTTGTTCGAGAAATAAAACACAATGAGCTTTTGCGAGAAGTTGCAAATAATTCATCAAACTTACACGCGTAACATCAACAGTTTGGCTTAATTGTGAAATATTGGGCGTAAAAGGAACCATTTCTGAAAGTATGTAAAATAGCTTTTTTATTCGGTTAATTGAGTAAAAATCAATGTTTTCAACGTTTGGTAAATCGCTTTCAATTATTGTATTAAATGTTTGCAAAACACGTTCTCCGTAACCTGCAATATCTTCCTGATAATAAGGATAATATCCATATTTAAGGTATTTCTGAAAAGCAGGTAGAACTGTTATTTTTTTGTTTAGTTTTTGTGCTATAGAAACATGATTTTCAAGAATATCTTCTAAAGCAAATGATTTTTGTGTTTTTTTAAGCAATCCTTCATAAATTAGGAACTCCCGAAACGACAATCCAAACAGTTGATAATGTCTTACACGGCGGCTTAAATCTGCATCAGCTTTAAATATTTGCAACATTGATGAACCTGTAAAAACAATTTTAAGTTTAGGAAAATCATCGTATATGTTTTTAATTTCTTGTGCCCAAGTGGGATATTTATGCACTTCATCAAGATATAACTCTCGTCCACCATGTGAATAAAAATCATCTGCAAGCGAATACAACTTGTTGGTCGTAAAGTAGATATTGTCCAAACTTACAAACAGAACATTTTCGGGATTAGTGCCATATCTTTTTTTTATATGTTGCAAAAGCATTGTCGTCTTACCAGTTCCTCGTGCACCTGTAATGGCAATTAAGCGATTTTTCCAATTAATTTGATTTTTTAGATAACGTTCAAAACGCATATCTATTTCTTCTAACTTACGATAAAATGCTGAAAATAATTGTTCCATATCCAAATGTTATTTTTTGCAAATATACAAAATGTATTTTAGAAAATACAAAATATTATTAAAATTGTATTCTTGAGAATACAACCACGTTTGCTCGGATTTATTACACAACCCGCTTCGGATTTTCCTGCACAACCTCGCTCGCTCGGATTTGTAATCCGAGTGTAACATTACCAAGCACTCGGATTACAAATCCGAGCGAGCGTCATGGGTGTTGGAGCGAGCATCAGGAGTGTTGGAGCGAGCATCAGGAGTGTTGGAGCGAGCAATAGTGGTGATAGTAGCGAGCTGGTGTGGTTTGTCCGTAGGACAAAACAAGACCATCAAAAGTTTGTCCGTAGGACAACATGTGATTAACCGTAGGCGCAGCCTGCGGTAGTTGACCTCTCAAAAGCCTTGCCCGCAAGGGCAACACAATGACTCAGTTAAAAGTTTGTAAAGTTAAAAGTTTGTAAATAAAGCCGAACAGAAAACCACTTTTAACTTTTAACTGATTTTCACTATACAAATTTAATTTATTATACAATACCAAATCAGAAAAATTAGTATTGTATTTTAGAAAATACAAAATATTATTAAAATTGTATTCTTGAAAATACAATTCCGCTGTTTCGGCTTTGCTCAACAAGCGGTTGTTACTGGGCGTTGAGCTACTGGGCGTTGAGCGGAGCCGAAACGCCCAATGAATAAGCGCATTACAAGCATCAAAAACAACTTAAAAAGAATGAATAAACCTGCTGTTAGAGCTTTTATTTTGCTTATTTAAAGTATTTATATAATCATAAATGCTTTCTGCTTTAATATCTTTTGCAAGGATAATATTTTCATTATCTAATAAAAATATTCGTGGAGTTTTATATGTACCGTAATATTTTTCAAAATTTGTTTCGTTTTTAGGGTCGTGAACATTTATCCACTCAATAGCATTTTCTTCAATAAATTCTTGCCATTCGTCATTTTCAGAATTTATTAAAACAGCATAAATTTCCACATCTAATTCTCGTAGTTTGTAATAACTTGATTGCAAAATAAAAGCAGTTTCGTTGCAAATATCGCAGTCGGGTTCCCAAAATAAAAGAAGTTTATATTTATTTGGCATTTTATGAATGGAGTGAAAATTACCATTAATATCAGGCAGGTTTAAATCTTTAGCAACAGAACCAATTAAATTGTATTGTATAGCTTCTATTCTAAATTTCATAATTGAAAAAGCTCGTTCATCAAGCCATTGAGGAGGATTTGCTAAAAAATAAGTTCTGTAAACATAAACCAATAATCTTTCTAAACGTAAATCTTTTGGGTTTTCGTAACGAGAAATTAAATACGACAAAATATATTGATTAAAATTAATATCGTTTTTTGTTTTGTGAACTAATGTATCAACATCTGCAAAAGCAGTTTCTATATTATTAGCTTTGGTATCTAAAAAGTAAAAACAATAATCTTCAAGAAGTTTGTGAAAAACAAATGCAGGAGTGTTTAATAATCCAGATTCTGAAAAATCAACTCTATCCAACAAATGAGTTTTGTAATAATCAAAATGTTTTTGAGGATTAGTATAAACCAAGACAGAAATGGAATCTGGAACTTCAAAACCTTCTAAAATAGCGAGAATTTTATTTAGAAACTTTTCAGGATTTGTTTGACTTCTATATTTTTTATAAACGTTTTGTTGTAAGAGATTTAAGCTATCTATTTCTTTTTTTATGAAGGGAATAGTATCTGGCTGAAAATTTTTATAAAATTCTGATTGTACTTCAAGTTGAGTACGGATTTTATTGATTTTAGCAATTTCCTTTTGCATATTTACAAAAAGGGAATATTCTTCATCACCCTTAATTTGCATGTCGCCCAAAATATTGTACATATTAGTTTTAATACTAAAATCTTGAACTTCATCAATAATAAAATCAAAACGAGTTTGTGGCGGAATTACAACAAAATACACTCCATGTTCAAGTTTTTCGGGAGATTTAAAATTTACAAAATTGTTTTTTACAGGAAGTGAGTCAATTATTTCAAAATCAGGTCCTCTATGTTTGCCAAAAAACACATAATATTCAGGGCAGTTTTCTATTTCAATTTTTATGTCGTAAGCTCTGATTTCGTTTACGAAAAACAATACTAAAAAACTTATTAATATGTATTTTACTTTCACAGTTTTTGTTTTAGCTTACTGTTCAGATTTTTTTTTCACAAATTCAATTAAACTTTTAATATTATCAACGCCTATACGTTTTCCAATAATTATTTTTTCTCTATCTAAAACATATATAACAGGAGTGCTATAAATATCATAAAAATCTCTAAATTTAGAATGAGGATAAGGTCCGTCCCAAACGTTGTACCAGCCATCTTCGTATAGATTTTTTTCTTCAACAAAAGTTTTCCATTCTTCTTTGTCGTATTGTGTGTAAAGTGCAAAAATTTTCACATTCAAGTCTTTTAAACTATCTCTGTAATGTTCCATTAATTTGGGGACTTCTTTTTTACAATGTCCACAATGTGGTTCGTAAAATACTAAGACAGTATAGTCTGCATCAACTTGATGTAGTGAAATGTATTTATCGTCGATAGTTTGCATGCGAACAAGGTCAGTAGCAGTGTTTCCAAGTTTTGTAGGTGTAATTTTATTTACTCTTTCAATTATTTTCTCCAAATATTCTTCACTAGCCCACTTTGCTTTTCCACTTAAATACCAGTCTTCGGCTATAGCAACAAATACGGCATCATATCCCATTATTGATGAAGATTCAAAATAGTTTAATAAATGTGAAGCCATATATTGAAACATTAGAGAGTCTCCAGCTTCATAAGTTGTTTGTATTATATTACGAGATTCTGGAATCATAGAATCGGCAACAGGAACAACCATTTTGTCGAAATAATAGTCTAATTTACTTTCAAAAATTGGAGTTCTAAGCAAACCTCTTTCTGCCCAATCTATATTGTCCCAATAGTGAGCTTTGTAAAATTTATATGCAAATTGAGGGTCAATTTCGTTTCCATCTTCATCTTTTGGAGATTCAGGAACTTCAGGATCCATCATAGAAAGTAATATTTTTTCAAATAAAGTATTTGGATTTTTCTTAATTAAATCATTCATAAAGGAAATTCTTTCATTATTTAGCTTAGTAAATTCTTCGGAAATTTTCTTTTGTTCGTCAGGATTATCTTTTGCTGCTTCGTATTTAGGCATAAGCTCAGCTCTTCTATTTTGAATATCAACCATTTTTCGCTGATAGTCCATAAAAGCTTGGTTCTCTTTATCGCCTTTAACTTTCATTGTTTGCAAAAAGTTTGTAGTGTCGGTTTCTAAAGAAAATTTACTGCTATTACCTATCAAAAGCTCAAAGTATGTCATTCCGCGTGATGGTAAAACAACTATATAAATTCCTCTTTCTAGTTTTTTATCTCCAGTAAAAACTACATTTCCTTTGGAATCAACTTTAGCTGTGTCAACAACATATTTTTTATCTCCAAAATGATGTCCTAGATACGCAACAGTATCACTTACTCCATTAATTTTAATTTTAATTTCATAGCTTTGAGCTGATAATAAAAAACTAATAAAAAATCCTAATACTAATAATCCAATCTTTTTCATATCATAAATAATTAAGTTATTTTCCACAAATTTACAAATAATATGACAAAATATGTTCAAATACTTTGCCAATCAATTAATATTTTAACAAAAAATTAAGAAGTCATGCTTAGAAATTATTGAGCAAACTTCTACGTTTAATGAATTTCAAGTCATTTAGCGTCTCTTTTTTTAAAAGACTATGGTTTTTGTTGTTCAGATTGTTTTTTGATAAAATCAATAAAGCCTCTAATATCCTCAGCATTTAAACGTTTCGCGATAATTTTTTTCTCTTTGTCAACAAGATATATAAGAGGAGTGCTATACATATCGTAAAAATCTCTAAAATTTGAATGAGGATAAGGTCCGTCCCAAACATTGTACCAGCCATCTTCATAAAGATTTTTTTCATCAACAAAAGTTTTCCATTCTTCTTTATCGTATTGCGTATAAAGTGCAAAAACTTTAACATTCAAATCTTTTAAGCTATCTCTGTAATGTTGCATTAATTTTGGCACTTCTTTTTTGCAATGTCCGCAATGTGGTTCATAAAAAACTAAGACTGTATAGTCAGCATCAATTTGGTGCAATGAAATATATTTGTCGTCAAGAGTTTGCATGCGAGTTAGGTCAGTAGCAATATTTCCGAGTTTTGTAGGTGTAATTTTATTAACTCTTTCGATTATTTTTCCCAAATATTCTTTACTTACCCAATTAGCTTTTCCACTTATATACCAATCCTCAGCTATGGCAACAAACACAGCGTCAAATCCCATTATTGATGATAGTTGAAAATAATCGAATAAATGTGAAAGTGTATATCTAAACATTATGGAATCACCAGCTTCGTAAGCTTTTGTTATGATATTGCGAGACTCTATAATCATAGAATCGGCAGTAGGAGCAACCACTTTGTCGAAATAATAGTCTAATTTATTTTCAAAAATTGGTGTTCTAAGCAAACCTCTTTCCGTCCAATCTATATTGTCCCAATAGTGAGCTTTGTAAAATTTATAGCCAAAATAAGGGTCGATTTCGTTCCCATCTTCATCTTTTAGAGATTCAGGAACTTCAGGCTCCATCATAGAAAGTAATATTTTTTCAAATAAAGTATTTGGATTTTTCTTAATAAAATCATTCATAAATGAAATTCTTTCATTATTTAGCTTAGTAAATTCTTCAGAAATTTTCTTTTGTTCATCAGGATTATCTTTTGCAGCTTCATATATGTCCATAAGCTCAGTCCTTCTATTTTGAATATCAACCATTTTACGCTGATAGTCCATGAAAGCTTGATTTTCTTTATCGCCTTTAACTTTCATTGTTTGCAAAAAGTTTGTAGTGTCGGTTTCTAAAGAAAATTTACTGCTATTACCTATCAAAAGTTCAAAGTAAGTCATTCCACGTGATGGTAAAATAACTATATAAATTCCTCTTTCTAGTGTTTTGTCTCCAGTAAAAACAACATTTCCTTTTGAATCAACTTTAGCGGTGTCAACAACGTATTTTTCATCTCCAAAATGATGACCTAAATACACAACTGTGTCGCTTACTCCATTAATCTTAATTTTAATTTCATAATTTTGAGCTGACAACAAAAAACTAATAAAAAATCCTAATACTAATAATATAATCTTTTTCATCTTATGAACAATTAACTTTTATTTTACAAATATACAATACATATGACAAAATATATTCAAATAATTTGCGAACAATCATTTTTTATCAAAAACTAAAGAACTTATACTTAAAAATTATCGAACCAGCTTCTACGTTTAGCTAATTTTAAGTCTTTTAGCATGTCGGCTTTAACGTTTATTTGGAACATATAAGATTTATGTTGTCCAAATGGAACTAAATGCAGGCTGGCTTCCCAACAGTGCAAATCTCTATATATATCAATAGTTGTTGGCGTAACTTTATTTTTTTCAAAATCATAACCTGTATTAAAGCTTATTTTCCATTTAGGAGTTAAATTAAAATCTCCAAAAACATTTAGTGTTTGTGTTGTTCTAGATTCAAAATATGGTTTTGCATATCTAAGGCTATAGCTTATTCTCACATTCCAAGGGATATTAAAGTCAACATAATCATTTGGATAACCATACAAAACATTATAAGGATCTTTGTCTTGTGATACAGGTGCTTTAGATTCTCCAACTTTTGAATTTAGAGAAACGCTAGCAGAAAAATTTAATGTTGTTAATCTTAAAAATTGTTTGTTTATATTTTTAGCAAGTTTATTTATTCTCACACCGCTACCGCCATATGCATCTTCAACAACAGCATAGGGGTCTAGATTAGCATTAAAGTTGAGGTCAAGAAGTTTTACTCTAGTTCTAGCCGAAACAGCAATAGGCGACCAATTTAGGCTATCTGCCATAATATTATAGCTCGATGATAGATTAAAACTTTCTAGGAGTTTAACTTTTTGGTCAGCTTTTGTAGTGTCTTTGCTGTTTCTTACTTTCATTTCAAGATTATTGCCTAAATTAATGTTAAAACTTCCTGCTCCGCCTCTTGCTGGCGCTCCATAAGGCAATCCTTCAAAGCGAGAATAATAATAACTTACAGTGTCGTATTGTCCTGTTGTTCCATTATATTGAATTCTGTAATAATCGTCGTAGTATTTATATTTAGGTTTTCCAAAATCTGGAGCATAACTAAAGCTAATAGCTGGCGATAAAACATGACGTAAGGCTTTTAGTTTTCCTCGTTTAAAATTAAAAGTTCCGTATAATTGAGTTGACCAATTTAAACTAGCCGAATAATCCCAAACTCTCGAAAAACCAGAATTATAGTTTGAATTGAGAAAACCTATAGTGTCGCTCTCGTTTTCAAAATCCCAAAATTTATACATATCTTTAAAATACCAACGCTCATTATAATTAAAAGTAGGAGTAATAGTTGTGTATTTTAAAAATTTTGCAGAAGTGCTAATCGGTATTTTATGAGAAATACCATTAATCATATCATCAAAATTTATGTCAAAAAATGTTGTATCTGTAGTGTTGATTTTATTTGTAAGGTTCATAGAATAAGCTATCCCTATTTTTTCATAAATTTTACTTTCACCAACTTTTACTTTACGTTTAAAAGGGTAAATTCTATTCATATTAAATGACAAGTCAGGAGCTGTTAGAGTTATAGCTTTAGTATTGTTGTTTTGGTTATGTCTTATAGCGGCAGTTAAACTGAATGGAGAATTTGGAAAAATCTTGCTAAGAGAAATACTAGACTGTTTATTTGAAGACATATAGTTATTTAGTGAGTATGAGTTATATTTATCGAAATTTGCAGAACTCATATTAACATCGGCGGCAAAAGTCATGTTAGGCAAGGCTTTAGGATCTTGGGTAAATTTCCAATTAACGGCAAATAAATCTGTAACTTGTCTGTTAACATCTTGGTAGCCTGTCATATTTCTGTTGAATTTAACATTAAGATGTCCGTTAAATTTATATCTTACCTTATAGTTTGATAGCAAAGATAGACCCCAAGAACCTTTTGAGTAAATGTCGCCAAGAAATGTTAAGTCTAAATAATCGTTTACTGCCCAATAATAACCGCCATTTCTTAAAAACATTCCTCTATTTTCTTCATTTCCAAATTCGGGAATTAATATTCCAGAAGTGCTACCTTTTTTATTGGGAAAAAATCCAAAAGGTATTCCAAGAGGAGTAGGGACATCTTCAATCACAAGATAGGCAGGACCAGAAACGAGTTTGTCGTCGGGAATAACTTTGGCTTTACTTATTGAAAAATAATAATGAGGATGTGCTAAATCACAAGTTGTAAATTTACCATCTATCATATGGACATCTTTATTTTCTTGCAATTTGGTTTTAGAACCATGCAAAAAAGCACCTTCAAATTCAGTCATCACTTCTTTAATAATTCCTTTTTTTGTTTTGAAATTATATCTAACAGTATCTGCAACAAATTCTTCTTCGCCTTCTTTAAATACAGGTTTTCCATAGGTGTTACCTGCTGAGTCGGTTAAGCCATGAGCAAAAACTTCGTTATTATCAAAATCCATTTGAATATATTCGGCACTCATGTTTATATCCTCATAAATGACTACTGCTTTCCCATATAAATATGCTTTTTGAGCAACAAAATCAAATAAAAGAGAATCTTCAGCATCGTAATATACAGGATAATCAAAACTCATACTTGATTTTTTTATAGGGATGCTATCAACTTTTGTTTGAGTTTTTATTGTGTCATCAACAATTTTAAGCGTATTAGTTTTTAACTCATAATTTATGGTATAAAGATTGTTATGTGCATTAATTGTTGACACAAAACTTGTAATTATGGTTAAAAATAAATTTAACAAAAATTTTTTTTGCAATATGAAATTACTAATTTTGTACAAAATAAAAATTTTGGTCAAAACTAATGAAAAAAACCTTTCGTTAAATAAAACTTTTGCTTTAATGATAAAAAATCAGCTTTTTTTTATTTTTAGTCTCGTTTTTTTCCTATTTGGAACAGGAAAAATAGCATATTCTCAAAATTTTGCGTTAAAAACAGTTGTTATTGATGCCGGTCATGGTGGAAATGACCCTGGAGCTGTTGGAAAAATTTCGAAAGAAAAAGATTTAACATTAAAAATGGCATTAATGTTTGGTGAACAAATAAAAACAGCTTACCCAAATATTAAAGTAATTTATACTCGAGATACTGATAAATACTTGCCTTTACACGAGAGAGCAAATGTCGCAAATAAAAATCATGCAGATTTATTTATTAGTATTCATATAAATGCTTCAGATAATAAAAGTGCAAATGGAACAGAAAGTTTTGTGATGGGAATTGATAAGACAGGAGCTAATTTGAATGTAGTAAAATTAGAGAACTCGGTAATATTAAAAGAAGAAAATTATTTGGAAAATTATGATGGTTTTAATCCAAATGATCCCGAGTCGCATATTATATTTAGTTTATATCAAAATGTAAACTTACATCAGTCACTAGCTATGGCACAAGCAATTCAAGATAAATTTACAAAAGATGTGAAGCGACATAACAGAGGCGTTAAACAAGCTCCATTTTTAGTGCTTTGGAAAACATCTATGCCTAGCGTATTGGTTGAACTTGGTTTTATTTCTAATTTAGAAGAAGAAAAATATTTGAATTCAGACGAAGGACAAAAAGCTCTTGTTAATGCTATGTTTGATGCTTTTAAAGCTTATAAAAAAAGCTATGAGGAAGAGTCTGTAGAGTTAGTAGAATCTAAAAATGACTTAACCGATGTTAAAACAGAAGAAATTAAAATAGAAACAACAGAAGAAATTAAAGAAGAAAATAAAATAAAACAAGAGGTAAAACAAACAGAAAGCCCAAAAACAACAAGTGAGGAAACCATTGATAGACCAACAGAATCAGGTATAGTTTACAAAATTCAAATTACAACATCATCAAAAAAAATGGAAATAAAACCAGAAAATTTTAAATCATATCAGAATGTTGATGTATATTTGCACAATGGAGTATATAAATATACGGTTGGAAGTGATAGTGATTATGATAAAATTGTTGAACTACATAAAAAAGTAAAATTAGATTATTCAGACAGCTTTATTGTGGCATTTAAGAATGGAGAGCGTATCTCACTTAATCAAGCAAGAAGCGAACAAAAAAATAAATGAACAAAAAAAGAAAATATATATTCTACTCAATTGTGGCAATAGCAATTTTGGCTATTACATATTGGGGATTTAATTTTTTAAAAGGCGTTTCTTTGTTTAAGAAAGTAAATTCGTATTATATTTATTATGATAGAATTGAAGGACTGAATGAATCTAGTTATGTTACGGTAAATGGCTATAAAGTAGGGCAAGTCGGCGAAATAAAATTATTACCTGCAGAGAATTATAAACTAATGGTAAGAATTGATATTAACAAAGAATTGGCAATCCCTGATTCTACTATAGCACGTATTTATAGTATGGATTTGATGGGTACCAAAGGAATTGAACTTGAATTTGGAAACAAAACAACATATGTTGCACCTGAAGGTTTTTTAATTGGGCAAGTAGAGCAAAGCTTGAAAGACCAAGTAAGTATGCAAATGTTGCCTGTTAAGCAGCAAGCTGAACAATTGATGGCAGAGTTAACACATGCAATTACTGTGATAACTTATATCTTTAACGAAGATACTAGAGCTAATCTAGAAAAAAGTTTTGCAAGCATTAAAAATACTTTAGTTTATATAGAAAGCTCTGCAATTAGTGTAGATGGTATGTTAAAAGAAGAATCAACTAAGATAGCAAGAACTTTGTCTAATCTTGAGTTTATAACTGCTATGTTAAAAGATAATTCAGAAAATATGGAAAATATATTTAAAAATTTATCTTCTTTTTCTGATACTTTAGTTGCAATTGATATTAGCAAAACAATGGCTCAAGCAAATGATGCTATTCAAAACTTTAATCAAATTTTGGATAGAGCAAATAGGGGCGAAGGTAGCTTAGGAAAATTATTAACAGACGACAATTTTGCACAACAAATAGAAGATGCTGCAACTAATTTAAAAAGCTTACTCTTTGATATTCAGTATAATCCAAAAAAATATGTCAACTTTAGCTTAATGAATATTGGACGAACAGTTAATGTTGCCGACCCTTCAGAACTTTCGAAAAGAGATAAGCGAGTTTTAGAAAGACAGCTTGAAAAGAACGAAAAAGAAGTTCAAAAAAATTATGAAAAAGAACAAAAAAGACAAGAAAAAGGAAATAAAAAAGATGATTTATCAAATTATCAGGGAAAGGTAATTTTTATGATTCAAATTCGTTCGGCTGTTGATAAAATTGATTTAAACTCTGATGAATTAAAAGGTTATACAGATGTAATTGAAATAAAATCAGGGGCTTATTATAAATATTTAATTTTTCCTCACGAAAGTACCTCACAAACAGATTATTACCTAAACTTAGCAAAAGAGGATTTTTCAGATGCTTTTCCTGTTGCACTTGTTGGCGATAAAGTTGTAAGTTATGCAAAAGGCATTGCTATAGTTGCAGGGGAATAAAATCAGTTAAAAGTTAAAAGTTAAAAGTTAAAAGTTAAAAGTCGAAAGTTGAAAGTGTTAAACCACAAAAGACACAAAAGGACACAAAAGGGACAATCAGTTAAAAGTTAAAAGTTAAAAGTTAAAAGCGATGCACTGAACGTAGTTGAAGTGTTAAAAGCGATGCACTGAACGTAGTTGAAGTGTTAAAAGTGGCTGACGCATACTCAGTTAAAAGTTCATAAGTTTTTAAAGACGCAAATTTTTAAATGGAAAATGAAACTTTATTGTAAAAAAAATCGCTTAATAAAAAAAAACTAGGTTTTTTAAGAACATTTAAAATAAATAAATGTTAAATTTGAAAAATTAAAATTCAGACGGTATGGATATTTATGAATTAATTAAATCAAGACGTAGTCCTAGAGGCTATTATGATAAAGGTATAAAGGCTGAAGATTTGGAAAAAATGTTTGATGCTGCTCGTTGGGCTGCTTCTGCATACAATCTTCAACCTTGGCGTTTTATATATGCTGACAAAGAAAAGCATCACGAATTATATAATCAAATTTTAGAATTATTGGTTGAGTTTAATCAAGCATGGGCTAAAGCTGCTCCTGTTTTAATAGTTACTTTAGTTAACACGCGGAACCCAAAAACTGGAGATGCTTTAACTCACGCAAAATATGATTTGGGCTTGGCTGTAGGAAATATGACACTTATGGCAGAATCAATGGGGATTTCTTTACGCAATATGAGTGGATTTGATGCAAACAAAGCACGCGAGGTATTAAATCTACCCGACAATATGGAAGCTGTAACAATTATTGCTGCTGGTTATGGCGGTTTGCCAGGAAATTTACCTCTCGATATTTATAAAATGGAAATTATGCCAAGAGAAAGAATGGAATTAAGCGAAATTGTTTTTAATAAACCATTCGACTTTTAACTTTTAACTTTTAACTGATTTACATATATCTGATTTTAATTTCCACGACTTTATGTACACCACTATCTAAGTCAAATTTAAAGCTATCAAATTTGGGTTTAGACATGCCTTTGTGATAATAATTTGAAAAGCCAAAACCTTCTTGAGGAATAAAAAATGAATAGTCCATTTTTCCATTTTCGTTTTCATCGTCTAATAAACATACTCCATAAGTTCCTGCAGGGATATCATTAAAGTGTACGGTAATTTTACCGTTTTTTAAGTCTTTTTTTGATATATATTTATTTATTGTTGGCTTCTCTATTTTATAATCTTTTTCATTTGTAAAGAAACCCAAATGTATTCTTCCTATGGCTTTTTTTATTCCAGTAATATTAAAAGTAATACTTTGAGAGTGAGCCATTAGTCCAAAGCTGAGAAGAAAAATTAAAATAAAACTAATTTTTTTCATAACGGTTAATTTTTAACAAATATACAAAAATTTTTTTATCTAACAATAAAATATACAAAATTTAAGCCAATTTTTTGAGGTATATAAATAAAAAACCGTTTGTTTTTCAAACGGTTTTTTATTTTCCAGTAAGATTTTATTAAATTATTTTAATTTTTTACAAATAGCTTCAAAAGTTTTAGGATGGTTCATCGCTAAATCAGCTAAAACTTTTCTGTTAAGCTCTATGTTGTTAGCATGAATTTTTCCCATAAATTGAGAATAACTCATACCATTGAGGCGAGCACCTGCATTAATACGTTGTATCCATAATGCTCTAAAATTTCTCTTTTTAGTTTTTCTATCTCTGTAAGCATAGGTAAGTCCTTTTTCGTAAGCATTTTTTGCTACTGTCCAGACATTACTTCGTGCTCCAAAATAACCTTTTGTTTGCTTTAGAATTTTTCTTCTTCTGTTTCTAGAAGCAACGGAATTTACACTTCTTGCCATAATTTTACGTTTTGCGAATGTATAGCGTTCTTTTTACAGAATCTTTTGGCTATAGCACTCTGATTAATACTAATTTTAATTTATTTCATTCCCAAACACAACAAGATGTTTTTCTTATCAGGATCCGCAACTGTTGTTGTATGAGTTAATGCTCTTTTACGTTTTATCGTTTTCTTAGTCAAAATATGACTTTTATAAGCATGTTTTCTTTTAATTTTTCCTGTACCGGTTAGTGAAAATCTTTTCTTTGCTCCGGATTTAGTCTTCATTTTTGGCATCGCTTCAAATTTTTTAATTAAGTTATTATTTTTTCTTACTGGTTTTCGGTGATAGTAGAATCTGCATTCTTTTGCCTTCTAATCTAGGCAATTGGTCAACTTTTGCATATTCTTCTAAATCTTGGGCTAATTTTAATAATAAAATTTCGCCTTGTTCTTTATATAATATCGAACGACCTTTAAAAAACACAAATGCTCTAACTTTATTTCCTTCTTCAAGGAACTTTTGAGCGTGTTTAAGTTTAAAGTTGTAGTCGTGTTCATCGGTATTTGGACCGAAACGAATATCTTTAATAGTAACTTTAACAGATTTACTTTGTATTTCTTTTTGTTTCTTTTTTTGTTGATACAAAAACTTTTGGTAGTCGATAACTTTGCATACTGGTGGCTCTGCATTAGGCGAAATTTCTACCAAATCAAGACCTAAATTATCAGCTACTTCTAAAGCTTCTCTTAAACTTACTATACCTTGTTTTTCGATGTTGTCCCCAACTAAACGAACAAATGGCGCGCGTATATAGTTGTTGATTCTATGCTCGCCTTGTTTTCTGTTCTTCGAAAAATTACTTCTCTTTTCTATAACTAAAACCTCCTCTTTTAATTAGTAAAATATTCTTTTATCTCTTTATTTATTAATTCAACGAATTCCTCAATTCCCATAACTCCTAAATCGCCTTGTCCTTGTTTTCTTACTGATATAGTGTTATCTTCTACTTCTTTTTCGCCAACAATCAATAGATAAGGAATGCGTTTTAGCTCGTTATCTCGTATTTTTCTACCTATCTTTTCGTTTCTGTCATCAATTTCGCCGCGAATATCGCAATTTTTTAGCAAATCTAAAACTTTTTGTGAATAATTATTAAATTTTTCACTTATTGGCAGTATTACAACTTGTTGTGGAGTTAACCATAATGGGAATTTTCCTGCTGTATGCTCAATTAAAACAGCAACAAATCTTTCCATAGAACCAAAAATAGCTCTGTGAATCATTATCGGTCTATGCATTTCATTATCAGAGCCTTTGTATTCTAATTCAAATCTTTCTGGTAAATTATAATCAACTTGAATTGTTCCAAGTTGCCAAGTTCTTCCTAAAGCATCTTTTACCATAAAGTCTAATTTAGGTCCATAAAAAGCTGCTTCGCCAAGCTCTACAGTTGGTTTTAATCCCATTTCTTGAGCCGCTTCTTGAATTGCTTGTTCGGCTTTTTCCCAATTTTCATCGCTACCAATGTATTTAGTTTTGTCGTCAGGGTCGCGTAAAGAAATTTGAGCTTTATATTCGTTGAAATCCAAAGATTTAAACACATACATTACAAGCTCAATAATTTTTTTGAACTCATCTTTTACTTGGTCGGGACGGCAAAATACGTGAGCATCGTCTTGAGTGAAAGAACGAACTCTTGTTAATCCATGCAATTCGCCATGTTGTTCGTAACGATAAACAGTTCCAAACTCTGCCATTCTGTATGGTAAATCACGATATGAATATTGACGAGCTTTAAAAATTTCGACATGATGAGGACAGTTCATAGGTTTTAGCATAAATGCTTTGCCTTCTGCTGGTGTTTGAATAGGCTGAAATGAATCTTTTCCATATTTGTCATAATGTCCCGAAGTTTTGTAAAGGTCTATATGTCCAATATGAGGTGTTTTTACCATTTCGTAGTTACGCTTTTTGAGTTCTTCGGTTAACCATGACTCTAAGCGGTCTCTAAGAATTGTGCCTTTAGGCAACCATAATGCCATTCCCATTCCAACTTTTGGGGAGAAATGGAAAAGCTCTAATTCTTTACCGATTTTTCTGTGGTCACGTTTTTTAGCTTCTTCGAGCATTGTTAAATATTCTTCCAACATTTTTTGTTTTGGAAAACTAATAGCATAAACTCTAGTAAGCTGTTTGCGGGTTTCATCGCCTCGCCAATATGCACCTGCTAAAGAAAGTACTTGAATTGCTTTTATATAACCTGTGCTTGGTAAGTGAGGACCGCGACATAAATCTGTAAAGTTTCCTTGTTCGTAAAAACTGATTGTTCCATCTTCAAGTTCAGAAATAAGTTCAGTTTTGTAATTGTCGCCTTTTTTCTCGAAAGTTGATAGGGCTTCTGCTTTTGAAACTTCTCTGCGTACAACAGGATTGTTTTGTTGACAAAGTTCTAGCATTTTTTTGTCTATTGCTGGAAAATCATTTTCAGAAAGTGCTTGTCCGTCTGGTAATTCTATATCGTAATAAAAACCGTTTTCTATAGCTGGACCAATTCCGAATTTTGTTCCAGGGAATAAAGATTCAATAGCTTCAGCTAAAACGTGTGCTGAAGTATGCCAAAATGCATGCTTTCCTTCTTCGTCTTCAAATTTGTGTAAAACAATTTTTGCATCTTCATAAATAGGACGAGTTAAATCGCTTAATTCCTTATTTATGCTAATAGCCAAAACTTCCTTAGCTAATCGAGGGCTTATGTTCTCCGCGATTTGCAAGCCGTTTACGCCTTTTTCAAACTCTCTAACCGAACCGTCTGGTAATGTTATCTTTATCATCAAAAATTTTTTTCGCAAAAATAATCAAATTTACCATATAATAAGCAAGTAAATGTGTAAAAATTTTATTTTCAAAAACTTCGTGAAATAAATGTCAATTTGTAAATTAGTTTTTACCTTTGAGAAAATTTAAAAATTAAATAAAATGAAAAGAAATCTACTAGTTTTTGTGCTTATTTTTGTTTTTGTAAATATTGCACATTTTGCTTTTGGACAAAAAGACGAAAAACAGTTTGGAGTAAAATTTAGTGGTTATGTAAAAAATGATTTTTATTACGATACAAGAGAAGTAGTGAATGGGCGAGAAGGACATTTGTTGCTTTGGCCCCAAAGTCCAAATTATGATACAGAAGGCAGAGATATTAATGCTCATGGGAAATTTCATTTTTTAGCAATACAAACCAGACTTACAGGGACTATAACTGGACCAGACGCTTTAGGGGCAAAAACTTCAGCAATGTTTGAAGGAGAATTTTTTGGAAGTAGCGATTCTGATATTAATGGTTTTAGATTACGCCATGCCTTGATAAAATTAAATTGGGAAAAGTCTGAAATTTTGACAGGACAAACTTGGCATCCAATGTTTGTTACAGAAAATTCGCCTGGAACAGTTTCTTTTAACACAGGTTTAGGTTTTCAGCCATTTGCTCGAAATCCACAAATTAAATATACGTTTAGATTAGGTAATATTAGACTCGCAGCAACTGCTTTTACTGAGAGAGATTTTCAATCACGAAATTTAACAGGAACGCCCTCGGGTGACTATATTAGAAATGCAAAAATGCCTGCTTTGAACTTTAGTTTTAATTATGGTAAAAATAATAATGAGGCTAAAACAGCTTTTAATACTGGCTTTGCTGTTAATTATAAAAATATTAGACCATCTTTAACTACTCCTTTGGGATATATTACTAAAGAAAATGTTAGTGCATTGTCGGCTCAAGTTTATATTATGAAGAAATTTAAACCTCTAAGTGTCAAATTTGCAGCATTATACACAGAAAATGCAAGCGAAATGTTTATGCCAGGTGGTTTTGCTCAATATGAATTATTGAGTTTAGCAAAAGCAGAATTTTCTTATCTGCCAACTCGAAATGCTATTAGCTGGATTGATATTGCTACAACAGGTAAAAAATGGCAATTTGGAATGTTTGCAGGCTATAATAAAAATTTAGGAACAGCTAAAGATGTTTTTGGAAATCTTGGTGGCTTGGGTGTGAATATTGAGCACTTATACAGAGTGTCGCCTAGAGTATATTATTTTGCCGGTAAATTACAAATTGGTGCAGAGGTAGAATACACAGTAGCTGCTTATGGAGATGGAACTTATACCACAAAAGCAATTCCTCAAAATGCTGAAGAAGTTGCTAATTTAAGGCTATTGCTAGGAGTTTTTTATCATTTCTAAAATAAAACTTATTTCAGTTTTAGCTTGTCAATTACTAATAATATCTTAAAATCTAATTTTTATTAAATAATATTTTTTATTTTTGTAATGAAATAAAACAAATGTAGAGAGAACGGGACTGGTGTCCCAATCGGTCTTCAAAACCGATAGCAGGCGGATAAAACCGTCTGTGGCAGGTTCGATTCCTGCTCTCTCAGCTAATAAATCACTCATTTTAAAAAGCATTTGTGTCTTAGCCAAAATTTGCTAAAATTTTTTAAGATAGACTAAAGTTTTGTTAAAGTCTTGAATATGTGAAACAAAACTTGTTTGAATTGCGTTATTTTTATTAAATTATGGGTGAAAAAAAGTAGAATTTAAAAAAATTTTGAATATGAAATATAAACATGTTTTAATTAGTTTTTTTGGTGGAATAATTGGTGCTATTATTGCCGTTTTGATTATTGATTCGTACAAAACATCTTCTGATGCTGAAACAAAAAACCAACATAGTTTAGTTGCAGACTATTATTTGAATAAACAGCATCAACTTCCTGCAACAACGGTTGCAAATCCATTTCTATTTAGTCCAAGTTCGAGTTTTGATTTTACTTCTGCTGCAGAAATGAGCGTTCCCGCAGTTGTTCACGTAAAGACTCAATATAGCCAACCAAATTATACTTTGTATGATTTTATTTTTGGTACTTCGCCACGATATTCAACTCCTGTTTTAACTTCTGGTTCGGGAGTTATAGTTTCGCCTGATGGTTATATTGTTACAAACAATCACGTTGTGGAAGATGCGGAAACAATTGAAGTTGTGTTGAATAATAAAAAATCTTATTCAGCAAAACTTGTTGGACGTGATGCTACTACAGACATCGCTTTGTTGAAAGTTAATGCTAATAATTTACCTTTTTTAAATTATGGCGATAGTGATAATATAAAAATTGGCGAATGGGTTTTAGCTATAGGTAATCCATTTAATTTAACTTCAACTGCAACTGCTGGAATTATTAGTGCAAAAGCACGAAATATTAGCATAATGTCAGAAAATATGGCTATAGAATCTTTTATTCAAACCGATGCGGCAGTTAATCCAGGTAATAGTGGTGGCGCTTTAGTAAATACAAAAGGCGAACTTATAGGAATAAATACGGCAATAGCTTCGCGAACAGGATCTTTTGTAGGATATTCTTTTGCTATTCCAGTAAATATTGTGAGAAAAGTTGTTGCCGATTTAGTTGAATTTGGAGAAGTACAAAGAGCTTATATCGGAATTGATTTGTTGGATATTGATTCAGATTTGGCTAATCAACTTTCTATTAGTAAAATCGAAGGTGTTTATGTGGCAAATGTTTTAGCAAATGGGGCAGGCGACAAAGCAGGATTGAAAGCAGGCGACATAATTACTGCTATAAATGATACTAAAGTAAATTCTGTTTCTGAATTTTTAGAATATTTAAGCCGCTTTAGACCCGGAGATAGAGTAAATTTGTCTGTTAAGGGGGGACGCACAACAAAAAATATAAAACTAACTTTACAAAATAAATATGGCGAAACTTCTATAGTAAAATCAGAAGCTATTGATGATTTAGGAGCTAAATTCGAGGTTTTATCCGACTATGACAAAGCTCGCTATAGAGTGAAAGCAGGAATTAGAGTTACAGATATTTCACAAGGTAAGTTTTTGGCAAATGGCATTAAAAAAGACTTTATTATCATTAGAGTTAATAACGAATTTGTGAATACTGTTAAAGATTTTCAAGATATAATTAAAAAATCTAATGGAAGCCTTTTTATAGAAGGATTTTATCCTAATGGAAGCTCTGCGTATTATTCGTTTAGACTATAGAGTTAAAAGTTAAAAGTTAAAAGAGGCTGACGCGTCTGGCTTTACTTTACGAACTTTATAAACTTTTAACTTTTAACTGAATTACGCGTCAATTTTTGCATACGTAGCATGAGTTTCAATAAACTCCCTTCTAGGAGCAACTTCGTCACCCATTAGCATAGCAAAAATATGGTCTGCTTCTCCAGCATTTTCTATAGTTACTTGTCTTAAAGTTCTAGTTTCTGGGTTCATTGTAGTATCCCAAAGCTGTTCGGCGTTCATTTCTCCAAGACCTTTGTAGCGTTGTATATGTAAACCTGTTTCTTTGCCTTGTCCTAGAGTTTCAATAATATCTAATCTTTCATTTTCAGACCAAGCATATTGTTCTGTTTTTCCTTTTTTAATTAAGTAGAGTGGTGGTGTAGCAATATATAAATATCCTCCTTCTATTAGTGGTTTCATATATCTAAAGAAGAAAGTCATAATTAAAGTTGCAATGTGAGAACCGTCCACGTCGGCATCCGTCATAATTATAATTTTATGATAACGCAATTTTTCTAAGTTAGCAGCTTTACTGTCTTCTTCTGTTCCTATTGTAACTCCAAGTGCTGTGAATATGTTTTTAATTTCGTCGCTATCAAACACTTTGTGAGGCATTGCTTTTTCTACGTTCAAAATTTTTCCTCTTAGTGGTAGTATAGCTTGGAAATTTCTATCTCTTCCTTGTTTTGCTGTTCCACCTGCCGAGTCCCCTTCCACAAGGTAAAGCTCGCAATTTTCGGGATTTCTATCAGAACAATCGGCTAATTTACCTGGAAGACCAGCACCTCCCAAAACATTTTTACGTTGAACTAATTCTCTAGCTTTACGTGCAGCATGACGAGCAGTAGCAGCTAAAATAACTTTGTCAACTATAGCTTTTGCATCTTTTGGGTTTTCTTCAAGATAGTTTTTTAATAAGCTACTAACAGCTTGGTCAACAGAAACACTAACTTCAGAGTTACCAAGTTTTGTTTTGGTTTGTCCTTCAAATTGTGGTTCTTGAACTTTTACAGAAATAACACAGGTTAAACCTTCCCTAAAGTCATCTCCATTTATTTCAAATTTTACTTTAGATAATAATCCGCTTTCTTCGGCGTATGATTTTAAAGTTCGTGTTAAACCACGTCTGAAACCTGTGAGATGAGTACCACCTTCAATAGTGTTGATGTTGTTTACATAGCTATGAATATTTTCTGTAAACGAGGTGTTGTATTGCATGGCTATTTCTACAGGCACATCATTTTTTTCTGTTGAAATATGAATAATATTTTCTGTAAGTTTTTCACGTCCTTGGTCTAAGTATTCGACAAATTCTTTTAAACCATGTTCAGAATAAAATTCTTTGGATTTGGCTATTCCATTTTCATCAACTTGTCTTTTATCTTCTAAAATAAGTCTTATACCTTTGTTTAGGAAAGCTAATTCTCTTAGTCGAGAAGATAAAATATCAACTTGGTATTCTGTAGTTATGAAAATTGAGTTGTCGGGCCAAAATTCTACGCAAGTACCTGTTTCTTCAGTTTCTCCAATTACTTTTACATCGTGCAATGGTTTTCCTATAGAATATTCTTGGAAATAAATTTTGCCATCTCTTTTAACTGTTGCAGTTAGCTTTGATGAAAGAGCATTAACGCAAGAAACCCCAACACCGTGCAATCCACCCGAAACTTTGTAAGAATCTTTGTCGAATTTTCCACCGGCATGTAGAACTGTCATAACAACTTCAAGAGCAGATTTGCCTTCTTTTTCGTGTAAATCAACAGGTATTCCACGCCCATTATCTTCAACTTTTATTGAGTTATCTTCGTTTATAGTAACTTTAATTTTATCGCAATAACCTGCTAAGGCTTCGTCTATAGAGTTGTCAACAACCTCATAAACTAAATGATGCAAACCTTTAGTGCTAATATCGCCAATATACATGGCAGGTCTTTTGCGAACTGCTTCTAGTCCTTCTAAAACTTGAATACTGTCAGCAGAATAATTTCCATTTTTTCCATTTGTGTGAGACGAAGTGTCATTGCCTCCGTTTTTTTCTAAAATCTCTTTATTTTCGTCCATATCTAAATATTTTTATGTCTTTTTTAAAAGCATACAAAGGTAAGAAATTTTATGCATTTTTCTAAATTTTTTGACTAATAAATTTCTTATATTTATTAACAATTTGTGGCTTTGTAATTACCTATAGATTAGTCGGTTGTAAAAAATTGTTAATAGTTTTAATACTATTGTTTACAGGGTTAAAAATTGATAGAAATTATTTAATTTTCGTTAAATTTTGTTTAGAATAAATATTTTAATCCTAGCATAAAATTAAAGCCATGCGACATATAATTATTCCAAACATATTGTTTTTGTCCTGTGATGTTGTTTAAATTTAAGAAAGCTTGAAAATTTGATGCAAAACTATATTCACCATATAAACTAATATCAACAATAGGTTTTAGTTTTTTCTCAACAATATTAAGGTCTGCATCGTATTCTTTTGCATATCGAGCGCCAATAAAATCAGCATTAAGTCCAAAATTTAATTTATTATCGAATTTATAATTTGTGTTTAACCTAACATCAACTGTTGGCATATGCCATGGCTTTTCTCTATTTTTAATATAAGAATAATGATAATAATGTCCTTTTAGATTAATGCTAAGTTTGTCGAATAAATCGTTTAAAGCAATTTCGCCATAGCCTGTAAATCTTTCAACATTTGTATAAATTAAAACAAATTTATTTTCAAGCATAGTTGTAGTATCGTTTACAAAAAATCCCATATCATCAATTTTAGAATAATTAGCATTCAAATGGAAAAATACTTTTCTGCTAATATTTCCTTTTAAACCAACATCAATAACTTGTGCATAATTTGTTATTTTATTAGTATGGAAATTGTTGATAAAAGGATTTATGTCTGATAAGAATTCCACAGTATTATTTTGAACATATCCTGTAAAACTTGCATAAGGAATAATTGTGTTGCTTATATTATGTTGAAACTGAACATTTGGATAAATATGATAAGCTACTGGCTGTTTGCTTAATTCGCCTGTAGTATTTACGCCTAAACAAATTTGCCAATTATTTGAATAATGTTTAAAGTATGGGTTTAAATCAAGAAATGTTTCCTTAAAATTGAAAACGGCACTATCTTGAATTTGGTCATTGTTGAATACAAAGCCTAAATCCATACCAAATCTATTTTTCTTAACTAATTTATTTAAGTCGGCTTCAAAGTCTATTTTATGTTGTGTGTTTTTTGACTGAGCAAAGAAATATTGGTAAGCCAAATTTGATTTAAAGTTCATTCTTCTCTCAGAACTGTTATTTGATTCGATATTAATATTTGCTCTGAGCTTATTATACCTTTGCATTTCCATTTCTTCTCTGTCGCGTGGCTTAACAAAATCTGTTGGTACAATAATATTTGGGTCGTAGCCATAAAAATATGCTTGGTTTGATTTAAAACTAATATCAGCTCCCAAGGTTGATGTATAGAAAAATCTTTTTGCAAAAGCATTAACTAAATTATTATTAAATCCTGAAAATATTTTTTGGTCGACGGAATTTTTTACTTTTCCAAATGCTGAATGGTGTTTTACAAAAGCTCCTGCAGAATAATTTCTTTGCCTTGTTGTATTGTAATAAACTTCTGCAAGTGGCGACAAATAATTTCCCATTCCTAATTTAATAAGTCCATTATAAAGTGGTTTTAGAGGTTCGCCACTAAAGCTTGCAGCTGTAATTGGTGTTGGTTTAAAGCTAGTTTTAAATAAAACAGGCTCAATCTTGTATTCGAAATGTGGATTAACTTCAACAGTATCAACTATTGAGGGAAGAAATTGCATTCTGTTTGCATCTTTTAAGACAGGAGCAAATTCTGTATAAATTATTATTCCTGTTTCTTCCAAATTGCTTGGTTTTTCTTCTTGTTGTGCCTTTAGATTTAAACCTAAAAATAATATGGCTATAATTAAAATACTTATTGTTTTCATGTTCAAAATTTTCATGTTAATTATTCTATTTTAGCAGGTTCTGGTAAATTTATTTCGCTTTCTTTATTCTCATTATCACTATTATTATCCGAACTTTGTGTATTATCGTTTTCACCTTCGCCAGATAAGTTGATTTTTAAATTTAACAAATCTTCGCTAGAACGTCTTCCTTGTTCTTCGTCAATAATATTTGCAAGTTTTTGGCTAGTTTCGTCTTTTATACCATCAGTTTCGATAGGATAGTTGTTAAGTACAGATTGTAAAGTGTGTTTTGCAGAGAAAAAATCTTCTCTATCATAATAAATATCAGCCAAACATATTAAAGTTTTTGCTACCCAATAAGCATGAGGTGAATTTGATTGTGCAAACTCATAAGCCAATTCTTCTGCAATGCTGTCTCTTTGCATTTTGTAATGAATTTTTATTACTCTATACTTTGATTCAGCACCTTCGACAGATTTTGTTTCTGTAGATAAGTTTTCAAATAAATTCAAAGCTCTAATTAAATTGTCTTTATTGTAATATGCTTTAGCCATTTTAAAGTGTGATTCTCTTTTTTCTTCTTCGTTAGATCTTTCGTTATCAATAATTTGCATTGCTGCTGCTATAGTGTTATCCCAATTGTTTGAGTTGTAAGCACATCTGAGTTTACCTATAGAAGCTAATAAAGTTGTTGATTTATTTTCGGATAGTGAGTAAAGTTTATCGTAAAAACTGTATGCCTCTTCCCATGCTTCTTTGTCAAACAAAATGCTTGATGCCTTGATAGTGCTTTCTTCGGTAAATGCACCTCTTGGAGCGTTTGCAACAATTCTGTAGTTTTCTAAAGCTAAATCTTTTTCTTCGAAATAAAAATGCAATTCTGCTTTATAATAATTTGCTTCTATGTAGAACTTACCTTTAGGGAAAGATTTCAAATAATTTGTTAATGAGCTTAGTGCTTCGTTATATTTTTTGTCAACATAATTTTTCTTAGCAATTTGCCACATAATTTCATCTTGCTCATCTTCGCTAACATTTGTTCCGCTAGAATTTGCCCAATCAACAAAGCCGTCAGGATTATCTTGTTCTATATAAACAGCTTTAATCATGTCGGCAGCATTGTTAGCTTCTTCAGTATTTGGATATTCGGCAATAACTTGTTTATAAAGTTCTAATGCTTTTGGGTAATTTCTTTCGTTGAAATATATTGCACCTAAACTTGATAAAGACGCTTTTCGCATTGATGAATTTGGAAACTTTTCAATATGTCTGTTATAATAAAATTTTGCAGAATCAGGATTATTTAATGTAGTATGGAAAGTACGTCCAATTTCAAAATTAGCATTGCTCACATATTCAGATTCAGGATAAGTTTGCATTAATTTTCTTAAAGACCATATTTTTTCATTAGGTTTTTTTAATCCACCATAAGATAAAGCCATTTGATATAAAGTGTAGTCTGGCGAAACTTTTCCAATATCGCTAGCTTTTTTATAATATTCAGATGCTGGAGTGTATGCTTTCTCAATATAATAGCAGTCACCAATACGATTTAAAACATCATTTAAAATTTCGCTGTCAGCATATCCTGGCTGAAGTTCAAATTTACGGAACCATGAGTTTGCAACTACATACTCTTTTTTATTAAAATAAGCATAGCCCAAATTATAATGTGCTTTTGAATATTCATCAAGACTAACGGAGCCTGTAGTGTTTACAAAATCTTTAAACATAGTAATTGCATCTTCAACATTTCCAAGTCGATAATAAGCTTCGGCTTTCCAGTAATGAGCTAAAGCATCGATAGTCTTATCATAAATTTTGTAATCTAAAGACTTGTCAAACATTACTATAGCCTCATTATATTTTAGTTGAGTAAAATGTTCCAAACCTCTAAAATATGTTAGTCTTTGATAAGCAGCATCAATTTTTGCATTTCGGTTTTGCATTTTTTCAATAGTCGCAATAGATGCTTGATAATTTTTAGTGCTTAAAAATGCGTCAATTAAATAGTCGTATGCCAAATCTGTGCGTGGCGAATTTGGATATTCTTTAATATATAAAGTAAAAGCATTAATTGCTTCGTTAAATGGCGACATAGAAAGTTCGAAACTTAATTGTGCAAAATTGAAAAGAGCATCTTCTTTAATTTTTGGATTGTAATTATATTTTGACGCAAGTTCGAAAGAACGTAGAGCTTCAATTTTTTTATCTAGTTTTATATTACAATCGCCCATGTGGTAAGCAGCGTTTTGACTTAGAGTGTCTTTCATATTTGCAATTTTGCTAAAAGAATTAGCTGCCTTTTCATATTGTTTAGTGCTGTAGTAAGCAAAACCTAATTCATAAAAGTCATAGTCGTTTGCTGAGCTAGTTGAATTTACATAATTATTCAAATGTGGAATTGCTTCCGAGTATCTTCCTTTTCTATAGTAAGCCGAACCTAAAAGTTTATTTATTTCAGCTGCTCTACCTCCAGATTCTTTTTCTAAAATTTTTGGAGCATATTCAATTAATTCATCATACTTTTCTTGTAAATAATAAATGTGAATAATGTAAAAAGGAGTGATAGAAGCATAAGAAGGACTTTTTTCTAATTCTAAAAATCCCAATAAAGCTGTTTGATATTGTTCGTTTATATATTTTAGGTGTGAATAAAAATATAATGACATTGGTCCATAAATATTATTTGCATCTTTTGATTCGTAAAATGCTTTAGCTGCTCTGTCAAAATCTTTTCTTGCAAAATGGCTATAACCAAGTTTGAAAAAATATTCTGATTTTTCATCGGCTTGTAGCAATAATCTATCTGTTTTTTCGTACCATTTAATGGCATTTTTATAGTCTTTATTTCTAAATTTAAAGTTTGCCATTTGAAAACTCGCATTATTGCTATTTCTGCTTTCAGGATGATTTTCAATAAAATTTGTTATTTGAAATTCTGCATCATTATTAAGTAAATTCATAGAAGAAAGAGCATAATAAAAAGCTGCTTCGTCTTTATAAGATGCATATTCTTGACCATCATGAAGTAATATTTCTGAAAATAATTTTTGAGCAGGTACATACATTCCTTTTTCATATAAATTAATTGCAGAAGTCCATTTGGTTTCCATTTCATTGTAGGCTTGAGTAGTTTGAGCTTGTATCGAAAAGCTTATTAACACGACTAAAGCTGTTGAAATAAATTTGGTTTTCATGTTTATACTTTTTTCAAAATTTATAAATATTCAAAATTACAAAACATATTGATAGCAGTTTTTCATAATTTGAAATATTAATTAACACGACCTTGTTTATTACTATCTTGATAGTGTTTGATTTGCGATAATAAAATTTTTAATTTTGTTGTTTATATTTTATAACCTAATTGTAATAAATTTTATTGTTCAAAATTATGGAAGACAGTACATATTTGATTAAGACCGAAAATTTGAATGTTTATCAAGATGAAAATCTAATTTTAGAAAATGTAAATATTGAAATTGACCTTGGCGAGTTTGTTTATTTTATTGGAAAAGTTGGTAGTGGTAAATCGAGCTTGCTAAAAGTTTTATATGCAGAGCTTGATATTAAAGAAGGCGAAGCAAAAGTTGCAGGTTATAATTTGAATAAAATTAAAAATAAACATATTCCTATGTTGAGACGAAAAATAGGAATGGTTTTTCAGGATTTTGAATTAATGGCAGATAGGAATGTGTTTAAAAATTTAGAATTTGTTCTGAAAGCAACTAATTGGAAATCAAAAATTGATATTGATACTCGAATAAACGAAGTTCTTGAAAGCGTTGGAATGTTGGATAAGAAAATTTCAATGCCTACAAAACTTTCGGGTGGAGAAAAACAATCTATTAGCATAGCAAGAGCTTTATTAAATAATCCACCATTGATTTTTGCTGACGAACCAACTGGAAATCTCGACCCAGAAAGTGCAGATTCTCTAATGAAAATTTTACACGAACTTCCAAAACAAGGAAAATCTGTTATTATGGTTACCCACAATCATGCATTTTTGAAAAAATATCCGGGCAGAGTGTTTTTGTTCGAAGATGGAAAAGTTACTGAGCAGATTGAACAAGGGATAGATCTAATCAGTTAAAAGTTAAAAGTTGAAAGTGGCTGGCGCATACTCAGTCGAAAGTTAAAAGTCGAAAGTTAAAAGTGGCTGACGCATACTCAGTTAAAAGTTAAAAGCGATGCACTGAACGTAGTTGAAGTGTTAAAAGTTGAAAGAGGCTGACGCGTCCACAAAAGTTCAGTTAAACATTTGTAATTTAATAAATTATGCAGTATAGTAGAGACGGTGCATGCGCCGTCTACACTATACAAATGCTAATTTATTGCACCTCAAATCAGTTAAAATTTTTTTAGTTGCAAATTCAAAAAATGTCGTTTAACACATTTTTTTTACCTGCTGTTTTTGAATAAATGGCATTATTTTTGTTATACAAACATCTTGAAAAAAATTAAATAAATTATATTATGTGGTTAGAACACATGTTAAATAAGTTTCAAGAAAAAACAATAGTTTTTTACAACTTGCAGATTGTTAGCTTGTTGCCCTTACCACAAGAAAAATGTTCCCATTTCTCATATAAGATACACTTGTTGGAGCATTTGTTGTCAATGCAAATATTTTCTAAATTTAAATATTATTAATAACTTTTAAAATTTTTTTAATCATGAAGAAAAACAAATTCATTAAATTAATTTTAGTATTTGGTATTTTTGCTTTATATATTTTGCCAGTTTCTGCACAAAGCATGTACATAAATACTAACGAAACTCAAGAGATTTACCAACTTAGTAGTATTAGCAAACTAAGTTTTTTGGCTAGCGATGTTATTGTACATAAAACCGACAACAGCACAGTAACGCATGCTATTAGCGAAATAAGGTATATGAGTTTTAGTGATTATGTTGACACTTATATGTCACGCGAGCAGGAAGATATGCTAACCGTTTATCCAAACCCTGCAAGTAACCTACTAAACATTAACTTGCCAAGCGATAAACTTGGTGGTGATTTACTTGTGCTTAGCTTAGATGGCAAAACCCTAATGAGTCACAAACTAGTTGATAGCCAAACAGCTATTGATTTAAATGCTTTGCCACAAGGTATTTATTTTTGCCGTTATATTTATGGCACACACAGTGAAACAGTAAAAATTATAAAACAAAATTAAAATAGGAGGAAATAATAATGAGAAAATTTATATTAATTAGCTTATTAGCATTTTTTGCTTTGTCGTTAAATACAGCTTTTGCCCAAAACGATAGCATTTATGTAATGAAAAATGGTAGCATTATTTGGGAATACAAAATAGCAGACATTGACAGTATTGTTTTTTATAAACCTGTAATTGAAGAAGAAGCAAGTGGAACTTTTGTTGATTTACGTGATGGTGCAGAATACTCATGGGTAAAAATTGGCGAACAAGTTTGGATGGCAGAGAACCTGAAATATTTACCAAGTGTAGTTGGTCCTGGTACAGGTTCTAATACAGATGCTTATTATTATGTTTATGATTATGATGGCACTAATGTTGATGCAGCCAAAGCAACAGAAAATTATACTACTTATGGAGTATTATATAATTGGACCGCAGCTATGGCTGGAGCAGTAAGTAGTGATGCTAACCCAAGTGGTGTGCAAGGCATATGTCCCGAAGGTTGGCATTTACCGAGCGGTGCAGAATGGACACAATTAACAGATTATCTGGGTGAAAATGCAGGAGGTAAACTTAAAGAAGTTGGCACAACACATTGGGCAGACCCAAATACAGGTGCAACTAATGAATCTGGCTTTACAGCTCTGCCGGGTGGTGGACGTAGCTTCGAAGGGAATTTCAACGATGTTGGAAACCTTGGTGTTTGGTGGTTTTCTACCGAGTACGATTCTGATAAAGCGTGGGGGGGGTATCTGGGGAACAGTAATAGTGGAGCTTTTAGTGGCTACGGTTCCAAGAATGAAGGCTATTCTATCCGTTGTGTGAGGGATTAAATTAATTGATAATTATAAAAGTGTGATAAATTAAAATTTGGAGAAATTTATAATGAAAAAATTTATATTAATTAGCTTATTGGCATTTTTTGCTTTGTCGTTAAATACAGCTTTTGCCCAAAACGATAGCATTTATGTAATGAAAAATGGTAGCATTATTTGGGAATACAAAATAGCAGACATTGACAGTATTGTTTTTTATAAACCTG
>Ga0208694_1001367_pt1 | contig 30064 bp, 24 predicted proteins | sample AD_UKC078_MetaG_FD_184442 | JGI IMG/M metagenome (GOLD analysis project Ga0208694, IMG submission 184442) | Active sludge microbial communities of municipal wastewater-treating anaerobic digesters from USA - AD_UKC078_MetaG (SPAdes) (version 2) | ecosystem: Engineered > Bioreactor > Anaerobic >...
ACCCATAATAAGTAAAATTAGATTTAAAGAAAATTCGGCGAAACGCTCTATTACAGGGGGAACACATTTCCCCCTAACCCCCTTTGTTCTTTAAATCTTTTTTCTATTTTCATTTTACAATATTCATTTTTCTCTTGGCAAGGCCACTTCTAGGTTAAATACAACAAAAAAGTAAATAAAAAAGTCCGGATTATCCGGACTAAAATAAGCAAGTTTTATGGTTTTAAACAAGCCGCCATTTGGCTTAAACCATCTTCTAAAGAGATGGTTGCTAAAAAACGAAGCTCGTTTTTAGCTTTTTGAACATTGGCACAACTATACAAAATATCCCCGGTTCGGCCCGTCGCATACTTAATTTGGACCTTTGCTTGGGTGATTCTTAAAACCAATTGGGCTAGTTCCTTGATGGAAACTGCTCGTCCAGTTCCAATATTATAAACTTCACCGTCATTTTGGCAAGTTAAACAAGCTAAAACATTGGCATGGGCAACATCGGAAACATTGATAAAATCACGGGTAATGGAACCATCACCATAAATAAGCAAATCTTGAGCGGATAAAGCTTTCTTAAAGAAAATTGAAATAACTCCGGAATAAACACTGCTCGGATCTTGCTTCGGTCCGTAAACATTGAAATAGCGAAGGCCGACGGTGGGCAATTGATACAAGTTCGTATATAGTTTAGCATAGCATTCATCCGCCATTTTACTTAAAGCATAGGGCGAAAGCACATTCCCGGTTTGCGTTTCTAGTTTAATTAGGTCGGTATTATCACCATAAACGGCGGAAGATGACGCATAAACCACTTTTTTGACTTGGTTGATGCGGCTCGCTTCCAATATGTTAACAAAACCTTTAATATTGATTTCGTTATTAAGTTGGGGTTTTTCAATGGAAAGAGGAACGGAAACAAGTGCGGCTTGATGAATAACATAATCCCTTTGTCGGCAAGCTTTTTGGCAGGTTTCATAATCCGTAATATCGCCAAGCACAAACTTAAAGCGCGGGTTATCAATTACCGAATCGAGGTTTTCTAAGTGCCCGCTGGAAAGATTATCCAAGGCAACCACTTCATGACCCAAGGCAATTAATTGTTGGCAGATTTCACTACCGATAAAACCGGCTCCACCGGTTACTAAAAATTTACTCATAATCCTCCTTAGCCAAGCATTAGACGATTAAAGACATCTAATTGGCGAACGATATTTAAAAAGATAATAAAAAGTGAAACAATTAACATTAATAAATGGCGATATTTAGTCCGGTTGGAAATATAAAAGTAGCCGATTAGGGCATAAGCAAGCACAAAAACAACAAGAATCCAAATTAAATAAAACATCATTTGATAACTCATGCCGTAAATCAATTCCCCTTGTTCCACCATCGCTTGCTTAAATTCCGCCCCAACAACCATCTCCACAAACCACAGCACTAAAACACCACATCCTAAGCCAAAAAAGGCGGTCCAGTTGGCTTTATTAAAACTATGGTCTTGAACATATAGGCTAAAAACAAGCACTGAAAATGCCAAAAAATGAACAAAATCAATTGATGATACCTGATTAACAAACAGCAAATAAACTAAGTTAATGGCATAAAAACTTAAAGACATTAGCGGAAAGAATTGTTTAAACAAAAAATCTTTTGTTGGTGAAGGAAAGGCCGGTTTATCCATGGTGTCTCGCATTTGGTAATGATAAACTAACAAAATAAGCCACGCCACGGGAATGATGATGGCACCACCCCCAAAATAAACAGCCCCAAAAAGCATTAATAAATCACTAAGCCAAGTCGGCAAAAAACTTTCCAACATGGCGTTATGAAAAGCAAGTAGAAAAAATACCGTCAACAACAAATAAGTAATTGATAAAATTAGTTGAATTTTAAAGAGTTTTTTGGGCATCGGATTCCTCCGTGGCGACTTTAGTTGCTTGTCGGTTATTAAAGTATTGGAATAAAACAGAGCCGCCAATAATCACTATTCCACCAATAATCGTCTTTAAAGCTAGGGGCTCAGGAACTAAAATCAAGCCGTATAAGATTGCTAAAAAAGGCGTCAAAAAAGCAAAGTTGGTAATCGTTGTTACCGATGTGGCTTTAGAAACCGCCGTTGACCACAGGATGGTGGACACACCGCTAGACACAACGCCAAGAATAATGACCGCCCACAGTGCTCGAGCAGACGCAAGCCTTATTTCCGAAATCGCCTTAGGAATATACATGGACATTAAGAGCAAACAAGCAATAATGCTATAAGTAATAATTTCTATCGGTTGGTACTTTTTTAATAAGTGCTTTTGGGTAACATTGTAAACGGCTAGCATTAAAGCAGACAAAAAGAGTAACAAAGCCCCTACAGAAATAGAAAACGAGCCCTTATTAGCGAATAAAACAATAATGCCGATAAATTGGATTCCTACCGCCACATAACTACCCAAAGCAATTTTGTCTTTAAAAACAATGGCGGCTAAGATAACGGTCATAATCGGAAAAGTTCCTATAATGATACTGGCTGTTGAAACATCCGTTGTTTCCAAGCCAATATTAAATAATATCGAAAACATGGCAAAACCGGAAAAACCGGTTAGAAAAAACCACGGCACATCCTTTAATTTCGGTAAACGCATTTTGGAAAAAAACGCTAATGTAAAAAAGAAGAGAGCTGTAAAAAAGTGGCGAAGTAAGGCCATGGGAAGAGGAGAAAAACCCTCCAAACCGATTTTCGAAAGAGCGTTGGCAGAGGCCCCAATTAAGGTTGCTACCATCGCTAAAATTAAAGCAACGTTTTTATTTTTCATCTTTGTTCCTATTCATATCAAAGGTATTATACCTTAATACCGCCCTTTCCACAAGAAAAAACATATTGAAAACCAATATGTTTTTAAGTGATGTAAGCCTTTGTTTTTACCAAAAGAATAAAACAATAGCAACTTGGCTCATTTTCCCATTAAGCAAGTTTTGGATTAAAGAAAGAGCAATAATAGTTTATTCACCTTTGTTGGTAAAAAAACGATTAATCTTTTTAGAGGCTTCGTTATGAACCCGAAGAATCGTGCCTAAGGGTTTGTTTAAGACTTCCGCAACCTCGCGTCTTTTCAAATGATAAATCTTGGTCAATCCGATAACTTTATATTCCAATTCATTGAGAATCTTTTTTAAATCCATTTGATATTCCATATGAATCTTTTCATCAAATTGCTTTATATTATTAACTACATCATTATTAATAATCAAATTCAACTGGCGGGCGGATTGCGCCTTAACATAATCAATTGCCAAATTCTTAGCAATGGTAACTAGCCAAGCCCGAAAATTGCTGTTGTTTTGATATTGGGAAATGTTGTTCCACATTTTCAAAAAAACATCCTGCGTGATTTCAGAAGAAACTTCTTTGTTTTTTACTTTCTTGTTAACAACTCCAAAAACTAACCAATAATATTTTTGATATAGTTCTTGGAAGGCTTGTTCATTGTGAGTGTAAAGTTCATTAACCAATTCATTATCGTTCTTCACAAATTACCCCACTATTTTTTTTAACCATTTCGGATCAAATTCATCAACATCCATGATAACCAAAACATCAATGCTGTTAAAGGGATAATCAAAAAAGATGTCAGGTCCAAATTTCGCCCCGATTCGTAGATAGCCCTTAACAAGCGGTGGCAATTGACGTTTGGCTAAGCCTTCATCGACTTCTTCAAGCGGTAAAATATTTAACTTTAAAGGGTTTTCTCCAAGGGCAGGAATAGCAAACTTCGATAAATGATGATAATACAAATACGAAAGTCCATGCTCATAATCTCTCACATTAAGACCGTTAAACGAAGCGGTCCCAAACATATACTGAATATTATTCCGCTTGGCATACTCAAAAATACCGCGCCATAACAACATGATAACCGCCCCGCTTCGATATTCTTTGCGAACAACGGCACGACCTAATTCCATAATGCGGTAGGGTTTCAACAATGTTAAATCATACTCGTGCTCGGTAATAAATAAATCGGTGTTAATTAAGTGTTCTTTCCGAACAAAACGATAAGTGCCGGCGATAACTTCTTCCGTGTGATCAATGACGATTAAGTGCTCACAAAAATCATCATATTGGTCGGTAAACAAGCCGGTTTCATTGGTGTTTTCAGCATTGTAATAAAGCAACAAATCCTCATAGCGCAATTTAAAAACTTCGTTAATTTCCTGCGCATTTCTTGCTAATCTCAGTTCAAAGGGGTCAGAATAAAAAGAAGGAAATTGTTCAGCTTCTTTAAAGTTAGTTTTCATAGATTAATTAACTCCCTTCTTGCTTAGTTAAGTTTAACATCAACAATCCTACGGTAGACAAGCCCGGTTTCCTGTCGTTCCGAGGCAAATAAAACAATGTTTTCAACCGTCGTTGTCAACAACACCGCTTTGTTAACGACATAATCAGTTTTTCTTGCTAAGGTCAGATGAGCAAAATAAGGCCGGTTTTCAAGGAGAAAACCATCCCTCATCAAGCAATCACCAAGTTTTTTATGCAGTTGTTTCAGTGCTAAACTAGGGCTTAGGGTCGCAATAATCATCTCCCGAAAATTAGTAATAGCATTAATTTCTAATGAAAAGCGCGGAAAACTAAAGTTTTGAAAAAGCCTTTTGATTTTCTGCGTTTGCCCTTCGTCAATTTCACCCAAGAAAAACAAGGTGATATGTAAATTATCCGGTTTTGTGAAATTAGCTTTTGTTTGCTGTTTTAAGTCGTTTTGGATGGCGATTAAATCTGCTAAACAGCCATCAGGTTTAATACCAATAAAAGCGCGCATTTTAATCCTCTTCGTTTTTGATGATAAAATCCTCAGGTATCGTCGTTACAACCTGAAGTGGTTTTCTTGTTCGTGGGTGGATGAATTCTAAAAAATAAGCATGGAGCATTAAACGAGAAGACGATTGCCCATATAATTGATCACCAACAAGCGGATGGTGTAAATGAGCGAAATGAACTCTAATTTGATGTGTTCTCCCCGTGTGCAAACTAATCGCCAATAACGATTGATGATTGACTTCTTTTAAAACTCGATATTCAGTTAAGGCCGGTTTTCCTTGTTTGCTGACAATGAATTGCTTTGATTGATGGCGGTTACGGCCAATCGGTAGATTGATAATCCCTTGTTTGTTCGCCATTATACCTTCTACAACCGCATAATAGCGTTTTTGTATGAAGCCTTGTTCCATTTGGTAATTTAGGAACGCATGAGCCAAGAGATGCTTGGCATAAACAACAAGCCCACTGGTATCAACATCTAAACGATGTAAATGACGAGGATTAATAGTTTCGTTTTTTTGTAAGAAATACGCATATACCATATTGTCTAAAGTTTGGTCACTATTACCATCCGAGTGAATTAAAAGTGATGGTGCTTTATTGATAACGATGATGTCATCATCTTCATAAGCAATTTTTATTTTTTGGAAATAGGGTTTGATATTAGTTGTTTCATAATAAGCAACCGTAATGAGGTCGTCTTTTTTAAAAGCCATGTTGCTGTTAATTTCCTGACCGTTAATGGCTAGTTCGTGGTTACGAATCATTTTATTAATTGTTTTCTTCGCAACATGAAATGATGCCAAGAAGGTTTGGACATCACTATCTTCTAAAGCAATAAAACTTAATTCCCGCATCGTTATCCTAGCATCATGGCTAACAATTCTTGTTCATTGATGATTTTCATGCTTGCTCCTTGTTGTGTTAATTTGATTGCGGTCATTAATTGGGCTTTCGGACAATTACCCAAAACCAAAACATAATCTAAACTGCGGTTAATGCTCTTTTCAATAAAAACACCTTGAGAAAGTAGTTTATCAGTTAATTGGGTTTTCGTCATCGTTTTCGGTTTTCCCAAAACACAAATGATTTTATCATTAAGAGCCTTGTTTTTAACGATTGTTTTTGCGGTTTTGCGGACATAAATATAATTGCTTGGAAAAAAGCGATATGAATCATAGCGACCGAAACGAATTCCCAATGCTTCATATAAACTGTTGACATCGCTGGTGCTTGTTATTTTTTGCCCACGAGTAATAATCTCCACACAGACCTTCGCATCACTTAAAGCATCATGAGGTGAATGATTAATTCCCAAATGAGCAGCCAAGGTTGGTAAACGGTGGTTTTTCAGTTCATCTTTCCACAGTTTGGCGGCCATTTTCCAAGTACAGCCAAATTTTACTTGCGGTGGTTCTAATTCATATTTATCAATTAAGGCTTTTAAAACCTTGATATCAAAGGCCACATTATGGGCAAACACCACCGTATTGGTAAAGTAAGGACGAATCTTTTCCCAAACACAAGGGAAGTTACCGGCATCGGCGACCAATTTAGGGGTAATATGATGAACGTTAATATTATAATCACTGAATTCTTCTTCCGGATTAATCAAATATTGAATAGCAAAGGCAATTTTATTGTTGCTTACACCAACCAAACCAATACTGCAAGCACTGGTTAAATTTTTGTTGGCAGTTTCAAAATCAAAGGCAATATAATCCATAAGGTGACCTACTTTGATATATTATAACAAGGAAAAGAGTTTTTGTCTATGTAAGAAGTCGATTAAAAAAGGAAAAACTGAGCCGGGGTAAGGCTCAGTTTTAGGAAGGGGATGTTGTGAATAATTGCTTATTCACTGCTATATGTAGGGGATAAGTTACGCCTCTCGGCGCAACAATAGTATACTATATTTCCTTAATAAATGCAAGTATTTTATCCTTTAAATGACGTTATTTTCGTTTGTGTACATGATCGCTTGTTCAGAAACAAATTTTATGTAAATTCTAATTACTTTGGTCTTTCTTTTCGAGGCTATTTGTAATATAATACTTCAGGTGATAAAATGATGAATAATGAAAAACAAATAATTTTTTATAATGCCAATTCCGCCTATTTTAATGTCCATGGCTTACCGTTTGCCAGTAAAGAACATCCGTTTTGGCGATTACCGGATGATGTCTTTATTTCCCAAACTATCGAATTCTTAAAACAACATCCCAGTGGGGCTTATTTGTCTTTCGCCACTGCTTCTCCTTCTATCCGCATTAAGGCATCCGTTTCTTCAAAAGCCTATATGCCCCACATGACAGCCACCGGAACCTTGGGCTGCGATTTATACATTCGCAAACAAAATAGTTGGGTGTTTTTAGCCACCACCAAAGTTAATGAGGAAAATTATGACATCACAATCGTCGAAGGGCTCCCTTCTAAAAGACGTGAATATCGTTTATATCTTCCTTTGTATATTGCTTTAAACCATTTAGCCATTGGTATCGAGGAAAACTATACCATTGAAGCGACTGAGCCTATTAAACCCGAAAAAATCGTCTTTTATGGTACCTCCATTACCCAAGGAGGATGTGCCACCCGCCCCGGCATGAACACAAGTTCCATTGTCGGGCGCACTGTAGATTATGAAATTATCAATCTCGGTTTTTCCGGAAGCGCTCATCTTGAACCAGAAATGGCGACTGTCATTGCCCAACTGAAGGATATTAAATTGCTCATTTTAGAAGTTGAAGCTAATGCCGGGGATGCTCTTGTTTTAAAAGACCGCTTGGAAAACTTTGTAAACATTATCTCGCAAACACAAAGCCATATGAAAGTAATGCTTATTAGCCATTATCCCTATGCTTTAGCCGCTTACAAAGCCGCAATAAAAGCCCGCTTTGTTGATCATTACCATTTTCAAAAACAATTATGCCATCAAAAAGGATGGGAATTTGTGGACGGAGAAGTTTTATTGAGAAAACTAAACTTTGAGGAAAGCGTTGATGGCGTCCATTTAACGGATTTAGGTTTTTACTTTTTAGCAGTTGCCTTAAAAAAACGAATCAAAAATTTATTGGGTTAAATTATCTCTTTCTTAAAGCGAACTATGTTATAATTTATTTAGGTGATTTCATGAAAAAATATTTCTTTTTTATCTTGTTCTTCAGCTTCGTTTTTTTAAGTGCTTGTAACGATTCCTCCCTTGACGAGCAACCAATTGATGAACAGCCCACTTTAGAAAGCTTAGCGGAAGAAATAAAGGAAAGCATTATCTTTCCCAAAACAACGGCGGAAAATTTGCATCTACCAACAACTTTGACGCTAACAAAAGCGACCGTTTCACTAAAGTGGCAATCCAGCAATGAAGACGCTATCAGTCTAAACGGAACCATCCATCCGGGTTTGGTGGCGAAACAAACAAACCTTAAGGCCACGATGACTTATCAAGGTGAGGATTTATTGATTGATTTTGGTTTTGTTACTGTTGCGCCTTGGGAAACATCCTTTGTGATAGCACAAATCAAACAACAAATAATGCTTCCTAAGACCACCAACACCGATGTTGTTTTACCGACTTCAGTAAGGGTTGATCAAACAAATATCCCCTTAACTTGGCAAAGTTCTCTGCCCGCCGTTCTTAGTAACGAAGGTCAAGTTTTTGCTTTAGTTAACGATACTTCCGTTTTATTATCCGTCTTAGCCGTCGTCAATAATACCACCATTAGTTTTGAATATGGCTCTTTGACCGTTTTAGCTTTGTCAGCCGAGGAGAGGATTGCGAAAGCGAAAGCGCAAATCTCTTTACCTTCCGAAACAAAAACGGATTTAATCCTTCCCAAAAATATTGACGGAGTTGCTATTAATTGGTTTTCCAGCCATCCGAAGATTTTCACAAACAAAGGTGAATGGACTTACCAAGAAACGGATACTACCGTTGCCCTCACCGCCGTCTTTAGTTATGGTGGTCTCTATGAAGAAGAAACTTATTTGCTTGATATTCTTACTTACACTGATGAAGAGCGCTTATCAAAAGCTTATGATCAACTAAGTTTACCAAGCACGGCTGAGCAAAACCTCGAATTGCCAATCGCTTTGGCCTATGGAGTGACCGCTACTTGGTTATCATCCCACCCGCACATCATCAGCAATGCCGGGATTGTTAATTTAAACGAAAAAGAAAACACCGTAACCTTAACCGCCACCTTAAAATCAGGAGCAAAAACCATGGAAAAAGAATTTGAAATTACTACTAAAGCCATTAGTCCCAGTGAAGTCCATTTTAATGGTCATATGTATACCCATCGCATCAATGATTTTATTTTAGATGGAACAAACGGACTGACTATCAACAATAAGCAAGTCGTGCTAACCGATACCAGCACAGCTGGAACTTATGAATCTAAAATCATCAACACATCGCCATTCACAATTTTAGTTGGTTCATGGTCAGCCATCAGTAGTACTGATGCCACTGTTGAATTAAAAGTCCGTGTGCGTGTTAATGGCGTCTGGAGTTCTTATTTATCCTACAGTGCTTGGGGATTTGGTCGCCAAAATGCCATGCTTAATCAAGATGGCGGCGTAGCTTCCATGAATGCTGATGAAATTATGATCAAAAACAATGCGCAAGCTAATGCTTTTCAATTCCAAGTCACTTTACGAAGAAATAATGTCACAACCGCTTCCCCACGCCTGTGGTTGGTTGGGATTGCTTTAACTATTCCTAATTACAGCTTCCCGGTTGATGTTTCCGGATTACCAAACTTTGTTGATTATGATGTCCCGAAGCTATACCAACACGATGTGCCCACCATTGGTAATTCGATTTGCAGTATTGCATCCTCGACCATGTTGCTCTTATACCATGGCCATACTTTCACAAACCCGCTACCTCATCAAGAAACAGCGGCGCTGTTTCGTGATTACGGCAACAAAATTTATGGCAACTGGGTGTTCAATACGGTGGGCATGAGCTCTTATGGTGAAACCAGCTATGTAAAGAAAATATATTCTTGGGACGAGCTACGATATCATCTTGTTCATGTCGGGCCGGTCGCTCTTAGTATTAAAGGTGATACCGGTGTATATAAAACCAACGGTCACTTAATTGTTGTCCGTGGATATGAAATCATCGGTTCGGAAACCTATGTTATTACCAATGACCCCAATATCAAAGGCGTGTACTATAAGTTCCCATTAGCAACATTTTTAAACTTCACCCGTAATGTTATTTATGTGGTGGAGTAAATAGCAAAAGGCCCTCCTACGGGCCTTTTTTAATCAGATATTTGTTTTAATTTGTTGATGATTTCCACCATCGACCAGGTGTCCTGACGACAATAAGCAATCAGTTGCTTACGTTTTTCTTCAATTTCTTCCGGCGACAGTTTACCAAAGGAAGCATAAGCCGCCATGGCCTCGTTACCGTTTTTCACATCCAAATCAGCATAGGAGCGGTTGGAAAAAAGCGGCAACAATTTTTTAATGGAATACTTTCCTCCTAATTGAGTATGGTAATAATTAACTTTTTTGCTCTCTTTTTCAGAAAAACCCAAACCCATAAACAAGGTGCCGGAGGTCTTAACTAAATCCTTCAAATCAAAAATATGATCACAAATCCGGTTCAGTGCTTCTTGATACTTGGGAAACATCCCTGCCAATTTTTGAATCTCCGAATATTCAAAGTTTTGATTGTAAACCAAAACCGTGCCCCCATTCCTTAGGTCAATAATATCAATCAAATTGTTAATTAATTCTTCGCGGTGATCCCCTGAATCACTAACTAAAAAAGAGCGGTGATCTTGAAATTCGTCGGCTTCATTCGGTCCTTTTTCAATATGAATGGAAAATTGAAACAAGGATTGTGAATAGGGAAATTCACCTTTAAAACGGGGCAACGGACAAGGAAAACTTTCAAAATCCAAATGGTAAATGGGGTATTTTACCAATGAAAAGCCGGCTTTAATTTTGTCTTTGTCAACATAGACTTCATTGTTATCAAAACATGAGCGTTGAATTAAGTGATTGTCGTCGCTTAACCATTCTCGGGGAATATCGGTAAATTTCCGATAGCCTTGGTTTATTAAATCATATTTATCATATTGGCGTCCATTCAAATCGGTGAAGGTTTTGCGACCCATATAATCCAAAAATGATGCTTGATTAAATAAATCGGGCCAACAAGTTCTTTCAAAAAAACATGATTCCGATGTTGCTAATTGACATTTTACACCGCAACGAGCTTCGGGAAGTGTTTTGTCCATTAAATTTGTTTCCAAAGCCTGCCACATTTTTCCTATTTTAGTTTGGTAAGCGGCGGTAATGTCCGTAACATCTACAAAATCAATGATGGCGCTACCGTCCGGCAAAAACGGATAATCTGTTTTTCCATTTAAGGTTTGTCCTAAATATTCATAATCATTGTTAATGAGGGCTAAATAATAGGACCGTTTTTTTTCATTAAGATTTTTGTTTTGCTGTTTTAAACTTTGTTCGATAAAAAAGCGTTCCACGGCAATATCAAAGACATACTTGCCGACATCCGAAAAGCGGTCCAACAATTTTTCGTAATCTTTTACATACGCTTTCTTCACTTCAGCTTTAAACAGCTCCTGGCGAAAACGAAAGACATTCCCCTGCTTTTCGAAAAGACAGTCACGGCGGTCAACATTCCTAATTTTAGGTCCCAGTTTTTTAAACTTTCGCGAAGTCGTCGCTTTAACTTCAATCACAATCGCTTGGGACTCATCTTCATAATAACCGTCTAAGTAAGTATAATAGCGATGGTTTTGACTTTTAAAGGCAAAGCAGGTTTGGTCCTTGGTTTTTTCAAAGTAAGGAAAGGGAAGCAAAAAAGTTTCCGAAGCGATTTTTAAGGCCCATTTTTCCACATCCCGATAATAAGGAAGCATAATTTCCATTTGTTCATTAGAAACTTCTAAAAGATCATCACCGGTTTCTTCATCAAACATCAATCTTAAAATTTCCCGTGCTTCCGTCTTTTCCTCATCATCAAATAAGCGAATATCGGAATTAAGACGAAACAAGTATAATTGTTCAAGCGGAAAAATCCGCGGGCAACGCGTGTACTCCTTAAATGCTGTTTTTGAAATATCCATCCTTTCCTCCTTTAAAGTTTATTAAATTGAAGAGCGTACATTTCGTAATAAAGACCTTTTTGCGCAATCAGTTGCTCATGGTTACCCTGTTCGGTAATTTTACCCTCTTGAATGACTAAAATTAAATCCGCATTCTTGATGGTTTGCAAACGATGAGCAATGATGAAACTGGTACGGTTTTTCACTAAAAACCCGATGCTTTTTTGAATTTTGGCTTCCGTCCGCGTGTCAACGCTCGAGGTCGCTTCATCCAAAACAATAATGGGAGGATTCCCTAAAATGGCCCGAGCAATGGCGATTAATTGCCGCTCGCCATGGGAAAAATTGCGCCCGCCTTCTTTCACTTTGGTTTGATATTTCCGCGGTAAACGTTCAATAATGTCATGAACTTGGGCGGTTTGGGCAGCCGCCACCACTTGTTCAAAGCTGGCCTTGGGATGCCCGTATTTAATATTATCTAAAACCGTGCCTTTAAATAAATAAGTGGTTTGGAGGACGACACCCATTTGGGAACGAACGCTTGCTTTGGAGTATTCATTGATATCATGACCGCCAATCAAAATTCGTCCGGATTCTGGATCATAGAACCGACTTAACAAATTAATAATGGTGGTTTTACCACCACCGGTGGGTCCAACAATGGCAATCGTTTTCCCCGATGCAATGGAAAAACTGATGTTCTCCAACACCTTTTGCTTGGGAACATAAGCAAAATTGACCTGTTCAAAACAAACATCAAACTGCTTACTGGGAAGATTGGCGGGGGCATCGTTAAGGTATTCATCGGGTTCATCAATCAAACGAAACACACGGTAACCGCCGGCTACGGCTGATTGTAGCATATTATATGTTTGAGCAATATTACTGATGGGACGAACAAACATGCGCGCATAATTGGTCATCGATTGAATTTTACCAACCGAAATAACACTCGCTCCTAATTTAATATTTAACACCGCCCCGACAGCCACCACAATACCGTAAAGAATGTTGTCCAAAAGACGAATGATGGGCATCATCATTCCCGAATAGATTTGCGCTTTGAAACTGGCCACTTGCAGTTGGTCATTGGCTTCACTAAAACGCTCAATCATCGCCTTTTCTTGGTTATATAATTTCACAACCTTGAGTCCATCAATATCTTCTTTCACAATCCCGTTCACTTCTCCCAGCTTCACATGCTGGGTTTTAAAATGTTTAAAAGCCCGGGTTGTGATAAAGGCAATAACCAAAAGCATGAGCGGAAACAAAGAAAGAACGACCAAAGTTAAATGCCAGCTTGTAAAGAACATCAAAGTAATCGAACCGATAATCATAATAATAGCGTTGATTAATTGAGGAATAACTTGGGATAAAGCCATAAAAATGGTTTCAACATCATTGGTAATGACACTCATGATGTCGCCATGAGCATTCTGGTCATAGTATTTAATCGGTAATTTCTGGAGTTTTAAAAAGGCATCGGTGCGGATTTTCTTCGTAATTTTTCCGGTTGCTGTCGCAATAAGGACGCGTTGTAACCACGAGCCAAAAGCCGTAATAACAGTTAACAAGGCTACCGAAGCAAAGATAATAGCGACTGCCATTAAATTGACGGTTTCGATATTAATGTAATCATCAATGGCAATCCGCACAATGTAAGGAAGGATTAAACTGAAAGCCGCTTGGAAGATAATCACTAAACCGACAACAAGCAAAGTCCAAGGATAAAGTTTTACATATTGCCAAAGGCGTTTGATGGTTTTTCTTTGCAAATGCTTATCCTTAGGCATATCAACAATCGTAAAACGACTCCGCGGTCCTCGCGAAAAAGAATGCGATCTATTCATTTGCGCCTCCAAATTGCGAGGCATAAATTTCTTGGTAAACGCGGCTTTGGGATAATAATTGTTCGTGTTTTCCGTATCCGTCCAAGTGCCCGGTATTATCTAAAACGATGATATTGTCACAATGGATAATGGACGCAATTTTTTGGGCAACAATAATCGTTGTTTGTTGATTTAATGTTTTTAAATTAGCTTTAATGGTCGCTTCAATTTTCGCATCAACGGCGCTCATTGAATCGTCCAAAATGAGGATTTTCGGTTTACGAACCAAGGCTCGTGCTAAAGATAAACGCTGTTTTTGTCCACCGGACAAATTGGTTCCTCCTTGGGTAACAGCATGTTCATATTGATCGCTGGTGACTTCAATATATTCGGAGGCACATGCTAGTTGCGCGGCTTGAATCCGTTCTTCTTCCGTGCTATCTTCTTTTCCTTGGCGGATATTACTATTAATCGTTCCGGAAAAAATAAGTGGTTCTTGCGTAACATAGGATATTTGTTCACGCAAAAAGTTTAAATCGTAATCCCGGACATTGTGTCCGTCAATTAAGACTTGACCGTTTGTTACATCATACAAACGAGGGATGAGCTGAACAAGGGTTGTTTTACCGCTTCCGGTGGAACCAATGACACCAATGGTGGAACCGGCCGCAATTTTAAAATTAATGTTTTCAATCGTTTTTGCATTAACACCGTTGTCTTCATCGACATAACCGAAAGCAACATTCCGAAATTCAATCTCGCCGCTAATATCGATGTCCTTAAGAGCGACTTCGTTATTGACAATATCAATCTTCGTATCCAAAACCATTTGAATGCGGTTGGCACTAACGGCGGCCCTGGAAAGTGACACCGACACCATCGATAACATCATGACGGACATGATAATTTGTTGTAGATAGGAGATGTATGCGGAAATGGTTCCGACCATGGCAACACGAGCTTCACCGGTATAAATCGACACTAAATAACTGGCCACTAGTAAAACCGTGCCAATAGCGAGATTGCTGACTAAGACAATAATCGGATCCATCAAGGCCATATGTTTATTGGCTTTAACGATTGTATTCGTATATTCTTCGTTGGTTTTCGTGAATTTTTCAAAATCGGCAGTTTCCGTTTGGAAAACTTTTATTTCTCTGGCTCCACTAATGGTTTCAATCAGTTTTTCGTTTAAGTCATCATTCTTTTCTTGTAAACTGGAAAAGATTTTAGCGGCTTTCGTAATAATCTTCATAACGGAAAAACCTAAAATAACGACGACTCCTAAAATAATATACAAAAGATCCTTGTTGGTAACAAAAGCCATCACTAAGGCTCCAATCAAGGTTAAAGGGCTTCGTAAAATCGCCCGAAAACTCATCATGATGATTTGTTGAATCTGGCTTGTATCGTTCGCAATCACGGTCATTAAAGTTCCGGAGGTGATTTTGTCCACATTGGAAAACGATAAATCCTGAACTTTAGCAAACAAATCTTTCCGCAAATCCCTAGTTATTTTCGTGGATAAATGTTGCGCAAAAACATTGTTTAAAATGGTGGTTATAACCGCCACCAAAGCCACCGCTACTACTAATAAGCCGGTTTGGTAGACATAGGATAAACTGTTTCGGCCGCTATTGATTTCCGTAAAAATACCTTTGGTAATGGCAGGAATAGCTAAAGCAATGCCGACATCGCCAATCATGAATAAAATTGCCAAGATGGCATAAGCAAGATATTTTTTCGAGTAACTGCGTTTATATATCTTTAATAATGACTTCATTCTTTCTCCTCGTGTGTTCTTCTTTCGCAAACAATAAATCTAAACTTTGGTTAAAATATCTAATCAGCATTTCTTTGCTTGTTGAGTCTTCTAAATAGGACAAAAAACAGGATGTAAAAAGTTTTTCCAAATAGGAAAGTAAATCCGAACTTTCCCTCCGCAAAACCCGATTAATCACAGCTTTAGTTTCATCGTCGAACTGAGGATTAATTGGGGCCGGAAGGCTTAGTTCGCCATTAACTGATTTAAAATAAAGTAAATTTTTTAAAAACCATCCTTGTTCGTAAACTTCCAAGTGTTTCATAATTCTAATAAATCGCAATTGGAGCGCTTGCTTGAGATCCCCATTACTTTCTCCAAGCCATTTTCCAAACGGCTCTTGTTCCTTCCTAAATAAATATACCAACAAGATAGCAAATAAATCATGGATGGTATCAAAATATTGGTAAAAGCTGCCCCTAGGAATTTGGGACTGTCCAACAATTTGAGAGATGGTAATTTTTTCCCAAGCTTGGGTAGAAAAATTGGCCAACGCCACCTCCAAAATGCGTTCCCTCTTATCTTTTTTTAGGTTTTTAAATGTCATTATGCCCATTTGTTAGCTCCATAAGTGATAGTTATTTTATCATATAAGTAAAAAAGTGTCAAAAAAAAGGATGAAAAATTTACCATTTTTCAATCCTGATTTTTTTGATTAAAGTTTCCACTAATAAAACGAAAATAATTAGTATCACTGTCCAAGCAAAAACCAAGGCCGTATTTAAAGTCGTAACAGCTTGCATCAAGGCATAACCGATTGTTTGTTTTGGTGAAGCAAGATATTCCGCCATCACCATCACTTTTAAACCTAAACCAAAACTTTGAACAAGACTGGATAAAACAACCGGAAACGAAAGGGGAAAATAAACGAAGCGGAAGGCTTGCCATTTCGTGGCTCCAAGCAAACTAAGGTCATCAGTAATTTCCAGATTCGTTGTTTTAAAGGCCGTAACATATTGTTCATACAATAGCGGTAACAACACAAATCCCGTCATAATCATTGGGCTTTGCCGATTACCAAATACCATTAGTAAAACAACCATCACCACAATAACCGGAATTGTTCGGAGAACCGCTAAAAGCGGACTTAAAAACAATTCCAAGCCTTTGAAATAAACTACCAAGATGCTTAACAAAAGCGCAACACCAAAGCAGATTAAAACCGTTACCAGCAAACTAAAGCAAGTATTTCCAATTGCCAACCAAGTGGCGGAATCAATAATCATGATTTTTAAAGCCTGCACCACCACCAAAAACCGAGGCACAGCTAAATCATTTTTAATGATTGCGCTACTGATAATCCAAATTAAAAACAAAAACAATAATCCGCTGACATAATAACCCTTAAAGGGTTTTTTCATCGATAAAATCCTTCTTTAGGCAACTTGTTTCCTAAAAGAAGCGGATCAAGCGCCATCACTAATTCGTAATAATCTAACATATATTGGGTTTGAGCCGTGACTTTTTCAAACTTAATTTGGCTTCTAGGAATGCACTTTTCCAAAACCGGCAAAGTTAGACTTTCAAAAAATGAATGATTATTAAAAATCGATTCCGCATATTGCTTCGGGTTAGCATTCATAGCGGTCGTCTTCGTTGTTAATGTGTCTAAAAATCGATTGATTTGGGTTTTCTTGGAAGGATCAAGCCGAACAAAGACTCCGGCTTGGGGGATTTTATCGATTCGGGTTTTTAATACTTCTTGCAAATCAAGCACATTTAATTCCAAATCATATTTTACTTCCAGCATGGAAATATTGGGTTCAGCCGCTAACAAATAAGGGTACTCACTGCATGTTTCGTCATTAGGATTATTAGTGTTACACAAAAAGAAAGGAAGTGCTAAATTCACATTCGCCTGATAGTCAACGGAAGTTGTGACTCCATTTAGTTTTAAAGCCGTCCGCAAAACAATGTCAGGCGTACTGTTTTGGCCATAAGCCAACATTTTTTGGCCTTCTAAATCACTTATTTTCGTTAAGGAATGTGTTTTTCGCGTCACCACATAGGAATTCCCGAAAGTTAAAATACCGGCTAATTGATAAACCTCATTACCGCTGTTATGAACCTTAACGCCGACATTTAAGGGCGCAATGACAATGTCATGACTTTGAGAAGTCATAGCGGACACGAGCAAACTAGGATTGTTCACATCAGTTATTTCCATTTGTTCATCGGTTAAAAACGAACCAACCGCAATCAAAGGAATTCCGGACGGAACCATCATGGTTAGTGGTTCTTGATTTTTTTGGCAACCAACCAAAACCAAAGCAATTAATAAAATTAATATTTTTTTCATACTACACCTCTTTACATTTGATTATAAACTAGATATAATAAAATGTCGGTAACATATGTTACAAGAAAGGAAAGTATGAACGTTTTCAAAGATTATTTGTCGTTGTTTTCGATTAAGACCTACCCCGCTAAAACCACTGTTTTTTCGGAAGGTGAACCTTGTTCAACGCTTGGCCTTGTTTTAAAAGGAGGCCTTGATGTCATTACTGATACCGGTCTTGATAGTCCCTTCTTAATCACCCACTTAAAAAAAGACGATTGTTTTGGCGAATATTTATTATTTTCTGATTGTTTGTTTTATTTGGGCTCGTTTATTACTGTTGCGGAAACAACAATTGCTTTTATCACTAAAGAAAAACTGCTAATGTTGCTGTCTTCCAATCCGCTTTTATTAGAAGCTTTTTTAAAGAAAATCGGCAACAATCATTTGTTTCTACAAAACAGACTAAAAGCTCTTTCCCAAAAGACCCTAAAAAATCGCTTGTTGTTTTACTTAAATTTTGTTGCTAACCGCACCAAACAATCTGTTATAAGCATCAAAAGCAAGGAACGCTTGGCCCAATATTTAAACATGCCCAGGCCGTCTTTATCCCGAGAACTCCAAAAATTAAAACACGATGGTTTTATCGATTATGATCTAAATTCAATTACCTTAATAAAAAGAAGTCCTTTTTGAAGGGACTTCTTTTTGTATGCGGGTTAAACAACTTAAATTATTTAACCGGATCTTTTGTATAAAAGCTTCGTGCTTTATAGCTTGTATGTAATAAATGATGGGAAAGATGACTACCCGGATGTTTCAAGAAAGTATCGTATAGGTTTTTAACTTCTTTGTTTTCGTGGGATTTACGCGTTTTCGCATGGTCATCAATATCATATAAAGCTTTGGATCTTTCACTACGAACATCAATGCGTGAAAGTGTGTCCGCACTAATTACTGGTTGACCACCACCATTGACGCATCCCCCCGTACAAGCCATGATTTCAATAAACACATACTTGCCAGGATTTTCCTTAACTCGCCTTAGCATTTCAGGAACATTTTTCGTTCCATGGACAACGGCAACCGTTAATTTCAAGCCGGTTACTTCCACTTCCACTTCTTTAATGCCGTCATCAACTCCCCGCAACCCGGCAAGTGCCGTTAAGTCAAAAGGTTTGTTTTCCAATTGCTCTTTGACCGTTCTTAAAGCTGCTTCCATCACGCCACCCGTTGCTCCAAAAATAGCACCGGCTCCGGTGTAAGAAGCCATGGGGCTGCTTGGAGTCAATGGTTCAAGTTTGTGGAAATCGATGCCGCGACGTTTAATCATTCGCGCTAATTCCCTGGTTGTTAAAACATAATCAACATCGCGAATGCCATCAACTTCCATTTGTGGCAATTTAGCTTCCGCTTTCTTGGCAATGCACGGCATAATGGAAACCACGCGAATTTTCTCAACCGGAATGTTCAGTTTCTTCGCATAGTAATGTTTGATTAATGCTCCTTGCATTTGTTGTGGCGATTTACATGTTGATAAATGGTCAAGGAATTCCGGATAATAAATTTCAATATACCGAATCCATCCCGGTGAACAAGATGTAAACATCGGTAAAGGTGTTGGTTCATTCGCTAAATGTTTCTTTAGACGCTCAACAAATTCGTGACCTTCTTCAAGGATGGTTACGTCCGCCGCAAAGTTGGTATCGGTTATATCATTGAACCCTAAATCGTGCAAAGCTCTAAACATTTTGCCTTCCACATTCGTGCCAATTTCGTAGTTGAATTCTTCACCTAAAGCAGCCCGAACAGCCGGTGCCGTCTGAACAACTACAAAATGTTCCCCTTTTTCCAAAAGGTCAAGCACTAAATCAACATCGTCTTTTTCTTTAAGAGCGCCGGTTGGGCAATATTGAATGCATTTCCCACAGTAAATACAGCCCGCATCATCGAGGGGATGATTCATCGCCGGTCCCACAAAGGTTACAAAACCGCGTTCGTTAAAATTTAACACCGCTGTTCCGGCCAGTTTTTCACAAGCCGAAATACAACGACCGCATAAAATACATTTGGAACTGTCAAGAACTAAAGCGTCGGTGATATTGCTAATGACCGCTTTTCGCTCATGGAAAGGATCTTCGCCCATTTCATTAGGAACATTATAGCGTCTTAATAAATGCAAAAACTCACAATTATGTTCACGCGGACAGCGCCAACATTCAAAATGATGGTTCGCCGCTAATAACTCCAAATTATTGCGAACAGCTTTTTTGACTCGTTCGGTATTGGTTTTCACCTTCATACCGTCAGCCACTTTGACTGTACAAGAGTTCTTTAAACTTTTAATGCCTTCGATTTCCACAACGCAAATCCGGCATGCCGATGTTTCGTTGATGTCCTTTACAAAACACAGCCGCGGAATTTCGATATTTGCTGAATCCGCTGCTTGCATAATCGTCCAATCGCTAGGTACTTCCAATGTCTTATTATTGATGGTAATTTTTACTAATTTCATGATTGACTCCTAAGCTGTGATAATGGCGCCAACTGGGCAAGCGACCTTGCAGGCTCCACATTTGATACAAATATTATGATCAATCACATGTATTTTCTTATTTTCGCCGGTAATGGCACCAACCGGACAACCTCGTTTACAACGACCGCAGCCGATGCATTTGTCGGTAATATAATATTGGATAAGATCTTTACAAACCCCGGCCGGGCATTTTTTATCAACGACATGCGCTAAATATTCATCACGGAAATTATTTAAAGTAGACAATACCGGATTAGGAGCGGTTTGCCCTAAGCCGCAAAGCGCGGAATCTTTAATCGAATTGGCTAAATCTTCCAATGTTTGCAAATCCTTTAAATCAGCTTTCCCTTTAGTAATCTTTTCTAACAATTCCAGCATTCGTTTCGTGCCTTCACGGCAGGGAATACATTTCCCACACGATTCATCAACGGTAAACTCTAAAAAGAAGCGCGCGACATCGACCATGCAGTTGGTATCATCCATGACAATCATCCCGCCGCTACCCATCATTGAACCAAGATTAACTAAAGTATCATATTCAATCGGTGTATCCAAATGTTGGGCCGTTAAACAACCGCCCGATGGTCCTCCGGTTTGAACCGCTTTAAACGCCCGACCATTAGGAATACCGCCACCGATATCATAAATAACTTCGCGTAATGTTGTCCCCATCGGAATTTCCAATAAGCCGGTGTTGTTAATTTTCCCACCAAGGGCAAAAACTTTCGTCCCTCGGGATTTTTCCGTTCCGATGGTGTTAAACCAATCCGCACCTTTTAAAATAATCGGGGCAATGTTAGCAAAGGTTTCCACATTATTAATAATGGTTGGTTTCTTCCATAATCCTTCATCAGCCGGAAACGGCGGTTTGTTACGAGGAAGACCGCGTTCACCTTCGATAGAAGCCATTAAGGCGGTTTCTTCACCACACACAAAAGCTCCGGCTCCGAGTCTTGTTTCTAAGTCAAAATGAAAACCACTGCCAAAAATGTTATCACCAAGTAAACCGACTTCATAAGCTTTTTCAATCGCTTTGTTGATTCTGGTGACGGCTAAAGGATATTCGGCACGAACATAGATATATCCTTGGGAAGCCGAAATGGCATAACCGGCGATGGTCATCGCTTCAATCACACCAAAAGGATCGCCTTCCAAAACGGAGCGGTCCATAAAAGCGCCCGGATCGCCTTCATCGGCGTTGCAAATTAAATAATGTTGTCCGCCTTTGTTGCGAGCGGCCAAACTCCATTTTAAGCCGGTAGGAAAACCGCCCCCACCGCGACCACGCAAGTTAGATTTTTTAACTTCTTCAATGACTCCTTCCGGGGTCATTTCCGTTAAAGCCTTCGCTAAGGCCAAGTAACCATCACGAGCAATATATTCTTCCAAATCCTCCGGATTAATAATACCGCAATTTCTTAAAGCAATGCGCCCTTGACGAGCATTGGCATCGCTGCTGCCGCCTTTTTTGAATTTGCTCGGTAACAAATCCTCAACAATCCGCCCATTAACAAGATGGTTTTCAATAATCTTTTCCACATCTTCCGGTTTAACTTTACAATAAGTTGTAACCACCCCTTGATTATCGGTAACTTCTACCAAGGGTTCTAAAGCACATTCCCCTACGCAGCCAACGGAAGCTACAAAAACATCGTTTAGATGACGTTTCTTGACTTCCGCAACAAATTCATCATAAACAGGTTGTGCTCCGGCCGTCACTCCACAAGTTGCCATCCCGATAGCAACTCGATAAGCATGCGGAAGCTTGGACATTAATAATTTTTCCGAAGCTTTTTTTCTAATTTTAAGTAACTGTTCTTTCGTCATGGCTGCTCCTTACTCCAAATCCTTCAAAAGGCTTTCCACAGCGCTTTGCGCATCTTTGGTGTTAGCCGTTCCGTAAACTTTCCCGTCAACAGTAAAAACCGGGGCTAGACCGCAAGCCCCAAAACAACGATTAGCAGCTAAAGTAAATTTCCCGTCTGCGGTTGTTTCTCCGGGCTTAATCTTCAATAACTCAGATAATTTGTCAATAATGTCTTGCGAGCCTCGTACATAACATGCTGTCCCTAAACAAACATTAATGATGTGTTTCCCCTTTGGTTCAACGGTAAAATGGGAGTAAAAGCTCACCACTCCGTTTATTTTCGCAATCGGTTCGTTCAATTCCTCAGCGATAATTTTTTGAACCTCCAGCGGGATACACCCAAAAATCTGTTGGGCATCATGAAGAGTTGGCATTAGTGGTCCGGGTTTTTGTAGATGCTTCGCAATTCGTTGCTTCAGTTCATCAATTTGGCACGGACTCATTTCAAATTTGATTGCCATTGGTACCACCTCATTTCAAAAGTATTTTATCACTAATCACCTAAAAAAGATATAATTATAAAACGCTTACATTCTTAAGGGTAAATAAAAAAGAAAACCCGCCGGCTTTCTTTTATAAATTGTTTAAAGTTGATTCAAAAGTAAAAACGCGTGTTTCATTGTGATAAGTAACGCTAACTTGGTAGGAAACTTGAACAACACGCCCCGGATGATGAATTACTTTCCCCTCATCATCGAGAATCGTCGGGGTTAAAGATTTCCAAACAAACGAAACATCACTTAAATTAGTCATTGCGAAATACTCAATTTGCACTAAATCGATAAACTCATCCCAACGATGCGCTTCACGAATAACTTGCGGGCAGTTCTTACCGCTGAAATCATAATGTTGTTTAATATCGGAAAAACCTAAATTAAAATCAATTAACAGTTGAGCCGTTAATTTCGCTAATCTTCGTAAAACTTGGTTAAAATCAACGCCTTGATAAACACAGGATTCAATGCCAATCCCGTAGTTATTGCCGTTGGCTTCGCCGGCATGCCAACCAACTTCGTTAATACCCAGTTGTTGGTAGGTTTCCTTATCATCAATGGAGAAATGCCATGAGGCCTCACGCGTTGAATTTTGGATGGATTTACTTAATTGTTTAGCTGTGGCGGTCGGTGCGGCCATGCCCGTGTTATGAATGACGATATATTTCGTCGCCGTGCGGTTTCGTCCCGGGCGAATATTCATATTCGTCATCGGCACAATTTCTTGAATAATCGTCATCGGTTTTTCATCATAAAACGGTAAATAACCTTGGTTTTGTGATGGCACCCGTTCATAACCAACTTCATAGCCGAACAAATAAAACTGTTTAATCGTATTAATCTGCGGTTTCGCAATCGCCTTTAAAAATTGTTCAATTTGGTCCCATTTATGCAAAGCAACACCGCCCTTAACAGTCCATTGATAAGTTGATGAAACATGACTGTCCTGAACACGAACCGTTAAAGTCAAACGAACATTTTGGTCATAAAGCGGAGCTTGGTATTTCCCGGTTGTGGAAATAACACTCGGATTGGAAGATTCCCATTCAATAATGGCGCCATATAAATCGACAGTTTGCATCAAATCCAAATCACCATTAACATTATTAATTTTCTGATATTCGGAATCTAGTTGTTCTAAAACCGCCACTGCCTTTTGAAAATCACTTAAGCCTTTAGCCCTCATAACAAGAATTTTAGTTACGCTTTCGCCCTCATACAAAATGGTATAACTTAATTCAAAGGGGATATCTTCATTTGGTTTTGTGAAATTACCCTTGTTGTCCAAAAGATCGGGACGGGATGATTGCCAAGTGATGGCACAATCATAATCCGGATGGGTTAAGGGAAGAAAAACATTGTTCACAACATCCTGCTTAACTATTTTTTCCACATACAGACTAATGGCGTCCATTGGCGTTCCGTAACCTTTAATGGTGACGGGAATAAACAATATTTTTTGTTCTCCATCGATTTTAATCGTCACTACCAGTTCAATGTTCGTGTCCACAACGGGGGCCGTATAAACTCCTTGGGCCGTTAAAAGGTCCGGATCAAAAGTTTGCCATTTAATTGTCCCGCCAATGCCTTCGGCAGTCTTGGGAAAATTTTGATTTTGGTCAATGACCTTGTCTTGATATAAAGCTAAAACCCAATTCTCCATTTGTACAAGCAAAGGTAATGGTTCAAGCGCTTCATCCTTCCCTTTAACAGTAACCGGAATCGTTAGGGTTTTTGTTTGGCCGTCAATACTGATTGTACAGATTAAATTGATAATGGTATCTTCTTTAGGGGCTTGATAAAAACCATTAGAACTAAGTAAATCCGCTTGACTTGACTCCCAAGTAATCACTCCGCCAAGGCCTTCCGCGGTCTTCGGGAAACTTTGGTCTTCATCAATTATTTTATCTTGATATAAAGTTAATACCCAACTTTCCAAGTCTTTGATTTTTGTTGATTCTTGCGAAACATCTTCTTGGCAGCCCATTAATAAGCTTCCTAAAAGGAAAACAAACAATAGTCCGATGATGGTTTGTAAATATTTCATTGCCTACCTCTTACCATGATTTTGCTTCCAATGTCGAAGTCTTCGTAAATTCCCGGGTTTCGTTTTTATAAGTAACCAAAACACGGTAAGTGACAGTGGTTTCAATCCCTGCTTGTGAGATTATTTTTCCGGTATTGTCTAAAATATCCGGGCTTAACGATTCCCATACAAAACTAACATCGCTTAAATTTTTAAGAGCAAAATATTCAATTGCTACCAACATTAAAAATTCATCCCAGCGGTTTGCTGAGCGCATCACATGCGGACAATCTTTCCCGGAATAATAATTATGTTGGCGAACATTATAAATACTTAAGTTAAATTCCATCAGCAGTTCCGCTGTTAATTTAGCTGTCCTTCGCATCACCACATTATAATCAATTCCTTGATTCAAACAAGTTTCAATCCCGATGCCGTAATAATTACCTTCCCTGGCTCCGGCATGATAAGCAACTTCTTCATCAGGAATATGTTGATAAGTTTCGCGGTCATCAACTGAATAATGCCAAGAAACACCCGGATTAGTCCGAATGTAGGCGGTGTGCATTTTCGCATCCGCACCAACTCTTGTGTTGGCGGTATCATGGATAACCACCCAGCGAGTTTCTGTTTTAACGATGCCCGGACGGTCCGCAAACGGAACCATACCGTCTAAAATCACTGATTTGGCTTCTGAGTAAAACGGTAAATAACCATAATTATAGGCTGTATAGGAAGTTGCCCCAAACATGGTATAGCGTTGCGTCTTAATCCGATCATGAAAAATCAAACTTAAAAAATCTTCAACCGCTGCCCATTTGTCATTGTATTGTTTCCCCGCAACTTCAACTTCCATAGAAAAAGAATCATAGTCGTTCCCAATGGAAACTTCACAACGCAAAGTGACCATTTGGTTGGCAATCGGGGTAACCACTGCCCCGGTAGAAGTAATGATGGCGGCTTTATTGGAAACCCAAGTTAAATCAGCTTGGAATTCTTCATCAAAAATCGGTAGTTCTAAAGATTCCGTAATCATTTTCCCTAAATTCAAGGAATTCAAGATTTTTTCTTCAATGATGGCCGTCTTTTCATAGATGGTAATACCTTGAGCAACGACTTGTTTTGTGAATGTATGAACAGCTTGTTGATCCGTAAACCCTACTTGAACTTCAATTTCAAAAGGGGTGTTTTCTTTCGGTTTTTTGTAAACACCGAGGTTTGTGAAAACAAGCTCATTGGAGGAACTCCAAGTAATAACGGCATTAGGATAATTATAATTAACGGTTTTGATATTATCATAATTGCGAGTAATCAGTTTGTTAAATTGCTTTAAAAAATCATCGGCAACGATTTCATAAGCATAACCAACAACGGTAAGGGGAATGGTGTGAGTCAATGTTTCTCCTTCATAGGCAATCGTAAAACTTAATTGCACTTGCGAATTATACTCTTTTTGAAAAACAACACCGTCGTTAGTAATCACTTGTTCATCGGATGATTCCCAAGTAATGGTGGATCCGTAAACCTCATCGGTGCTTGGCAAAGCAATGTTCATGTGGACATTGGTTTCAAATTTCGATAAAAGCTCGTTTTTAATGGCCGTTAAAGGGGGAACACTCTTCGCAATGACTTGTTTTGTGAAAGTATAAACATCGGGTTGATTACTAAACCCTACTTGAACTTCAATGTCAAAAGGGGTGTCTGCTTTCGGGTTTTTATAAACACCTTGGTTTGTAAACACAAGTTCATTGGAGGAGCTCCAAGTAATGACAGCATTGGGATAAGCGGCGTTAGTCGTTTTTATATTGTCATAGCTATGAGTAATATTAGGACTGAATTGTTCCAAAAAAGCGTCGGCAACGATTTCATAAGCATAGCCAATGACGGTAAAAGGAAGGGAGTGACTCAATACTTTTCCTTCATAATTAATGGTCAAGCTTAATTGCACTTGTGAATCGTATTCTTTTTGAATAACAACGCCGTCGTTAGTAATCACTTGTTCATTGGATGATTTCCAAGCAATAGTCGCTCCATAAATCTCATCCGTGCTTGGTAAAGTAATATTCGCTCGGGCGCTTGGTTCCACCTTGGATAAAAGGTCTTTTTTAATGGCGTTCAAGATGAAATCATAATCTTTGGAAACAACAACAGTTACTTGAAACTCATCTTCTTCACCGTCTAAATAAACAATAATTGTTGCCTCTCCATCACTGATTCCCGTCACTTGACCTTGTTCATCAACGGTGGCAATCTCCGTATTCTTGGATAAGAACATGAGCTTAGTTGTTGCAACAGCATTTGTTACCGTGGTTTCGATGGTTTTGGTTTCACCAATTTTCATTTCTAATGCCGTAGTAGAAACATTTAAAACGGCCTTTTCAATTGGTTTTTCCGCACAAGCAAACAAAAACATCAGCAAGAACAACACAGAAAACATTTTGATTAATTTTTTCATAAATAATCTCCTATTTCTTTAATGGAAGCAAAAACAAAGTCCGGCTTAATCGTTGACTCTTCCAGCATTTGCTTGCTTGTCTCACCACTCAAGACTAAAATCGTAATGGCTTGAGCATTTTTCCCCGCTGCTATATCCGTATATAAACGGTCCCCGACCATGGCAATTTGGGATGGTTTAACTTGGTGTTTTTTTGCCATCAAATCAACCATATAAGGATTGGGTTTGCCAATAAAAAACGGTTGTTTTTTGGTGGCGTTGGTAATCATTGTACAAATGCTGGCACAATCAGGAATAAAGCGATGATTTTTGATGGGATACAAAACATCAGCATTGGTGGCGATAAACTCGGCGCCGTCATCAATAAAACCACAGGCTTTTTCTAATTTCTCATAGCTCAATTCGCGGTCAAAGCCCACTAAAACAATATCCGGTTGTTCATTAACAAGCCTTATTCCGTAATTGCTCAGTTCTTCTTTTAAGGCTTGAGTTCCAACAACATAAACCGTTTTATTTTGACGGTTTTCTTTTAAGAAAATTCCCGTGGCCATTCCTGATGAAAAAATATGGTCTTCCGTACACAAAATTCCCAATCTTTTCATTTTATCAAGATAATTAAATTTGTTGACGGAAGAATTATTCGTTAAAAAAACATAAGGTTTTTTTAAACTGATTAATTTTTCAATAAATTCTTTGGCTCCATCAATTAAAGTATCTTCAAAATAAATGGTGCCATCCATATCTAAAAGGAATAAAGAAAGATCATTTAACTTCATTTGCTGTCTCCGTAACCATCGATTATTATACCATACCTCCGACCAATACCCAAGTCATATAATAAAAAAAGTACTGACAACACAGTACTTTAATGTTAATGGTGGCTCAGGCCAGAATCGAACTGGCGACACAAGGATTTTCAGTCCTTTGCTCTACCGACTGAGCTACCGAGCCAATGGCGGTCTCAACGGGACTTGAACCCGCGATCTCCAGTGTGACAGACTGGCATGTTAACCACTACACCATGAGACCTTTTGGTTGCGGAGGAAGGATTTGAACCTTCGACCTCCGGGTTATGAGCCCGACGAGCTACCAGCTGCTCTACTCCGCGATATGATATTTTATAAAATTGTAGGTATACAAATGGCGGAGGAAGCAGGATTTGAACCCGCGCGCGTTTGACCGCCTGTCGGTTTTCAAGACCGATCCCTTAAGCCGGACTTGGGTATTCCTCCGTACTGTTTCAACTGGTGGACCCGGTAGGACTCGAACCTACGACCGACCGGTTATGAGCCGGTAGCTCTAACCAACTGAGCTACGAGTCCAAAATGGTAGCGGTGGGGGGACTTGAACCCTCGACCTCACGGGTATGAACCGTACGCTCTAGCCAGCTAAGCTACACCGCCAGTTAAATAAGAACATCTATGCTAAATTTAATTATCTGAATAATGGTGGATCCTAACGGGATCGAACCGTCGACCTCCTGCTTGCAAAACAGGCGCTCTCCCAGCTGAGCTAAGGACCCAAAAAATAAGGATTGGTGCCTAGGGCGGGAATTGAACCCGCACAGTATTGCTACCACAGGATTTTAAGTCCTGCGCGTCTACCTATTCCGCCACCCAGGCAATGGTGTCTCCGAGACGATTCGAACGTCCGACCCACTGATTAAAAGTCAGTTGCTCTACCGACTGAGCTACGGAAACAGATGGTGCCGACTATAGGAATTGAACCCACAACCTATTGATTACAAGTCAATTGCTCTACCAATTGAGCTAAGTCGGCTGAAAATGGTGGGGAATGACGGGCTCGAACCGCCGACCCTCTGCTTGTAAGGCAGATGCTCTCCCAACTGAGCTAATTCCCCTATTTAATAGAAAGCGGCTTGGCAACGACCTACTTTTGCGGGGTATAAACCCAACTATCATCGGCGCAAAAATGCTTAACTTCTGTGTTCGGGATGGGAACAGGTGTGACCATTATGCCATCATCACCAAACCGTCTTTCAAAATTGAATAGTAAAAGTATGCAAAGTAACAAGCAAGGTTAAGTCCTCGATCTATTAGTATCAGTCAGCTCAATATGTCACCATACTTACACATCTGACCTATCAACCTCATCATCTATAAGGGATCTTACTTCTTGCGAATGGGAAATCTCATCTTGAGGGGGGCTTCACGCTTAGATGCTTTCAGCGTTTATCCTTGCCGCACTTAGGTACCCAGCAGTGGCTCCGGTAAGCCAACTGGTTCGCCAGCGGTGCGTCCACTCCGGTCCTCTCGTACTAGGAGCAGCTCCTCGCAAATTTCCATCGCCCACGACAGATAGGGACCGAACTGTCTCGCGACGTTCTGAACCCAGCTCACGTGCCGCTTTAATGGGCGAACAGCCCAACCCTTGGGACCTACTCCAGCCCCAGGATGCGACGAGCCGACATCGAGGTGCCAAACCTCCCCGTCGATGTGAACTCTTGGGGGAGATCAGCCTGTTATCCCCAGGGTAGCTTTTATCCGTTGATCGACTGCCTTTCCATTCAGCACAGCCGGTTCACTAAGCCCAACTTTCGTTCCTGTTCGACTTGTAGGTCTCACAGTCAAGCTCCCTTCTGCCTTTACACTCTGCGAATGATTTCCAACCATTCTGAGGGAACCTTTGGGCGCCTCCGTTACTCTTTAGGAGGCGACCGCCCCAGTCAAACTGCCCACCTGACACTGTCCTATGGCCCGTTTATGACCTCCAGTTAGATACTAAATATTCGAAGGGTGGTATCCCAACGTTGACTCCGCTGAAACCAAAGTTCCAACTTCTCTGTCTCCCACCTATCCTGTGCATCCAATACCCAATACCAATATCAAGTTGCAGTGAAGCTCC
>Ga0208694_1001373_pt1 | contig 29996 bp, 16 predicted proteins | sample AD_UKC078_MetaG_FD_184442 | JGI IMG/M metagenome (GOLD analysis project Ga0208694, IMG submission 184442) | Active sludge microbial communities of municipal wastewater-treating anaerobic digesters from USA - AD_UKC078_MetaG (SPAdes) (version 2) | ecosystem: Engineered > Bioreactor > Anaerobic >...
CTACTGAGTACCAAACTGCCAAGGGTAGTATTTCCCAATTGCTGTCGGGAATGGAAAAGGGGAAGAACGACAAAACGGGCATCTATATATATAAGGTAAAGGGATGGGATTATGCCGCCATGATTGATACCTTTCAAAAGGGCGTTGAGTTATGCCGCAGGGAGCATGTGCCCGTTCTGTTCCATATTACCGAGATTACCCAGCCACAGGGGCATTCCACATCGGGTTCGCACGAAAGGTATAAATCGGCCGAGAGGCTGGAGTGGGAAAAGGAGCATGATTGCAATAGCAAGTTCAGGGAGTGGATATTGGTCAACGGATATGCTACGACAACGGAGATTGAGGAGATAGAAAAAAGGGCAGCCGACGATGCCCGCGAGGCCAAAAATGCAGCTTGGAAGAAATACTCCGACCCCATTAAGGCTGAGCGCGATGCGCTTATAAAAATTATCGACAACCGTTCGTGCATGTGTAAGCGAGAGCATATTGATAAGGTGGGTCTGATAACCGACGAGCTGAAAAAGATAGCCAACCCCATTCGCAAGGACAACATGAGCAGTGCCAAGAGGATTCTCAGGCATGTGTGCACCGATTGCACCATGCGCCAGAAGCTTCAGGCTGACCTTTCGAAATGGATAGAGGATAACTACCGCGCAGGTTACGATATGTATAGCAGTCTGATGTACTGCGAATCCGACAGGGCTGCCATAAAGGTTAAGCCCATCCCACCGGTATTCTCCGACAAATCGCCCGAGGTGAACGGAAGAGAGGTGCTTCGCGATAACTGGAAGATCCAGTTTGAGAAAAATCCGTTGTTGGTGGTTTTTGGCGAGGATGTGGGCCATATTGGAGGTGTGAACCAAACCTTTGAGGGTCTGCAGGAGCAGTTTGGCGAGCTGCGGATTTCCGATACCGGAATCCGCGAGACAACCATCATCGGACAGGGTATCGGGGCTGCGCTCCGCGGATTGCGCCCCGTGGCCGAGATTCAGTACTTCGATTACCTGCTTTACGCTTTACAAACCCTGAGCGATGATTTGGCTACCCTGCGCTGGAGAACCAAGAGCGGGCAAATAGCACCGCTAATCATCTCCACACGTGGCCACAGGCTGGAGGGAATATGGCACTCCGGCTCCCCACTGAGCATGGTGATTAACTCCATCAGGGGTGTCTATGTTTGCGTTCCACGCAACATGACTCAGGCTGCCGGGATGTACAACACCCTGTTGCAGGCCGATGACCCGGCCCTGGTTATTGAGCCCCTCAATGGTTACAGGTTGAAAGAGCGGATGCCCGATAACATTGGCGAGTACAGGGTACCGCTGGGGATACCCGAAATACTCAGAGAGGGTAACGATGTTACACTGGTAACCTATGGCAGCTGCGTGCGCATTGCGCGCGATGCCGTGGAGCAGTTGGCCGAGTTCGGTATCTCTGTTGAACTCATCGATGTGCAAACACTATTACCGTTCGATATCCCCAATCTCATACTGGAGTCGGTTAAGAAAACCAGCCGCATTGTGTTTTTCGATGAGGATGTACCGGGGGGTGCCACGGCATTCATGATGCAGAAAGTGGTTGAGGAGCGTGGAGCATACCAGTACCTCGATTCACAGCCACGTACCATCACGGCCAAGGAACACCGCCCGGCCTACACCACCGATGGCGACTACTTTTCCAATCCCAATGCCGAGGATGTGTTTGAAACCATTTACGAAATTTTGCACGAGACCAATCCACAGCGTTTCCCCAAATTGTACTAAAAAGGAAACATTATCCTCAATTAACACAGGCGAATTGTGGTGCCTGTTAATATTATTCTTTACTATAATTTTTTATTTATTCCCTTTTTTATCAATTTCTCATTAGATAAATTTGGTTAATTAATCGATAGGTATTACATTTGTTGGGTTTTTAGTTAATCTAAATTATTTTAACCCGATAATACCGGGTTAAATTTTAAATTGTTTCCATTGTTCTTTGCCGTATGGCTTGATTTAAAGAGGTATAATGAATCGTTCCTCGGAACAGTTCATTCCTGTTGTTAGGGAAGATTCAATGGGGCGTAGGTTTTGACTATTTGTTTGGAATAATTTTTGTTGATTATAAATCTTTAAGTTTAATCAACGTTTCATATTTGTTAACCTTTAAAATAATTTTATTTACTAACCAAAAACAATTTAATTATGAGAAAAAAACTACAAATTCTTTCGCTTGGGCTAGTGGCTAGCCTATTGTTTGCCTCCTTTGGCTTTGCTCAGCAAAGGATGGAATTCCCTCCAAAAAAGGTTGCCGGACTGCAATTAACAGCCGTTGAGCAATCTACTCCAATCACATTCAACCCGACGAAAGATGGTGAAGGTGAATGGATACACTGGGATGATGGTGCATTGGCCTCCGGAGTTGGCTACAATGGCCCCGGTGAATTTGCTGTAGCCAGCCGTTGGGAGCCTGCCGACCTTGCTGCCTATGATGGCTTGTATATTACCAAGATTAGCTTTGCTCCACGGGAAGCACAGGCAACATACAGCTTAAGAATATGGACAGGTGCTGATCATGACCAGCAGTATGCACAGGATGTTGCTGAGGTTACGCTTAACGAGTACAATGAAGTGGAACTGACAACCCCATTCCAGATTGACGCTTCAGCAGAGTTAATGTTCGGTTATTATATCGTTACTGAAGCAGGTTATCCTGCCGGAGCCGATGCCGGACCTGCAGTTGGCGGGAAAGGCGATATGCTGTACGACCTGGACGATGGCTGGGTAGCCATGGCTGCTGATTACGGGATTAACCGTAACTGGTGCTTGCAAGCCTACGTTGAGGAAGGTGGACAAGAACCTGAGACATTTGTCGTTACCTTCAACGTTGACGTAACCGACCTGGAAGGCTTCAACCCTGCTACTGAAAAAATTTACCTTACCGGAAGCATGGTGGGTTGGGCTGAACCAGGAAACGAAGGCTCCATTGAAATGGAACTTGTTAATGGTTCAAAGAATCCTCCCTTTAACTTTGCCGATAGTTTCGAAAGTTACGATGATTTCGTTATCAATCCCAGCCCATGGATTACATGGAGTCAGTATGATGTACAAAACTACGGTATGACTGGGGTAACTTTCCCCAATTCTAATGTTCCCTACGTTATGCTGATCATGAACCCCAATGAAACTGATCCTCCAATTGTTGACGATAACCCTGCACAGGATGGAGATAAGTATGCCATTGTAACTGTAAAAACAGGATCACCCACCCTTGATAACAAGTGGGTAATCACCCCTGAGTTGTCATTCAACGAGACCAGCCAGTTGAATTTCTGGGGTAGGTCAATTACCGATGCATACGGATTAGAGAGAATTAGGGTTATGGTATCGACATCTGGCAGTGATCCGGAAGATTTCACCAAGATTTCGGAAGGCGATTACATGGAAGTTCCTGTTGATTGGACAGAGTACACCTACAGCCTTAGCGCATTTGCCGGTGAAACAGGACATGTTGCCATCAACTATGTATCAAATGACTCATTCATATTCATGCTGGATAACTTTAAGGTTACTGCTGAAGAAGATACTCCCGAAGATTTGATTTACACTGCTACCCTTAATCTGGAAGCCGGAGAGTATCAGTACAAGTATTTCCGCAATGAGACATGGGCCCATGGTGAATGGGATGGTGATCCCAACCGCGTGGTAGTTGTTGAAGGCGATATGGAAGTGAACGATATATTTGGTGATCCAGGCCTTAGCGATAAAGCGTTGATCACTGAGTTTTCATTCGACGAGGGGCAGGATGATGTGACTATTGATGGCTTTGAAATTCTAGTACACGTTGCTGTGGGTACAGATATTACCTCACTTACCCCGTCCATCACTATTTCCGAAGGGGCAACCATTAACTATGAGTACCCAACAGCCATGAATTTCACCAACCCGGTGGAGTTTGTTGTAACTGCTGAGGATGGTGTAACAACCAATACCTATAAGGTTACTGTAAAGCCTACCGGCGTTGAGGAGAACCTGCTTGCCAACCTGAGCGTTTACCCCAACCCATTCGGCAACCAGATTTCTGTAAGGAATGCTGAGGGTGTAAACCGTGTTATCATTACCAACCTCATTGGTCAGGTGGTTATGGATACTCCGCTTACAAGCGAGACTATCAATACCAGCAAACTGAGCAATGGCGTTTACATGGTTATCTTCCAAGGAAGAAATGGTGAGCGTGTTGTACGTAAGATGGTTAAGAACTAATTCTTACACTTAGATAGAAAGAACCCCGGTAATTGCCGGGGTTTTTTATGCTTTCTGTCTAAACGCACTCCATTCACACAATACCATGCAATACGCTTGTAGAAGTATCGCCATGTATGTATTAAAGATTTAAAAAATTTACCCCGAGAGAGTTTTAAAAACCTGACGGGGGTTTGTGTTAATGGGTGGAATACTACAACTTTTTCAGATCCACATCAAAGGTTACCTCAATAAGTTTCTCCATGGTGGGTGGTATGTTGAAGTTAAAATCCATTAGGTTGACCATGAAAACGCTTTTCCCCGAAAAGGTATTATCGCCAACAATAAACTTTCCCTTGGCTGTTACCTTGTTGGTTACCTGCCTTAGGGTGAGGTTACCCGTAACGGTTACCTCGTATTCTCCTTTTTTGGAGAAGTTTACCTTGTGCAGATCAACAATTGTACCCCGAAATGTGGAATTGGCAAAATGGGCATTCTTGATAAAGTACTCATTAAACTTTTCCTGATTGTATGCGCTTTGGAATCGGAACGATAGCATCAGCATGGTCAGCCTGAACTCGCCCGTCTCCACGTTCAGCCCAACGTTTACATGTCGGTTTACCGTTTCCATTTTGCCATGGGGGGCATTATAGCTCAGCTTCACAGTGCCATTACGCGAAGCGTATCGCTGGGCGTAGACGCTGGTTGCTCCAAGCGATAGGGATATACAAAGGATGAGAAATAGTTTCTTTGAAAGATTCATATCAAAAATATTTACTGTGCAACAACAGAGACATGCTCCAATACCACGTCCGCTTCGGTGTAGCCTGTGCATAGCCCCTTCAGATTAACGTACTTGCCAACTTCAATTAAGTACGCCTGATTTTCAAGCAGAGAGAAACGAACGCCTTCCGGACCAAAAAAGCCTTCGTCCATAATCATAACGGCAATGGTTAGCTCCCCTGCCTGCTCAATGGCATCAACAGTGCCACTCACCATTAGCACCTTGCCATTATACCTCTTGGCTGCTGCCAAGGGATTTTTTACAAAATCCGAGAATAGTTCCTCGGCCTTAATCTCGATTTCCACGTCGCTTTTCGAGTAGTCAACATGGGGCTTGTTGTAAACAAAGAAGTGGAAACACAGGGCTGCAATAACGATTATCGCCAGTAGAATCAGCAAAATCTTAAGTATTGTTTTCATACATTGTAATTGAAGAAAAGGTTTTATTATGGCAATCAAAGGTACTAATTAAACTATAGCCCTGACAAAGGTTTTCTACGAATCCCATTTCGGTATAAAATGTTAATTTTGTACTTTTCAAACGGAAAATTCAACCTAAGTGAAGCAATGTTCCAAAGCGTAGAAAGCATTTTGTTTACTGTGGATACACGAAAATATCAGTTTAAGCGTTATTCTCACTGATATACAGTTGCTTTCTCTAGTTTTTTTGAGTTGTGACAGAGTGGAAAAGGTTGACTTTACATTTGCCTTGTTGCCCCTGCATTGGGAGTGACAGGGCGAAGCTTTCTGGAGCAGTTTACTATCAGTCGTTTCAATGAGTTACTTAAAAAACTTCTACTACTTTAACAAGGTTATTTACCAGCAGCGCTACATAATCCGCAAATTAGTGGCGCGCGATTTTCAAAAGAAGTACCTTTCAACCTATCTGGGAATGGTATGGGCTTTCCTAAACCCCTTGGCATACATACTCACCATTTGGTTTGTGGTATCCATCGGGTTGAGATCGGGCGAAAGGGCAGGGTATGCTTTGCTGCCCTGGTTGGTATCGGCCATGATACCCTGGTTTTTTATCAGGGATGGGCTGAGCAATGCAGCGGGTTCGCTGGTGGACTACTCATTTCTGATTAAGAAAATGTATTTCAGGGTTGGTATTATCCCGCTGATAAAACTATTCACCGTACTTATTATCCACCTGTTTATGCTGGTGGTTTTAATTGTCGTAATGGTGTTGTACGGTTTTTACCCTACGATCTACTGGATTCAAATTCCCTACTACTTACTGTGCGCCTTGGTGCTGCTTATCGGGATGGGCTGGCTCACATCGGCGCTAATGGTATTTGTCAGGGATATAAAACAGACCATAGACGTATTCAACAACCTTTTCTTCTGGCTGACGCCCATCATATGGCCGCACGAGAGGCTAACAGGTACCAAACGCTTGCTGGTTGATCTAAACCCGTTTTTTTATATTACCAATGGCTATCGCGAAACGTTTTTACATGGCAAATGGTTTTTCGAACAGGTCAACCTCACTATCTACTTCTGGTGCGTTGCCATTTTCTTTTTCGTTGTGGGAGCCATTGTCTTCCAAAAGTTAAAACCACATTACGCTGATGTTTTGTAGTTGAATTGGCCAATTTTTTTACATAGCACTTGAAAATGGACAGTAATCTGGCAATCAGTGTCAACTCGTTAACAAAAATATACCCCTTGTATAACAGCCCAAAGGATAGGCTAAAAGAGGCTTTGCATCCCATGCGGAAGAAGTATCATGATGACTTTTACGCTTTACGCGATGTAACCTTTGAGGTTGAAAAGGGTGACTCGCTGGGGATTGTTGGGCAGAATGGCAGCGGGAAATCCACATTGCTAAAAATCCTGTCCCGTGTTCTCACCCCTTCCTCGGGCAGTTTCCAGGTGAGCGGAAGGGTTATCTCATTGCTTGAGTTGGGGTCGGGGTTCAATCCGGAGCTCACGGGACTGGAGAATATCTACTTCTACGGCACTATACTTGGTTTTTCCAAAAAGATGATTGATGAAAGGCTGGATGAGATTATTGCCTTTGCCGATATTGGCCGTTTCATCGGCCAATCGCTCAAAACCTACTCCAGCGGGATGCGTTCGAGGCTGGCTTTCTCTGTGGCAAGCCATGTGGATCCCGACATTCTTATACTCGATGAGGTGCTGGCGGTGGGAGATTTGCGCTTTAAGCAGAAATGCTACCGGGTGATGAGGGAGATTATTGACAAGAAGAAAACGGTGATACTGGTTACTCACTCTATGGGTGCTGTTACCAGTTTTTGTAATAAAGCCTTATGGCTGAATGAAGGAAAAGTGCAAGAAATTGGAACTGCAAGCGATGTTGTTAAACGATACATTGGATTTATGTCCTATGGACTTGAATCGGCCTCTTTAACACAGGCAATGAGCGATGATGAAGATGAAATATTGACACGGAAAAACGAGAAAACAGAGACAAAACAACAATTGCAAGAAATTGATATAAAATGGATAAATGTTAGCAAGTATGAATCGTTTGGTGAATATGGAGGAGTTATTGAAAAGATTGCACTTTACAATAGGGATACAGGCGAAAAGGTTGATGTCCTAAAAGGTGGAGAATGGCTTAGCCTTTACACAAAAATCATTGCAAAACAAGATTTTTTGAGCCCTGGGCTGGGTATTCGTATTCTAGACAAGTTGGGAAACGCTGTTTTTACTGTTAATAATTATTTATATAACATGCCTTTAGGCACCTTTTCTTCCGGAGAAAGCCTTATAATTAGAACTGATTTTAAATTTCCTCTATTAAAACGCGGTAAGTACACTTCATCTGTTTCCTTATCCGAGGGCGATCAAGAAAATCACATCCAACATCATTGGATTCACGATGCAGTGATAATAGAAGTGCAAAACAACGATCCTAAGTTTAAAAGGAATTTATTGGTATTGGACAACTCCCATTACGATGTAAAGGTATTAAGGTAGTTATTTACAAAAAGAGTCATGGCGAAGTCAAAAAGAAATTTGGAAACGAAAGTTGAGATAGTTGACAGGTTGAGAAGTTCAAATGCAGAAGTGGATAAGAATATAATCCATCTATCTACAGAAAACTTTGAAAATTTTTCACATTCTGACAAAGATGGCATTCTGATTATTATGCCATCAACAAAACTTGATCAGTCTACCAATACTGCTAGGTTACTATATAGGAGGGCTGGGGTAGAGTGTAAAATCATCATAGTAATTGATACCCTGAAGCAAGGTTTTATTAAAACGGTTAATGATGTTGTAGATAGGGTTGAATGTAAATATGTTGTTTATTTAGCTCAGGATGCTTTCCCCGGAAGGAATTGGCTTGCATTTGCAAAGAAAAGTTTGGATGATACGAATAAGGGTCTGTTGGCATTTAACGATGGAAAATGGAGTGGACGCATTGCCTCATTTGGGATGGTACGTTTGGAATGGGCATTGTCGCTATATGGGAAAGGGATTTTTTATTCAGGTTATCACTCGCATGCTGCTGATAATGAATTAACTGTTATCGCGCGTGCAACGGGTATGTTTGTTTACAACCCCGATTGTACTCTTCTGGAAATAGATGAGAAAAAGGATTTGGGTGGTTCTAATGAACTTGATAATACTCTTTTTAAAGAAAGATTTCGTCACGGTTTCGATGGGAAAGTGTCACAAAAAGAATTAACTCAGCTTTCCACGGAATATAAAGTGGCTACTTCTTATCACGAATCATTGCTTCCGCAAAAACTCCAATTTTCTAAATACCTTTTTAATTATCCACGGTATTTAAGCAAACCCTATAGTTGGGCTCCGCATATTCCTTTTGCTTTCTACCTTGTAGAAACACTTCGTCCGAGGGTTCTTCTTGAACTGGGTATAGGTAATGGTAATGCGTATTTTGCATTTTGTCAGGCTGTTAATGATCTTAAGGTGGGTACAAAGTGCTACGCAATTGAGAGTAGGGAGGAAAAAGAGGCTAATGAAGAATCTGCCTCTGAGTATGAAAGGGTTGTGGCAATAAACACAGAAGCGTATGAAAGTTTTTCAGTAATCAATCGCACTGCACTTCAGAGGGCATTAGAGTATCATGAGAATGACACCATTGATATTCTCCATATACATAATATTTCGGAATATAATCAGGTTAAAAATCTGTTTAACAGGTGGCTTCCAAAATTGAGCGACAGGGGAGTTATTATTGTTGACAACATTAATGTGAAGGACAGTCAACATGGGACATGGAGATTTTACGAAGACATTAAACGGTCTTATAACTCTATGGAGTTTACACATGCACAGGGTTTAGGAGTTTTATGTATTGGTAAAAATGTAGATTTTAAATTTCTCGATTTTGTGGATGAAGCAAAACAGACGCCTTTTATCAGATTCTTCTTTGCCAATTTAGGCAAAAGTGTAGTTAATCAACAAAAGGCTGATGATTATGCCGGAGAAATGCCTATGTTAAAAGATGGGCTTAAACAGGGGATGCTTGAAATAGCCAATAGAAAAAGAGAAATAGAGAGACTGAATACAACACTTGAAAGGAAGTCCAAAGAGTTTGAGAAGTTTGATAATATTATTGTCAAAAAAGACAAAGAGTTAGAGAGGCTGCATAATATAATTACCAAGAAAGATAAAGAGCAGGAGAGGTGGGGTATAATTTTAGAGAAAAAGGATAGTGAGCTTGAGAAACGAAAAATAACCATTGAAAAATATTACGAAAAAATTAACGAATTGAAAAATGTTATTCCTCAAAAAGAATTAATGATTGCAGGACTCAAAGAAAGTATCAAAGAACGAATATCCCAAATTGATGTATTGAAAAAGACATTGAGTCGTCAAGGAGAAAATTATAAGACAGCTGTTGAAGAGAAAAAAAATGAAATACGAGAATTAAAAAATGAGTTGAAAGAAAGCACGAAAACGTTGGATAGCCTGTTGCATAAAAAAGAAAAATTATCCATTGAACTTTCCAGTAAAGTAAATCAGATTAAACAGTTAGGCGATAATATCAAGCAAAAAGATTCTCGAATAGAGAAGCTGGAAAATGAATTTATCAACACTGAACGGAGCTTGTCCGAAACAAAAGGAGAGTTGCGTATTACCTCACAAAACCTTGCCCGCGCCGAGAGAGAAATTGATAGCAAAAACAAAAGGATTGTAGAGTTGGATGAAACTCTTAAAATAGAGATAAACAAATCGAAAAGCAAGAGCGATAGGATTGACAGCCTGAAAACACAGATTGATGATAAGAGAATCACCCTTAGTATGCATAGGGAAAAGATTCAGGAATTGAGGTTGAATGTGCAGAGTAAGAAAGAGAAAATTGGTGAACTGAGGGGTGTTTTGGAGATAAATCGAAAGGATAGAAGGGAACAGAGGGCTACAATAAAACATCTGGAAAGGGTGAATCAAAAAGCTAAGGACAGTTTTAAGGAAAAACGATTGGAATTAAGCAAACAGATAAATGATCTGGAGAAAGAGTTAACGGCCATTAAATCATCATTCAGCTGGAGATTGACAAAGCCCCTGAGACTTATCAAACGAATTATTAAGTGGTTTCGATTAGCATTATATTGGGCTCTACACATGGCCTTTGCGCTGGTTACATTCAATGGAAAAACACTTAGGAAAGAGGTGCGAAATATTAAGTTTAAAAAAGTATTAAAAAAATCCCATTTGTTTGATAGAGAGTGGTATTTGAAAACATATGTTGACGTTGCTCAGTCGGGAGCCAATCCCATAATGCACTATTTGAGGTGGGGTGCCGACGAGGGGAGGAATCCGTCAACAAAATTTTCTACCAATGCTTATTTGGCCTATAACGATGATGTGGCTCATGCCCAAATTAACCCCTTGGTGCATTATATACTTTTTGGTCAGAAAGAAGGAAGATACGCATTTGAAGTAGAGGATATTAAAACCACTATCAAAAAAGGCCAAAAGCAACGAGTTGCAGAACACAAAGGTTTGTTGGGGTACAGTATTGATGAGGGTGAGCTGTTGAGAAGGGTTAGAGATTACAATGCACAGAAAGAAAGCCGCACAGCAAAGGTTGTATGTTATACGGCAATTATTGGCAACTATGACTCGCTTATCGTACCTGAGGCTATTGTGAAAGAATGGGATTATGTTGTTTTTACAGATAGTATTATTGAGGGCGAGCATATTTTTGAGGTGCGAACACCCGATTTTAAGGATAGTAATCCAACCCGTGTTGCCCGTTACTATAAAACCCATCCCCATAAGTATTTTGGCAACTATGACTATGCCATTTGGATTGACTCCAACATACTTGTTAAGGGCAATCATTTAAAGAATAGCGTTAGGGAGTGTACAGAGAGTGGTACATTATTAAAACTCAACCCGCATCCAAAGCATAGGAACATTGTCGAGGAGTTGGAAGGTTGTATAAGGTTTAAGAAGGATGATGTCGGATTGATGCAGCAACAGGTTAACACGTACATAAGCGAGGGGTTGCCCCAAGATTTTGGCATGTATGAAACCAATATTATCATAACAAGAGCCAACGATCAAAGGGTACAACCATTTTTTGAGGGGTGGTGGAACGAGATTGATAAAACAAGTACCAGGGATCAGCTTTCCATTGGCTATGCGCTTTGGAAAACCAGCCTGCCTTTCGATGTTTTTAAAGGGATTGCTGATCTTCGAAGCAATCTTGTAAACGATTACTGTATTTTCAACCACAAGGCCAACAAGCGAGCAGCACTACCCTACTACAATCCACCCTCGTCCTATACCATGAAAAGCAGTCATGAAATTCAAGGACCTCAAACGTTTGACAGGTCAGAAAATGGTGTCACTACCCAAAAGCAGGATGAACTATTAGTAAAGCGAATTAGAATTAAAATGCTTGAGTGGGGCTTCGAAGATAGGGGATATAATGATTTACAAAGCATAAGCTTTGATAATAGTAATGTTTACAAACAGAGCCTAGCGGCATGGGAACTGGCCCTTTATCACGCCAACAAGGAAGAGGTTGGGGATTGTGAGAAAGCGTTGGAGTTTTTAAATATGGTTAACAGGGAGTTGTTTGACGCATCTTTTCACAAACGGTTTGCCATTATTGAAGCTGAGTGTCTGTGTAAATTGGGTGAAGTTGATAAGGCAAAACAGATACTAAGCGAATGTAAAGATGTTGATGACCCGAATATTATTTTAGCCCAGGCCAATTTGGAAACGCTGATTGCGAGTAAGTTAAATTATATCAATCGGCTCTATAAGGAGAATGGTTTTGAAACAATTGATTTGTTACCTGACGAGGAGAATATCCCATTTAACCGATTGATATCCAGTTCTTCCAAAGATATTATTGAAGGTCCTTTGGTAACGGTAATCATGCCCGCATATAATGCCGAGAATACTATTGCTACTGCTTTGCAGTCACTACAGAACCAGTCTTATAAGAACTTAGAAATTATTGTTGTTGACGATTGCAGCACCGACAATACAGTTGAAATAGTTAAAAATATTGGAGAAACTGATAATCGGATTAAACTTTTAAATACAGATAGCAATGGTGGCCCCTATATAGCACGCAATATGGCCCTATCTCAAGCCACAGGCGAGTTTGTTACATGTATGGATTCAGATGACTGGGCTCATTGTCATCGTATTGGATTGCAGGTAGAGCAACTTATGTCCAATCAGGCAGTCATTGGTAACGTTACAAAGTTGGTCAGGGTAACAAATGAGCTAAATTTCTTTAGAAGAGGCAATGCAGGATTTTACATACAGATGAATATATCCTCGTTGATGTTTCGCAGAGAAATTGTTACGCAAAAAATCGGCTATTGGGATAGCATTCGTTTGGGAGCCGACATGGAGTTTTTTAGCAGGTTGAAAGCAGCATTCGGCCACGATTCAGTTCAGGAAATTTCAGATATACCATTGCTATTTGCAAGGTCGCAGGAAGGAACTTTGACCGAAGATTCCATAATGGGCTTTTCCGGATATTTAATGGGTGTGCGAAGAGAGTATTTTGATAGCTTTAACTTTTACCTTTCAAAAAAGAATACTCTTAAATTCAAATTTCCACAAACAAAACGTCCTTTCCCAATTCCTCGTATGTTAGAGGCCGAAAGCAAAAAAGACATTGTTTACGAAATAATACTTGCAACAGATTTTCAAGAAGATGAAGAAATAATATCCCATGTTGTCAAACGATTCGGTCCCAAAACTCGAAAAAGTATCAACATTGGATATATCCAAATGGAACGATACAGTGTTCAAACTAGTAGGTCAAAAGCCACAAAATATGCTCTAATAGAGAAGTATAAACTTGATTCGTTGGTATATGGAGATGTTATTAAGTGCAAAAAATTGATAATCATTAATCAAGAGGTTATTCAGGAAAAACAAAAATATTTACCACAAGTAATGGCCCATGATATCACAGTGATCCTTAAATCTTCTAATAGGGAAAGTGTGAACCAAAATATCCTTAAGATTTGCGAAAAGAATATAGCCGATTATTTCAAGGGCAAGTTGAGCTGGATGCTGTACGACGAAACGATTCCTAAGGGAGACATAGAATTAAGGAAAGATGTTTTCTCAAAATTGTCCTTAGAACCACCAAAAAGTTCAACCTCTACAGTCTTGACAATTGCTGAGAAACAGGTTAAATGGCAAAAACGTATTGATGACCTTAGGTATAGGTTACTTGCCGGAGGATTCATGGAAAAGGCATACGTTGATCTTTTAGAACTGGCTACCAATAGCAAAGTTTCATTTTTAAGACAGGAGGCATCCTGGGAATTAGCGCTATGGCATGCTAATAAGTATTCGCAAGGGGATGCAGAAAAATGTTTAACCTTTTTGGAAATCGCAGCAAAAGATAGTATCAATAAAACACGAAACGAACGTCTTGCAATTATCAAGGCAGAATGTTTCGATATATTGGGGCAGCGTAGCGAGGCCATAAGGGTTATTGAGGAAGCTATGCAGAAAGGAATAACGGCAAACCTATTGCTTGCTAGGGCCAATGTAACAGAATCATCAAAAGAAAGGATTTCATGGATTAATAAATTATACGAACTTCATGGGGTTTCCCCCATCTCTTTCGTTGAAAATCCTGAATTACCCTTAATAGATCGCTTAACTTTTCTTCATACAGTTGCAAAAGACTTCGAAGGAATTAGCAATCCCCCTCTGGTTACCGTTATTGTTCCGGCATACAATGCAGAGAGTAATATTCAAATAACCTTGGATGCACTATTAAATCAAACTTGGAAAAATTTGGAGATACTTGTGTCAGATGACTGTAGTTCCGATAATACTGTTGATGTGGTTAAAGCCTATATGCAAAAAGACAGTCGGATAAAGCTTATTGCTTCTAAAACCAATCAGGGCCCTTATGTGGCGCGTAATTTGGCGTTAATGGAGGCAAAGGGCGAGTTTGTTACATGTAATGATTCTGATGATTGGTCTCATCCTGAGAAGATAGAAAAGCAGGTAGTGCACTTAATTGAGAATAAAATGATTGTTGCCAATACATCTGAATTGGCAAGAGTTACCGAAGATTTAAAGAGTTTTAGAAGGGGCAATCCGGGTTTTTACATTCAGTTTAATTTGTCTTCACTTATGTTTAGAAGAGAGATTGTGGCAGAGGCTTTAGGTGCATGGGATTCAGTGAGGTTTGGAGCAGACGGAGAGTTTTTACAGCGATTGCGGCTAGTATTTGGTAAGGAAAAAATTGTGAGGCTCGAAACCGGCCCCATGTTGTTTGCCAGGCAATCGGAAACTTCATTAACCGGAAATTCTGTTTTTGGATATCCCGGATATTTCATGGGGGCAAGGAAGGAGTATCACGAAAACGCTCACTTTTATTATAAAAATAGCGTCAATTTACGGTATGATTTTCCTGTAAAAAAACGACCATTTTATGCACCTGAACCCATGTGGCCGGTAAGGGCAATAAAGACAAACAAGAGAAGGCATTTTGATGTTATGATTGCGTCAGAGTTTCGCTTGACCGGAGGCACCACTGCTTCCAATATTGAAGAGATTCGTGCTCAAAGGCAAAATGGATTAACAACCGGATTGTTACAGATTAACAGGTATAATATCAGTTCAGCATCAGGCATTAACGAAAAGGTACGAGAGGAAATTGATGGAGAAAGCGTTGAGATGATTGTATATGGCGAAGAGGTTAGCTGCGATCTGCTTATCGTCCGACACCCTCCAATTCTCCAGCATTTTCAAGTTAATCTGCCAAAAGTATTTCCCAATGAGGTTTTGGTAATAGTAAACCAACCGCCATTTAGGGATTATGGAACAGAAGGAGCAAGAATTTACGATTTTTCGGTTTGTCAGTCGAATCTCATTAAGTATTTTGGCAAAAAGGGTATTTGGTTTCCCATTGGGCCACTGGTTAGAGAGGCAGTTCTCAAAGAAAAGGACATAAATAAAATTATAAACTTTTCCACAGAGAACTGGTATAATTTGGCCAATGTGGACGAGTGGAAATGCGATGAACCAAAGTGTACAGGCAGTCGGCCAATTATTGGACGACATGGAAGGGATCAATACGTAAAGTGGCCTGACAATGCCAATGATCTACTTAATGTTTATCCCGATGATCCGATGTTTGATGTGAGGATTTTAGGTGGAGCAGATACTGTAAATCAATTACTTGGCAAGATCCCTGACAATTGGACCGTTTACCCATTCGATTCCATTCATCCCAAACAGTATCTTAAAGAACTTGACTTTTTCGTCTATTTCCATCACAAGGATTGGGTTGAGGCATTCGGAAGAACTCCGCTTGAAGCTATGGCGGTGGGGATGCCGGTTATTCTTCCCGAACATTTCCGTGTTCTTTTTAAGGATGCGGCAATTTATGCCAAACCCTCTGAAGTGAAAGATATTGTTATGCATTTATTCAATAATAAAAAAGAATACGAGGAAAGAGTATCAATTGGACGTATGTTTGCTGAAGAAAATTTTGGCTATTCACAGCATATAAAGAGAATTAAACCTTATGTAAAAAAATTAAAATAGTAACTTTTTGAAAAATGTGATTACGATGTAAAAAAAGTATTTTTTGGTTAAGCAAAGCGGCTAATGCCTAATGTTGTGCAAATAAACATAATGACCATTTTTTTACTACATTATTTATAAAGAATCCAAATTTATACATCGAGTTTTTGTTACTGTGAGCAAAATAATAGATTTTTATTTATCGTTCGGATGATTTAAGTTCGTATAGCAGTTTTATACTCATTGATGATCTAATAAAAATTGGTGTGCTAATATCAGATTTGAAAATAAGCATGGATGTTTGTTGGGGTAAGTTATTAAAGCATTTTAATGTTTTTAAACTACTTTTTCTTTAACCAATTAATTGAAAGAAAAGCAGTCGTGCTTCGTTATTATTTGCTGAAACTGGGTTATTTTTGTTGTTAAGGGAAGAGTATTGTTGAACGTCAACAACATTTCTAAGTTTTTTTAACGAATGCAACTTACTGAATGAGAGTAAATGTCAGCCAAAGGGGGAGAGAACTTAAATTCTTTTTTGAATTTGAGGATGATGATGCTATGGTAATATCTCGCGAGGATAGATCGAATTATGGGAAACCAACGTTTAAAAGTGCCCTAAGACCTGAGGATGTAACAAATGATCATAAATTCTTTGCTGTTAATAATCAAGAATGCAAGTTTTTAATGCCAAGATTCTTTAAGGTAGAAAATTTACATCCTGACGTGTTAGCACTCGCATCGTTATTTTTAGTTTTTCCTTTTGTAAAGAGAAGGATTGAATTTCCTTTTAAGGTTAGTCCCTACTTTGCTGAACAAATTCAAATTATCACAGGATTACTTGTTGAACCAATTGATAAAAACCTTTTAAAAAGACAGGTTGACCCCTCATATAAACCGGCCTTACTATATAGTGGCGGTGTTGATTCAACAGCTGCAATTGCATTACTACCGGACGACACACCATTGGTTTATTCTAAAAGAATAGTTTCAGCTGATGATCCAAAGAGTAAAACCTACAGTTCCGATTCGGCAGAATTAGCTTGTCGTGTATTGGCAAAAAATGGTAAATGTGTTTATATTGTGGAGAATGATATGGAATACTTACTTAGACCAACATCACTTACTACGCATCAAGCAATATCGGTACCTGCCTTACTATTAGCTGATTATTTAAAGATTGATTGTTTAGCTTTTGGAACAGTAATGGAGGCGGCTTACAGAACTGGGAGCGGATCGTTTGTTGATGTGGCAATAAGAAGTTTTTTCCATAACCTGAAATTTTTATATAATGCAGTTGAAATTGCTTATCATCCATTAACAATTGGAATGAGCGAAGTATGTACAACCATCCTATGTGAAAGTACTGGATTTGCACATATTGCAGAATCATGTACAAGAGCAAAAGGTGGGAAACCATGTATGTCTTGCATAAAGTGTTTCCGTAAAGGTTTGCTCAATATGGCGATAAAAGGTGATTTTGCATCCGATGTTGTAATAGATAAATTTTTCACTCTCCCTTTAGTTAAAAAAGTACTCCTTAGTGATGATATTAAATTGGAGAATATCTATGCTTATATTTGCTCAAAGTATGAGGGACAGAGTATTTTTATGAATAAATTTAAAGAACGAGTATTGCCCGAGGGGAGAAAAGTTGATTGGTTAAATCGATGGTACGCCCCTTCCTTGGATCATTTGGCCGAAAAGTATAGGGAATATTGCAAGGAAAAAGCCGAACTAATTCTGCAACCTATGTCAAAAGATGATGTAGAAGCTATGCACTCATTCTTTAGTATTAAAGTACCTTCAAAAAATATTGAAGAATTTCAGAATCTCTTAAGGCAAACAACCCCAACAGATAAAATGATAGAATCCATACGGTCAAAAAAGATTATTTACAAAATTGATGATTCGTACCATTTTAAAAACGAATATCTAGAATTGATTACAACAGAAAATCATGATTTGTCATTTAACATTACGGTTGATATATTAATAAAAATTCATGATTATCCAGAAGATTGGGTAGGGATAGTTTCAAAATTTGAAAATGATAATAATAATGAGTTTTCACTAAGATTGCGTGATCAAAATAATGGAAGATGGCATTTTTTTGATGGAGAAAAAAATGTAAGCCTAAGTTGGAGCCCATTAAGTATATTACCTTTGAATAAGTGGTGTAGAATAACAGTAGTGCGCGATTTTAATGAACAGGTACTTAAAATTTATGCCAATGAGGTATTGGTTGGAGAAAAAAATATGCCTAATTCAAAAAAGGCAAAACAAGTAAAGGGCAATATTGTACTTTTATCGCAAAAAAATCGTACTTTAGAAGCCTCGTTGGCAAGTGTTAGTATTTGGAACAGGGCATTAAATATTAACGAAATACAAGAAGTTAGAGTTGGGAATAATATTATAGACTCAAAGGGCATAATTGGCCATTGGAAATTTTCTCACACTCAAAAAATTGCTGTAAATAATGTGGATAATAATAGTTTTAAAGCCATTTTTAGAAAATTATAACAGTAATATGTGTACTTATATTAATCGAATGACTAACAAACAAGTTTAATAACTATGAAAAGTAATAATTGTGTTTTTCTTATTATAACCCTTTTCATTTTTGGTTTAATGGGTTGTAAAACTACAACTGAAAAAGAGTTTAAGGGTTATAGATTTACTAATGATTGGGCTGAGACCGAAGTTTTTTTAAGCAATGAACTTACTGGAAGCATTACCATTGATATGTATCTTATGCTTCATAGTTATCCTACCAACTGGACTGGTATTATTACCAAATTTTCGTCTGAAAGTGAGGCTGAGTTTAATTTTAGATTTAAAAATCAAAATATTGGAAGGTGGTTCTATGGAAGTGGAAATAAGATGGTACAACTGGGCATAGATCCAAGTACATGTATGCCGCTTAATCAATGGCTTAGAGTTACTTGTATTAGAGATATTGAAACTAACACAATGGACATTCTTGTCAACGCTGAATCAAAGGGCCAAAAGAAATTTAAAAAAATTAAACCGGCTGTTGCCACCAATACGAGTATTATTTTCTGTGCACAGGGCAAAAGAACATTGGATGCCACATTGGCTGAAGTTAGGCTTTGGAGCAAAGCTTTAACACCAAGTGAGATAGTAAAAACAACATTGGAAATTAAAAACCCTACTGACAAAATCGAATTACAGGGATACTGGATATTCGACAACGTGGAAGATGGAGTGGTCAAAGATTTATCAAAGCACCAAAGGGATGTAATTATAAAAAAACGGCAATAGGGAGGAAGATGTTGTTTGCATTTATTAGATAGTTTTCTTTGGTATGGGTTCAGCAAATCAGTTAGTAATGTTTTTACTCTTCTTCTTGTTTTCAGAAACTCTGTTTTGATATTTATCTTTTCTTTTTATTTACAATGATATATTAATGAGAAATTATCTAAGTTGACCCTTCTAAAGCGTTTTCTATATTTCTTGATTCTTTTGGTCTCGTGCACTCATGTGCACGAGCCTGTTTATTTCCAGAATATTGGAGAGGGATGGTCGGGTAATACTGTAAATACAGTGATTTTCAGACATAACGGTATTCTAACATTCAACAATTAGCCTCGGAGTTGACAAACATGGTTTTCTTCATCTTGTTTACGTTAACCATGGAAAGGTGCTGAGGTACCAAAAGTCTATGGAACCCTTGAGCATTGAACAATGGAGCCAACTTATGTCCATGACCGGGATAAATGAAGATAAGGTAACATATCCCACATTCCTGAATAACCCGATTGATTCAACCCTTATTTTTGTATATCGCCAGGGAAATGCACATAGGGGAACAGTTTACTTTAAAAAATACGATGCGAAGAACGAAGAATGGATAGATTACCCAAACCCAATAATTACAGGCGAACAGGATTCTCCCACCATATGCCCTTACTGGAACCATCCTGTTTTTGATGAGTCGGGTCAGCTTCATTTATCATTCGTATGGCGAAAGCGCCCCGTAAATGGAAAAATTAATAATGTTGGCATGCATTATATTCGGTCATCGGATAACGGAATGACTTGGTACAATTGCGCCGGCGATTCACTTTTTCTGCCCATAATACCTGAAAGCCCTACGGAAATATGGTCAATTCCTCAATTGTCGAATTTAATTAATCAAACATCAATGGCCATTGATGCCAATAGCAATCCGCATATTGTATATTACTCCAATGATACAGGCCAAATACCCCAATATCAGCACCTGTGGTTTGATGGTAACACTTGGAAAAACTCAACTATTAGTTTGCGAAAGATACCTTTTAATCTTGAAGGAAAAGGAACATTGCAGATACCCATGAGTCGACCCGAGGTGATTGTTGACAAAAATGATGTAGTGTATATGATTTTGCGTGCTGACGTTAGCCATGACAAGTTAATGGTAATTTCCTTTTTACCACTGGATTATAGTCCTGAAAATGCAAAAAAGGAAATACTTTGTCCCATTCCCGTGGGCTATGCGGAACCCTTAATAGACCGTATGCGCTGGCAAAATGACAATACCCTAACCATTCTTGTTCAGTTTAATCATCAACCCCAAACCGATAAAGTTCTCGATTATCATACTTCACCTGTATTCTTGGGTGATTGGGTGTTTAAGCCGTAATATGAGAAAGATTCCCACATAATAGTATTTTGTTACCAATAATAGAACCTAAGGCTATTTAAAAAGAGTGGCCAATTGATTTTTATAGTTCCCCTTTTTCATGCTGATAGTTAACCTTTGCAAGGATCTCCTCAAGGATATTCTGCACGCCTTGCCCTTTGTCCCCTACCGTAAGCCCAGCAAGCGGAGGAAGGTGTGGAACAGGGTTAGGGAAAGGAGGTTCTTGAGAAGGATTGATGCAATCTATCTAGCTCACAGGGATTCGGTTGATGCCATTGAGGTGTCCATCGTAATGCCTGCATACAACAGGGCATTTTGCATCCATAAACCCATTGCCGGCGTGTTGAATCAGCATCACACCAACTGGGAACTGCTGATTGTGGACGATGGCAGCACCGACGGGTTGCCATTGTTAATTGCCGACAAGTACAACGATGGGCGGATTCGCTATTTCTCCACGGAGCACATGGGGGTATCGCATGCCCGCAATCACGGGCTGGAAAGGGCGCGGGGGAAGTACATCTTTTACCTGGATACCGACAATGCGTGGTACTCCGGCTATCTGCGAACCATGATTGTCTTTATGGAGTACGGAGGGCTTGATGCCTGTTATTCCGGAGCCAGGATTATCAACGATGGCAATGAGACCATCGGCTATTTTGGCGAACGCTTTGTGTGGGCCCAATGTTGGGAGCTGAACCATATCGACATCAACAGCTTCGGCCATCGAAGGGATGTGGTGGCCAAGGGCTTTCGGTTCGACGAGAGCCTGAACAGGCTTGTGGACTGGGATTTCATTCTGGCACTAACCGCTAATCATCGTACTGCCTTTGCCCCTTTTCTGGGAGTGGAGTACTACGACGGGGAGAAGGGCTCTCGGATAACCTTCACACAGTATGAGGGCGAAAGGGTGGAGGAGTTGAAAGCGCAAATACAGAACAAGCACCGGGAAATGCTCAAGCTGCCCAATACCTCTGCACGGCAGGTACGTCCGAACTGGTGGGAGGCATTGAGGCATGGCGAAATGGCTAATCAGGGATAATAGGAAGGTTCATTGTTTTCCTTTTACATGAAATATTTGACATCCATGACATTGGAGTGCTACCACGAAAGTGGCTTTTTATTTCAAAGAGCAGCCCTTGCGGATTGTGAGATTAGCGTTATTTTTGCCGCGGGACTTGGGGGTGACTTGGTACGCAGAAATTCACCTTTTCGGTCATGCAGTTTCATTTTTAGCGCTGATGGACAGCGCAATATTAAATAGCCATTAGCCTATGTGTGGATATACCGGTATCATCAATCTGAAAAACCAAGGGGTCAACATCACCGAGTTGGCCGCAATGACCGAAGCAATCAACCATAGGGGCTCCGACGATACCGGTATTGTTGTCTATTCCAATCGCGAGGCTACATTCAAGGAGTTCAAACCATCCGAGGCTGTCACTAGCCTTCAGGGCTATAATTGTGGAGTGGGCTTTAAGCGGTTGAGCATTTTCGATTTATCGGAAAGTGGGCATCAACCCATGGTGGATTACAAGAATGGGGTAATAATTGCCTTTAACGGAGGCATTTTCAATGCCTTTGAGTACAAATCGTTGCTTGAAAGCAAGGGGTTTGCCTTTAGAAGTAAAACCGATACCGAAATCATACTTTACCTATACCAGCTATTGGGTTTCGAGAGAATGCTCGAAAAGCTCAACGGTATGTTTGCCCTGTGTATCATCGATTTAAAAAAGAAAACCACTTACATCGCCAGGGACAGAATGGGCATAAAGCCAATGTATTACCATAAAAATGGCGATACCTTTATTTTTGGTTCAGAGGTAAAGACATTTCTTTACCACAGTGGTTTCAAGGCTGAGTTGGATTACTCAAAACTCGATGAGTACACACGCTTTGGGTATATTGCCGGAGACGAAACCCTGTTGAAAAACGTTCATGCACTTCAGCCGGGCCATTATATTGAAGTAAATCCCGATGGCATCCAAATCAGGAAGTATTGGGAGATTTACAATGGTGACCAGGTGTTGGATATTGACTTTGACGAGGCCAAAGGGTGGTTGGAAGAAAAACTACAGGAGAGTTTGCAGCTGCAGCTTCTGGGCGATGTTAAGATTGGTTGTCAGCTGTCGGGAAGCATTGGCTCGTCGCTTATTGCCATGCTGGCTGCTGATACGCTGAAAAGCCGCAATGCCGGTACGGTATCGGTGATACCCCATAATCAGCACTCTGCGGAAGAGCAGTGCATCGACTACGCTTTGGGTAAAATAGGCATTGAGGGGCATAAGTTTATTTTGAGCACCGACTATTACGTTGACAATTTTGCCAAGGCCGTTTGGCATTTCGATTTCCCCCTGTTTTCGCCCTCCGCATTGGGAGCCCTGCTGTTGGCAGAAAGGTCAAGGGATTACTTCACCGTATTCCTTAGCGGCGATGGTGCCGATGAGCTGCTGGTGGGGCCACCTCATCTGCTCAACAGTATGCAGAATCGTGGGGGAGGAGTTGGAAACAGTAAAGATTTTTCAGCCGCAGATTTGTATATTAATGCCTCTGCCCATTTCAATCTCGATTTGCTGATGCAAATGAAACCCGACTTCCGGTTGGATTTAACGGCAGTTAAAAGGAAAGAAATTTTTGATTCGGGCAATGGCAGTTTTGTTCGTAAGAGCCAGAGGTACGAATTGAGCACCACCCTTATGGATTTGTTGATGAGGCACGAGAAGATGACCATGGCCCAATCCATGGAAAACAGGGTGCCGTTCCTCGACCATAACGTGGTTGATTTCGCCAGGCGATTACCTGATAAGTATCTGGTGCAAAATGGATTGAGTCAAAATGGTGGTGCTGGTATTATCCTAAAAGGTATATCGGAGAAATACTTTGGCAAGGAGTTTTCCAATGCTACATCCGCAGGACTCGAAATACCGTTGACCGATATTTACGGCAATAGAGATTTCCGCTCGTGGGTACTCGATACCATTGTCCCCGGCATCAGGGAGCGGGGTATTTACAATGCGTCATTGGTAGAAAAGCATTTCTCCCATTTGCCTGCCATGTCGCAGCACGAAGGGGCATCAGCCTGGGCATTGATTAGTTTTGAGACATGGGCAAGGCTGTTTCTTGATAAAATTTCATTGCCTGCCGTATAAATTAATATGCTCGGTTTGTGTTGCCGTTAGTCATCCCGATGGCTTTATCAAACACAAAATTTCAACTCACGCTATAGGTTTACTCAAAAGGTTCAGATTTGCCAGCCGTAAGCGTAATAATTCCCAATTACAACCATGCCCGCTTTCTGCCAAAGCGGATTGAGAGCGTTCTTCATCAAACTTACGATGATATTGAGGTTATCATCCTCGATGATTGCTCAACGGACAACAGCCGTGAGGTGATAGAACGGTATACATCGCAGGATAAGCGTATTAGTACCTGTTTTAACGCACACAATTCGGGCAGCCCATTCAGGCAGTGGAAAAAGGGGATGGATTTGGCCAAGGGACAATACATATGGATTGCCGAATCGGATGACTTTGCCCATGTTGAGCTGTTAGAAAAACTTATGGGTGCCATTGAACGCAACGAAGGTGTTGAATTGGCCTACTGCCAGTCCAACTTTGTGAACGCTGATGATGAGGTGGTGGGAAATCATCTTCAAAATCTTAGCGTGCTTCATCCAACCCTTTGGCAAAGCGATTTCTGCATGGATGGCAATGAGTTGCTGGCTCGCTTTATGCCCATTATCAACGTAATACCCAATGCGGGTGCCGTTCTTTTCCGACGAGATTTGATATCCAAGGTCAACTGGGAAAAGCTTTGCAACTTCAGGCTGGGAGGCGATAGGTACTTCTGGGTTGCATTGCTGCACAACAGCAGACTTTGCTTCATATCGCAACCATTGAATTATTTCAGGATGGATGGTGAGACCCAAAGAGGGAAGTACATCTATACCTCTTTATACCTAAGGGAGATAGTGGACAACGTATGGAGTATTTGCAAAAGAACTAAAGTGAGCGGAAAGGTGAAAACCCTGGCGCTAAAACAGTGGGTGCAATACTACCGCAAAGCGAGGAAGCATACCCAAGAGGGCTTTTTTCAATTTCATTGGAACACGTTTCCTGCATTGGCTAAACTTTTAGGTGTCTATTTAAAATAATAGTTTGAAAATCAGATTATTGATTTTGTGTTTTTTGGTGACAAATTTTTTGAAAAAGCAAAGCCATATTGTTATTAAACACAATACGATAAAATTCATTCCATTATTGGTAATATTACCCTTTATTTGCAGTTAGAGTTGTAATTACATCTTATTGTATCATCGTTTTTTTTAGCATTGGAAATGATTAAGATTAAAAATATCTGTTGTATTGGAGCAGGCTATGTGGGTGGGCCCACCATGGCAGTGATTGCTCAGAAATGTCCTGAAATCAGGGTAACCGTTGTTGATATCAATCCCGATCGCATTGCCGCGTGGCAAACCGATGAGTTGCCCGTGTATGAGCCCGGATTGCTGGAGGTAGTGAAGGAGGCTCGAGGTCGTAACCTTTTCTTTTCCACCGATATCGAGAAGGGGATTAGGGAGGCCGAAATGATTTTTATCAGCGTGAATACGCCTACCAAAACCTACGGTACGGGCAAAGGACGCGCCGCCGACCTTAAGTATGTTGAGCTGAGTGCGAGGCAGATTGCCCAAACAGCCACATCGGATAAGATAGTGGTGGAGAAATCGACTCTTCCGGTACGAACGGCGCAATCCATTAAGGCAATCCTAGACGAAAGCAGCAACGGGGTGAAGTTTAGGGTTCTGTCGAATCCCGAGTTTTTGGCCGAGGGAACGGCCGTAAACGATTTGCTCCATCCCGACCGCGTACTCATTGGAGGCGACCAAACCCCCGAAGGGATGGAGGCCATTGAGGCGCTCACCGATATTTATGCCCATTGGGTACCCCGCGAGAGGATTATCCAAACCCGCCTCTGGTCGTCGGAGCTGAGCAAGCTCGTTGCCAACGCCTTTTTGGCCCAGCGGATTTCGTCAATCAACAGCATCTCGGCCCTTTGCGAAGCAACCGATGCCGATGTGGACGAGGTGGCCCACGCCATTGGCACGGATAGCCGTATCGGCCCCAAGTTTTTGAAATCATCGGTGGGTTTTGGGGGGAGCTGTTTCCAAAAGGATATTCTTAACCTGGTTTACCTGTGTGAGCACTTTGGCCTGCCCGAGGTGGCTGCCTACTGGGATCAGGTGGTGATAATGAACGATTACCAGAAACGCCGTTTTGCTCAAAAAATAATTACCTCCCTGTTCAATACCGTTACTGATAAGAAAATCGCCATGCTGGGATGGGCGTTCAAAAAGGATACCAACGACACCAGGGAGTCGGCAGCCATCTACGTTACCGATCATCTGCTCAACGACCTGGCGCTGGTTCATGTGTACGACCCCCGTGTGACTGCCGGCAGCATGTACAACGATTTAAACTTCTTGGGCAGTCGCTCCTCGGAGGAGAACGACAGAATGCTGACCGTCCACGACAACCCACACGATGCTTGTAAAGATGCACATGCCATTGCGGTGGTCACCGAGTGGGACGAGTTTAAAACCCTCGATTGGAAAAGGATATTCAGCAGCATGAAGAAGCCCGCATTCCTGTTCGATGGACGGAATATCCTTGACCATGACGCTTTGCGAAAGATTGGCTTTAAGGTGTATGCCATTGGAAAGGGAGAAAGAATGTGATTGGCAACCATTATCATAGAAGCATAACCATTTTAAAATGAAGGGAATAATACTTGCCGGCGGTGCCGGCACCCGTTTACACCCCGTAACAAGGGCCATAAGCAAGCAGCTGCTGCCGGTTTACGACAAACCCATGATTTACTACCCCCTTTCGGTGCTGATGCTGGCCGGAATCAGGGATATTCTGATTATTTCCACACCGCACGATTTGCCCAACTTCAAAAACCTTTTTGGAAGCGGGAAGCAGTTGGGGGTAAATTTTGAGTATGCCGAGCAGCCCTCGCCCGACGGATTGGCGCAGGCTTTCATCATTGGCGAGAGTTTCATTGGCAAGGATAATGTGTGCCTTGTGCTGGGCGACAACATTTTTTACGGTGCCGGATTGCAAAAGATGTTGCAAAATTCGGTGAGCATGGTTGAGAATGAGGGGAAATCGGTGGTGTTTGGTTACTATGTTGATGACCCCGAGAGGTATGGAGTGGCCGAAATCGACTCGCAGGGAAATGTGCTTAGCATTGAGGAGAAACCCAAGGAGCCCAAATCGAACTATGCGGTGGTTGGCCTCTATTTCTATCCAAACAGAGTGGTGGAGGTTGCCAAAAATGTGAAACCCTCGTGGCGCGGAGAACTGGAGATAACCTCTGTAAATCAGGAATATCTACAAAGGGGTAGCCTTAAACTGCAAGTGATGAGCAGGGGCTATGCCTGGCTGGATACCGGTACCCATGAGGCGCTTTCCGAGGCCACCGATTTTGTCAAAACCATAGAAAAGAGAACCAGTCTAAAAATTTCCTGTATCGAGGAAATAGCCCTGAACATGGGGTATATAGGCAAGGAACAGTTTGTTAAGCTTACCGAAGAGCTGGGTAAGAGCACCTATGCCGATTACCTGAAGAGATTGATAAAAAGCAGATAGCCATTAAGGCACTAATTATTAAGGAGAAAGACATGAAAAAAACCATTATCGTTACCGGCGGAGCCGGATTCATTGGGTCGAATCTCGTTCACCTTTTATATAAAAGCGATAAGTATCGGATTATCAATGTGGATGCCCTGACCTATGCAGGGAATCTGAACTCGTTGAAAGGCCTTGACGATGCATCGAAATATGTTTTTGAAAAGTGCGATGTGGCTGATAAGGAGGCGCTTTTTGCCCTTTTTGACAAGTATCAACCCGAGGGTGTTTTCCATTTGGCTGCCGAGTCACATGTTGACCGCTCCATAGATGGCCCGGGGCAGTTTATGGTTACCAATATCATGGGAACCTACAACATGCTTGAGGCCACCCGACGCCACTTGGCCACTCTCCCTGATGCCAAGAAGCAGCAATTCAGATTTTTACATATTTCCACCGATGAGGTTTTCGGGTCGTTGGGCAAGGAGGGGTACTTCACCGAGACCACACCCTACGACCCCCGCTCGCCATACTCGTCGAGCAAAGCCTCGTCTGACCATTTGGTTAGGGCTTGGTTTCATACCTTCGGATTGCCTGTTCTCATCACCAATTGCTCAAACAATTACGGGCCCTATCAGTTTCCCGAGAAGTTGATACCCGTTGTGATACTAAAATGTTTGTCCGAAGAGCAGATTCCCGTTTACGGGAAGGGCGATAACGTCCGCGATTGGCTCTATGTTGAGGACCATGCTCATGCCCTGATAACCGTTTTCGAGAAGGGTACAATTGGCGAAACGTACAATGTGGGTGGCAATACCGAGAAGCAGAACATAGAGATTGTGCGAACCATCTGCACCATTCTTGATGAGATGGTTAAGCCCAAATCGGTGAAGAAGAGGGAGGAGTTGATAACCTTTGTAAAGGACAGGCCCGGACACGACCAACGGTATGCTATTGATGCCACTAAGATTAAGAAGGAGTTGGGTTGGTCACCCCAAACCAGATTCGAGGAGGGGATTAGGAGTACAGTTAAATGGTATCTCGACAACGAGAAGTGGTGGAGGGACATTCTCTCGGGCGACTACAAGTTGGAACGCCTGGGGCAGATTGACTAATATCAAACAGGCAAGGTTTTATTGATCAAGCATATGGTTTTTAACAAAACATTCATCGATGGGGTATTTATCATCGAACCCAAAGTTTTTGGCGATTCCAGGGGATACTTTTTTGAATCGTACAACCAGAAAGAGTTTGAAGATAAGGTGGGACCCATAACCTTTGTGCAGGATAACGAATCGAAGTCGAGCTATGGCGTGCTAAGGGGGTTGCATTTTCAAAAGCCTCCGTTTGCTCAGGCAAAGCTTGTCAGATGTGCCGAGGGAGAGGTGCTTGACGTGGCGGTGGACTTGCGACAGGCATCGCCAACCTTTGGCAAGTATGTGGCGGTCAATCTTTCAGGTGAAAACAAGAAGCAACTTTTCATTCCGCGGGGGTTTGCACATGGGTTTGTCGTGCTAAGCCAAAGCGCAGTGATAATCTACAAAGTGGATAATCTTTATGCCCCTGAATATGACACAGGTATCATGTGGAATGACCCGCAATTGAACATCAATTGGGGTATTAGGAAAGAAGATATTATCCTTTCTCCCAAGGATGCAAGTTTGCCATTACTTCGGGATACAGATGTGAAGTTCTAAAAGGATTCCGGATATTATACGACTACATCAGCACCTTCCAATGGAGAGGTGCTATTTCTTTTTTGGCAAAGTGGTCAAACAGACAGGTTAATTTTTTCTCATTCTGAAGAGTCCGTAAATATTTAAGGCTGCTCCTACAATAGTCCCGGCAATTTGCCCCAAGCCAAATCCGGGAGTTCGTCCAATGCCGATGTCATCAAGGAAAACTGAAAAAAGCAGTAATGCTAATCCAAAGGCTGCGATAGTGATTCCAAGTATTTTGTTGTTTCTCATCGTTGGTTTAGGTTTAGTTGAGGGTTTGAAGATGTAAAAATAGTGGCTTTAAACAACAAATCCTCGTTCTTGAGCCAATGGATAACCTTTAAAAAGAAAAAGGATACAACAAATAGAGAAAATACGCTTGCAGGTTGGCTACTTCCCACCGCCACATTCAGCTTTAATCATTTTGCAGGCGTTCATGTTTCCACGGCTGCACGATGCATGAAAATCGGCGCAGGCCTTGGGCTTATTCCCCGAACGAAGGTGTGCCATACCCCTGTTGTAGTAGCCCATAGCGTTCTCGGGGTCCAAATCCAGCGATTTATTGTAATCCTGTATGGCATCATCAAAATTACCCATTCTGTAATTTATGAATGCCCTGTAGTTCAGGGCAGATGTGCTTCTGGGGTTAATGTTCAATGCCTCCGTAAAATCATCCATGGCGCTTGAAAAATTTTCGTCCTTCAGGTGGGCAGCCCCCCTGTTGATATGGATTGAAACAGCAATTGGGCCCGAAGCCAGTTCAAGCGCCTTGTCAAAATCGGCAATGGCCTTACGTGGTTGACCCTTTAAGTTGTTCAGAATCCCACGACGCATGTGGAACTCAGCGCTTCCGGGGTAATCCTTCAGGGCTATATCGATATAGCGTTGAGCCTCTTTAAAATTTTCGGTTAGGGTATGCGCCCTGATGATGCCGCTAAGGGCAGCTGTATCCCGTGGATTTTCTTTCAAAGCCATGGAAAAATCGTTGACGGCAGCCGAAAAATTCTTCGACTCAAGG
>Ga0208694_1001386_pt1 | contig 29851 bp, 19 predicted proteins | sample AD_UKC078_MetaG_FD_184442 | JGI IMG/M metagenome (GOLD analysis project Ga0208694, IMG submission 184442) | Active sludge microbial communities of municipal wastewater-treating anaerobic digesters from USA - AD_UKC078_MetaG (SPAdes) (version 2) | ecosystem: Engineered > Bioreactor > Anaerobic >...
AGACTGCTGCACCGTAGCATTCAGCTATCCTCCTTTTGGGTTTGTTGGTTCTTGGGCAAAACAACTCTACCCTCTAGGAGGATTTTTTCACACCTGTTTTCTCAATGAACTATTTTGGACAAGTGTGATTTATTATTAATAAAATAAGCGAGATAAAAACATATCTCTAGATCACTGCACACGAATACCGCCACATCATGTCGATATTATTTACAATTCCTTCGGAGAAGGCCTGTCGACTACATTAATTACTCAATGATAACTATATGTTAGATGCATGGCATCTTCTTTGCTTTTTCACATGGCGGGGAAATGCCGCTCTGGACATGCACCGCGGCCGTAATTTTCCCGGAAAGCACCTTTGCTCCACAGATAAACCATCTTATGGAGGTACACGATGCAGAGACTTCTTGTAGTGTTGTGTGTGATGTTCGTGGTAGTCGGCGTTGTCGGGAATGCTTCGGCTCTCTCGGTGTTGGGAACGAACCAGCATTATTTCGGCTATTACTACGGCGGGAGCTCGTGGGGGAATATGACCGCCGCCCTTGACGAGGCAACCCAGGGAAACTTCTCTACGGTCGACAGATTCGACGATCTGGACGTGATGCTGGCCTATGACGCCCTCTGGCTCGAGATGCGCCTTCCCTGGTATAATCCCAAGCTCGATCCTCCCCCGCTCTCCCAGACGGAAATCGACAATATCGCGGCATTCATCGAAACCGGCAGGCGTGTCGTCATGTTCAGCGACTGGAACAATGGCACTATGAACGACCAGATCATGAGCATCGTGGGCGGTACATGCACAAACGTTTCCAGCTCCGGCAGTACCGCAAGCGTACTCGACCACGAGTTAACGCTCAGTGCATCCTCTGTATATACCCCGGGCTACGGCTCCGTGACATCGGGCGGCACAGCCCTCTATGCAAACAACTTCGCCACGCTGTGGGGGGATAACGTGCTGACCGTCCTCGATACCAATGCGTTTTCCGATTCATCCTGGAACACCGAGTTCAACGGCGTGTTTGCCACGAACGTGGCGAACTGGATCGCGGATTCCGGAGGAACCGATCCGGGGACCACGCCTGCGCCCGTGCCGGAACCGGCCACCATGCTGCTCCTGGGCACCGGCCTGGCAGGTCTTGCCGGTATCAGGAAAAAGCTGAAGGCCTAAAAAAGAACCCTCGAGAAATCAATCGGCAGGAAAGGGCGCCCGATTCATCGCGGGCAAATCCGCACGCGTGAATCTGGGCGCCCTGTGACCCGCACACTTCAGAGCCGGCAGAATAAATAAATGGAGGGCGCATGAGCGGCCCGTGCGCCGGTGAGCCCCAGGTTACGAGAGAGGCCCGTACGCCATGAGCTCCAGGCGCCTGATCCGTTCTTCCATGGGCGGGTGCGTGGAGAACAGGGCGAAGAGCGACTTACCCCTCAACGGATTCACGATGAACAGGTGGGCCGTGCTGGGGTTGACCTCTGCACGGCTGTGCTGAACCCCTGATTCGAGCTTTCGCAGTGCGCCGGCAAGCGAGAGCGGGTCGCCCGAGATGCCGGCGCCGCTCGCATCCGCCTGGTACTCCCGCGAGCGCGAGATCGCCATTCGGACGATCATCGCCGCGATCGGTGCGACAATGGCGACCACCAGCAGCGTGAACACGCCGCCCCGTCTGTCCCTACCGCCCCGGCCCCCACCGAAGATGGCGGCAAACTGCGCCATCCTCGCCAGGATGAACACGGCCCCTGCAAAGGTGGCTGCGATGGTCGATATCAGTATGTCCCGGTTCTTGACGTGAGAAAGCTCGTGCGCGATCACCCCGCTCAGCTCACGAGAATCGAGCAGGTCCACGATCCCCCTGGTCACGGCCACGGCAGCATGGTTCGGGTTGCGGCCCGTTGCGAATGCATTGGGCATGGGCGTGTCGATGAAGTAGAGCCCGGGCATGGGCAGCGACGCCTGATGGGTGAGGTTTCGCACGATGGAATAGAGACCTGGCATATCGTGCTCTTCGATCTTCTTCGCGCTGTACATGGAGAGCACGATCCTGTCCGAGAACCAGTACGATGCAAAGTTCATCACTGCGGCCAGCACAAAGGCGATGACCATCCCCTGCGTGCCGCCCAGAATGTTTCCGATGGCGATCAGGATCAATGTCATGACCAGCATCAGGAAGAATGTCTTGAGATTGTTCATGATTTTCTCCTGTTTCATGGCGTGACAGGGCTTTGACTGAAAAAGCCATCCTCTCACTGCTCACTATAGATGCGACATATTGGCTCATGGATGCAGGGGGCGGAAACAGCAGCACGTGAACCCGTTACCAGGGGGAGTGCATTTGGTAACAGGGCGTGATCTGAAAAACGAGAAGACCGGGGCGCGAGCCGATCGACAGTTTTCGTCATCCTTCGATGGACAGCGTGCCTCCTCGGGATTATTATGAGGCATAACATTTGTTTTCTTTTACAAGGAGGGGGTATGAAGGAGCATATCGTTTTGTCTGCGGCCGTGGCAGTTCTTCTGCTGGTTGCTGCCTGCTCTCCCAGGCATGCGGAAGAAGGCAAGGGTCTGGAAGATCCGGGCGCACAGCCGACCCTGAAAGCTCACACTGAGATCTTCCGCAAGGGCGTTGAGAAGGTTGCGGGCAACGTGTATGCAGCCATCGGCTACGGGCTGGCGAACTCCATCATGATCGAGGGCGAGGACGGGCTGATCATCGTGGACACCATGGAGTCGTTCGAGGCCGCCTCCGAGGTGCACGCCGAGTTCAGAAAGATCTCGGACAAGCCCGTCAGGGCCATCATCTACACCCACAACCATGTCGACCACATCCTCGGGGCCGAGGTGTTCGCGCCCGACGGCGGCGTGCCGGTGTACGCCCATGAGACCACCGCCGGCCTTGTCGGGCGGATCGTGAGCAAGATGCGCACGGTGACCGACATGCGGGCCATGCGCATGTTCGGCACCTTTCTCGACAGTCAAGGGCTCGTCAACAGCGGGATCGGCCCCTTTCTCCGGTACGACCGCGACAGCACCATCGGCTTCCTGCCGCCCACCCGGACCTTTTCCGACACGCTCACCGACACGGTCGCCGGGATCGAGTTCGAGCTGGTCCACGCCCCGGGTGAGACCGACGACCAGATCTTCATGTGGCTGCCGCGCGAGCGGGTGCTCCTGTGCGGCGACAACTTCTACTGGGCCTTTCCAAACCTGTACACGATCCGGGGCACGCCCTATCGCAGCCTGCAGCAGTGGTACCGCAGCATCGACAAAATCCGCGACAGGCGTCCGGAGTGCCTGGTGCCGAGCCACACCAGGCCCGTCATCGGTGCTGAGCGGATCGAGACCGTGCTCAGGGACTACCGCGATGCGATCCAGTTCGTGCACGACCAGGCCATCCGCGGCATCAACCAGGGCATGACCCCTGACGAGCTCGCCGAATTCATCGAGTTGCCCCCGCACCTGGCGGATGCCCCGTATCTCCAGCCCTTCTACGGCACGGTCGCGTGGTCGGTCCGCTCCGTGTTCGCCGGAGAGCTCGGGTGGTTCGACGGCGACTCGGCCCACCTCAACCCGCTCGCCCGCACTGAGAAGGCCCGCCTGCTGGTGCGCCTTGCCGGGAGCGAGCAGGCCCTACAGGCACATGCTCAACAGGCCCTGGACAACGGCGAGTATCAGGCGGCGCTCGAGCTCTCCGGCCACCTGGTGCGCCTGAACCCCGACAACCCTTCAGCGCGGGATATCCGGGTGAAGTCGCTCATCGCCCTGGGCGAGCGGGAAGAGAATCCCAATGCCCGCCACTACTACCTGACCGAGGCCCTGGAGATCCGCGACAAGTTCGTGGCCCTGGCCGATACCAGACCGGGCTCCGAGCAGGTGCGCCGGTTTCCGCTCGAGGGCTTTTTCGAGCTCCTGGCAGTGAACCTCGACCCGGCCGCGAGCGCCGAGGTCGACCAGCGGGCAGTCATGAGGTTTGTGGACGAGAAAACAGCCTATCTCATCCACGTGCGCAGGGGGGTCGCGGAGATCAGGCAGTGCGAGCCCGGCGCTCTTAACGGCGTGGACCTGGACATCGAGGTCACGGCGGATGCGGCCGCGTTCAAGGAGATGCTCGCCCGGATCCGCAACCCCGTGATCACCCTGGCCGGTTTCGACTATGAACAGGGCAATGCCATCCGGTTTGCGAGGTTCCTCGGCCTGTTCTCGCCACAGGAGCCCAAGCTGCCCTGCGAACCGCTGAAGCGGTGACTCCCGGCCTTCACGCCTGCTTCCGCGCGGCTGGGATGGCCCGTGACCTGCGGCTGACATATCCTTCCGCAGCATAGACCGCCAGGGCTGTCCAGACGATGACAAACCCGATGAGCCTCTCGCGGGTGAACGGCTCGTGATAGACGAACACCCCCAGAACGAACTGCATCGTGGGCGCGATGTACTGCATGATGCCCAGGAGCGAGAGATCGATCCGCCTGGCCGCCGAGGAGAAAAGCAGCATGGGGACCACGGTGACGAGCCCTGCCCCGACGAGCAGGATACCGGTGACCGCTCCGGTGTGAAGGGACACACCCAGGCCTGCCTGCCCGAAGTATGCCAGAAAGGCCAGCGCCGGCAGGAGCAGCACCGCAGTCTCCACGGTGAGCCCCTGGAGCGAGCCAAGGGGGGCGATCTTCTTGACCAGACCGTAGAGCCCGAAGGAGACTGCGAGGATGAGCGCGATCCAGGGCAGGGACCCGTGGGCGATCCAGAGGTAGCACACGCCCGCGGCCGCCAGCGCGATGGCGGCCCACTGTACGGGCCGGAGCCGCTCGTGCAGAACCGCGATTCCCATCAGAACGCTGAGCAGGGGATTGATATAATAACCAAGGCTGGTATCCAGGATAAACCCGGCGCCCACGGCCCAGATATAGGTGAGCCAGTTGACCGCGACCAGAACACCGGCCACGGTGTATGTGCACAACACCCGTGCGCTGAAGAGATCGCGGCGAAGCCTTTTCCACCGGCCTGTGACCGCGACCACGAACCCCAGCATGAAAAACGACCAGATGATCCGGTGACAGAGCACCTCGAAGGCGGGGATGTGCTGGAGCCACTTCCAGTATATCGGCAGAAGACCCCACAGCACATAGGCTGCGGTGGCGTACAGGACTCCTCGATTCATGCTCCATTGTCCCTTCGTATGGTGTGTTCGTCTCTGGCGGCAAGACAACGGCAGGGAAGATACCAGCTTGAGAGGGAGAGGCGCAACGGTTATTTCCCTTGCCGACGGGAGCATGCATCCGTTTCTGTGCCTGTGGGGCGCGAGCGTCTCCTCCTTTTCACCCGCCATGGCAAATTATCCCGATTACGTGCAGATGGGGTTTATCGGGAGCTTGCGATTATTCGTACCCCAGCTCCGCAAGCCGCTCCTCGCCGATTCCAAAGTAGTGGGCGATCTCGTGGACGACCGTGATCTCGATCTCTTCCTCCAGCTCTTCAATATCCCTGCAGACCTCCATGAGGGGCTCCTTGAAGAGGATGATGGTGTCCGGGTAGAACGAGGGGAAGGTGAGAAGGCGGTCGGGGAGGGCCTCGCCGGTGTACACGCCAAGCAAAAGCTCGTCTTCGGGCATGCCCATCTCCTCGAGCAGGTCCGGGGACGGCCGGTCTTCCACCCGGATGGCCACGTTCTTTACGTGAAGCATGAGCTCATCGGGGATCCGGTCGAGTGATCTGCCGACGATCCGCTCGAATTCCTCATCGCTTATCTTCATCTCGTCCACGGTTGATACCAGCACGCTACCGGAAGAATCAACCGGTTTTTTCATTATGTAAGCCCCGAAAAGCGAAACTCAAATAACCGCCGGCGCGGAAGGGCTCTCTTTCCCCTGATTGGGAAAGATGATTGTCCTTGCGGAGACAATCGTATATAAGGGGCACGCGAGCAGCCGGAGAAAACGCTGCATCCCGCGGCCGGGCATACGGCCGGATGCATTGACCGGCACGACCTTTTTAAAAAACCACCCTTGCGGACAAGGAGCATTATGACCGGAGCGATCGGGTTCGACAACGAGAAGTATATCAGGGAGCAGGCACAGGAAATTCTCGAGCGCGTGAAGCGCTTCGACAACAAACTCTATCTCGAATTCGGCGGAAAGCTGATGTACGACTACCACGCGGCCCGCGTGCTGCCTGGGTACGACCCGAACGTGAAGATGAGGCTGCTCCGGGAGCTCAAGGACAAGGCAGATCTCCTGCTGTGCATCTATGCGGGGGACATCGAGCGCAAGAAGATCAGGGCGGACTTCGGCATTACCTACGATTCGGACGCCATGAAGCTCATCGACGACCTCAAGGAGTGGGGCATCAACGTGCTTGGCGTGGTGATCACCCGCTTCGAGGGCCAGCCCGCCGCGGTCCAGTTCAAGAATAAGCTGGAGCGGCGCGGGATCAGGGTCTACACGCACCGTTTCACCAAGGGCTATCCCACGGACATCGATGTGATCGTGAGCGACGAGGGGTACGGCGCGAACGACTACATCGAGACGACCAGGCCCCTGGTTATCGTGACCGGTCCGGGCCCGGGCAGCGGCAAGCTCGCCACCAGCCTCTCCCAGCTCTACCACGACTATCGCAGGAACATCCGCTCGGGCTATGCAAAGTTCGAGACCTTCCCCATCTGGAACATCCCCTTAAAGCACCCGGCCAACATCGCCTACGAGGCGGCCACCGCCGATATCCGCGACTTCAACATCATCGATCCCTTCCATCTCGAGGCCTACGGCACCGCGGTCGTGAACTACAACCGCGACATCGAGGTGTTTCCCGTGCTCAGGCGCATCCTGGAGAAGATCACGGGGTGCGATTCGTTCTACAAGTCGCCCACCGACATGGGCGTGAACCGGGCGGGGTTCGCCATCACGGACGACGAGGTGGTCAGGGAGGCCTCCCGGCAGGAGGTGATCCGGCGCTACTTCCGCTATCAGTGCGAGTATGTCATGGGCTTTACCGACAAGGATACCGTGCAGCGGGTCGAGCTTCTCCTCAAGGAGTTCAGCATCACGCCAGAGCACCGCAGCGTGGTCCAGCCCGCCAGAAAGGCGGCCAAGGACGCGCTCAGCGACGAGACCAAAGGCAACGAGGGCATCTACTGCGGGGCCGCGATCCAGCTCAAAGACGGCACCATCATCACGGGCAGCAACTCTCCCATGATGCACGCGGCAACGAGCCTGATCATCAAGGCCATCAAGCACCTGGCCGAGATCCCGGCGCGGATCGATCTGCTGCCCAGCAATATCATCGAGTCGCTTCGCAACTTCAAGACCGACATCCTGTCCGAGAAATCGGTGAGCCTCGATCTCGAAGAGGCGCTCGTGGCTTTGAGCATCAGCGCGACCACAAACCCGGCGGCGCAGATCGCCCTGGAAAAGATCCGGGACTTGAGCGGGTGCGAGGCTCACATGACCCACATCCCGACCCCGGGCGACGATGCCGGCCTGAGACGGATCGGGGTCAACCTCACGAGCGACCCCAACTTCGCCACCAACAACCTCTTCATCTCCTGATGCGGGCCTGACCGGCTCCGACAGGGGCTCTCCCGCCCGGGTACTCCTGCTGATGCCCGCCCTGCTGACCCTGCTGGGGTTTCCCGGCCCGGGCACGGAAGATGCGGCGCCCTCTTTGGAGGCGCTGTGGGATCAGCTCGGCGAGCTCTACTGTCTGATCCTCGTATCCAACCGCCTCGCTCACGACGGCGAGAGCCTGTCCCTGCACTGTTTCCGGATAGTCACGCCTTTCCAAGGCGCGCGACGAATTCCCTCGCAGCCCCGAAAGAGCGCCGGACGAGGCCCTCGACCGCTCACGCCTGATCAGGGGAATCAGGACCGGCTGATCCACCCCGGCGGCAACCGGTTCACCAGGGCCGGTATACATCTCACGGGGAGGGGGTGTATTCTTTCTCTGTCTGCGATTATGGAATACTTTCCCATCAGTTTTCAGAAGGACGATTAATTTTATTTCTTCCAGTGTTCGATACGTTGGTCATGAAAATACAATGAGAAAGAGGTTGCGTATGAACAGCTACTTCACCAAGATGATGCTTTTCTATGCCGGCGTGTATTCCATGGTGAATTTCGGATGGATCGTCTCAACCTTTTACCTCATGTCGAACTCTTCCGAGCAGACGAGATACTTCAGCCTCCAGGGGTTTGTTGCCTGGCTCTGCTGTTTTCTCGCAGGATGCATCCTCATGGCAATCGCCACGAGGCCCGTCAGCGCCGGGCTTAAGAGGATGGCCTCGGGCTGTCTCGACGATTCCGAGCTCCCTGCCGTTACGAGGAGAAACTCTATCCTCCCGGTCCTGGGCGGCTGCATCGTCGTATTCATGACAACGGTCTTTGACATAGCCCTGTACGTCTCTTATACGGCCACCGATATCGGAAAGATCGCCTCCACAGGGATCTGGGCCACGAACATCGCGGCGGACGGAGTCTTCTTCATTATCATGTACGGCTCCTGCAGCCTGGTGGCAAATCGCACGATCGGTGTCCTGAAAAAGGAGTGCAGGAAACGGAACATTGCTTACGAAGGCTATGGTATCAGCCTCCAGGTGAAGCTATGGCTGCTTCTGACCCTGCTCCTTACGAGCACCACCGCCTGGCTCATGATGCTGGGTTTCTATGAAGGGATTTACCGGATTCAGGAAGACTTTCAAGAGGATCTCATCGCGTCCCAGAAGGCGGTTGTACAGAGTGTCTTGCAGAACAGAGAGGCGGATCTCGACCTCGAATCTCTGAAAATCGTTGCGGACAGGCTCGAAAGCACAGGTGTGGGCAGGGCCTTCCTGGCGGATAGAGCCGGCGATATCGTGTACAACCCCGGGAACGTAACGGTCTATAACAGCACATGGAAGGATATCGACAAGACCATCAGGGACGCTCTGCGCCAGGGAAGGGATCTGAGCATCTATGAAAACATCAATGAGCAGGTGATCGCGTGCGTGCCGGTCAACGACAGGTTCAGCATCGGCGTGGTCCGCGCAATGAAGGACAAGCTGGGAAACTTCAAGCAGTTCTGGATCATCAGCCTGCTCCTCATCATCGTCGGTATTGCCATACTCTGTATTGCGGGCATTACCCTGGTCAGGAGTATCTCCATCCCGGTGAAGAAGACCGTGGAAAAGCTCAAGGACATCTCAGAGGGCGAGGGTGATTTGAGAAAACGCCTGGAAGTCAGGAGCAATGACGAGACCGGCACCCTGGCCGAAGAGTTCAATGTCTTCATGGACAACCTGGAGAAGATGATCACGGATATGAAAAACATCGCCTCCGCCCTCGACACAGGCACCGGTGAAGTGGCCGCAGGCGCCCAGAGTCTTTCTGAAGGGACGCAGAACCAGGCATCGGCCATCGAAGAGGTTGCCGCCACCATCGAGCAGATAGCATCCTCCATCAAGAACAACGCCGCAAATGCCTCAGACAGCAGGGATAAGGTGAGGAACATGGTTGACCTTGCCTCGGTCGCAGGACAGGTATCACGGGAACTGGTGCAGAGCATGTCAGAGATATCCGATGCATCGAAGCAGGTGGGCACCATCATCGATGCGGTAAACCAGGTTGCCTTCCAGACGAATCTTCTGGCCCTGAATGCATCGGTGGAAGCTGCACGGGCAGGAGAGCACGGCAGGGGGTTCGCCGTAGTGGCGGGCGAGGTCAGGACGCTTGCCCAGAGCTCGGCCGAGTCGGCAAAGAGGATCAGGGACCTGGTTGAAGACACCATACGCAAAGTCTCTGCCGGTGACGAGAAGGTGAGGAAGACCGAGGAATCGCTCAACCAGATCATATCGTTGATTCAGGGCCTGTTTCAGACCATTGAAGAGATCGCCGAGGCATCAACCGAGCAGGCCACGGGTATAGACGAATTGAACAGGACCATCGCCCAGATAGACCAGAGCACCCAGGGAATTGCAGTAACCACAGAGGAGCTGGCAGCAACATCGGACAATCTGAACAACAAGTCAGGACAGCTCTCAAAACATGTATCTCGCTTCAAGATATCCAGAGCCGGCGAATATCGGTGAATAGATCTCTATTAGTTCAGTTTTCATCCCTTTTTGACCGACAAGACCGTGTATGCGGAGATTGAATGATATTACGCAACAAATTATTCAAGGAGGAACCTATGAAGAAGCTTTTGGGAATCGTGTTATCATGCATTGCACTGAGCATTCTCATCCGCCCGGCGTGCCCTGCGGCAGACGGGAACTATGCGATCGAGGTGCTCCAGGTCACCAAGATCGGCCCATATGAGGAATCGTTCACCGGCTTTGTCGGCGAGCTCGAAAAGAACGGCCTCGTGCAGGGGCAAAACCTCACGATAAACCGCCGGATCATCGACTTCGATATCGAGAAGGGCGGTTTGTGGAAAAAGATCGGCGTGCTCATGGAGATCAAGAAAGAGGCATCCCGGATCGTCGATGCACGGCCCGACCTGGTGCTCACCATCGGCACCGTGTCCACGAAGCACGTCAAGGACAAGGCCATCAATGCGGGGATACCGCTGGTGTTCACCGGGGTGGCCATCCCCGAGGCCGCGGGCTGCAAATCACTGACCTCGGCAGGACCGGGTTTTACCGGCTCGACCCTGTACATGGACATGAGCGACGCCCTGAAGATCATCCGCCTTGCGCTCCCTGACATCAAGACCATGGCCATGATCTACAGCGATGATGAGAATGCGGTCGCCCACAAGGATCAGGCCTTAAAGGCCGGCCCTTCGACAGGGTTCACCTTCCTGACCAAGGAGATCGGGAAGTCGGACCCCATCGTCCCGGCCGCCCAGGAGCTTCTGGCCCAGGGCGCCCAGGCCTTTGTGATGCCCCTGGACACCTACTACGGCCTCAGGGATTATGAGCCCCAGAAAGCGCTCGTCAATTTCGCACTGGAAAACAAGGTTCCCGTGATCAGTCTCGTGTACCACAGGCAGCACGGCTTCGTGCTCTATGTGGGGTCGGCTTTCGATATCATCGGGGCATACTCGGCCCAGCAGGCATTGGAGATCCTCAAGCAGGGTGCGGACCCCGGGAGCCTCCCGATCAGGAGACTGGAAGAGCTGAACATCATGGTTGATGTCAAGGCCATGAAATCGCTCGGGATCCAGCTCCCGATGGAGATCCTCCAGCTTGCGAAGTCCGTGGAGTAGGGCGCTCAGGATCGGGAGAGCGATCATTCGCCAGGACCCCTGTTTTTCGCAGGGATCCTCGATGTTTTCTGATGAATGCCTGTCCGGCACGGCTCCGCGGCCCTTGTATCCAGAGCTCCTGTTCCCGCCATCCTGCATCATTGCCGCAGCCGTCCCGAGCCGGCCGATGATCCCAGCATCCGGCGGACGATGCCGTCGCAAACCGCAGCCGGGCCATGTCCCTCCTCTGGGGGCACAGCTTCCAGCCTGCTCAGTGTGCCCGGTGCTGTCGTCCGGTCTTGGCGTCCGGCTCCGCCTCGCCGTCACTTGATACCGGTCAAGGCGAAAGGCAAGGCGCGCGAAAACCGGTCGAGACAGCCGAGCGCGCCCTTTTGTTTCCGTGTTCCCGCATCACAGGCAGAGCTCCAGGATCTGCTGCACCGTCTCGGGCGTTATGTCCGAGCGCTCGCCCAGACGGGCCAGGCCGTGCTGCCTGAGCAGCTCCGCCACGCGCGGGATGCACTCGTTCGAGATGCCGTAGGCGCTCAGGGTGGTGCGCACCCCGAGGCTCTCGAAAAAGGCCCGGGTCTTCTCGATGCCCGCATCGATCCTTGCTTCTTCGTCCCCTTCCGTTATCCCCCAGACCCGCCTCGCATACTGCAGGAGCTTGTCGTGTTTTTCGGTGCGGCGCTTCCTGAGCAGGGCCGGCAGCACCACGGCCAGGGTCTTCGCGTGGTCCAGGCCGTACAGGGCCGTGAGTTCGTGGCCCACCATGTGGGTTGCCCAGTCCTGGGGCACGCCCGCGCCGATGAGTCCGTTGAGGCCCAGGGTAGCGCACCACATCAGGTTTGCCCGCACGTCGTAGTTCTCGGGCTCCTTCAGTGCAACCGGCCCGTCCTCGATCAGGGTGAGCAGCAGCCCCTCGGCAAAACGGTCCTGGATCTTGCCCTGTACCGGATAGGTGAGGTACTGCTCCGTAACATGGACAAAGGTGTCCACTATGCCGTTGCTGATCTGCTCTGCGGGAAGGGTGTAGGTGGCGGTGGGATCAAGCACCGAAAACATCGGGAACAGCGATGGGTGCCCGAACGAGAGCTTGGCGTTCATCGAGCGCCGGGAGACGACAGCCCCGTTGTTCATCTCCGAACCGGTGGCGGGCAGGGTGAGCACGGTGCCGAAGGGCAGGGAGCTGCCCACGCGCCTGCCGAAGCTGGTTGCGATCTCCCACGGGTCGTCCTGGTATGGCACGGCTGCTGCGATGAACTTGGTCCCGTCGATCACGGACCCCCCGCCCACGGCAAGGAGAAAGTCGACACCTTTGCTGCGCGCCAGCTCGACGCACTTCATCAGCGTATCGAACTCGGGGTTGGGCTCGATGCCGCCGAACTCCAGCACGTCGCGGCCTTCAAGGGCCTCCGTGACCTGGTCGAAGACGCCGTTTCGCCGGATGCTGCCGCCCCCATAGGTGATGAGGATCTTCAGCCCTTCGGGAATTTCCTTTGCCACGGTCCTGATGCGCCCTTTGCCGAAGATGATCCTGGTGGGGTTATGATATCTGAAATTGAGCATGCTCCCTCCTTCTTCCGTCGCTTCCATGCACTGTGCTGCCGTGCCCCGCGCGGTAAGGGAAACGGCACTTCACCGGTGATAATAAACGCGAAAATCATTCAGGCGCAACCCCTTTAGCAAAAGAAACCTGGATGAGCATCTCCTTTTTCGCAAAAGAAAAAAGAACGGGCATCCCTTTCCGAAGGGAGCAGGCCCGGCTCGGCGCCCGTGCAGGGGCTTTTTTCAGTACTGATGGAAAAACATCACCATGAGCGGGTTGACCTTTTCCGGACACTCCTGGTGAGGGATGTGGCCACAGTCTTCGATCACCTGCAGGGCGGAGCTTTCCATCTGGCCGTGGAGCATGGTCCCCTGCTCCCTAGGAAGCCAGGTGTCCTCCTTCCCCCAGATGATCAGCACCGGCGCCTGAATCCGGCCGTAGCTTTCCGTCATTTTCTGGAAACCAGGGGAGTAGAACTGCTTTTCCAGAGAGATGAGTGTCCGGTAATACTCGGGCCTGGCCAGGGGCCGGGAATATTCGTCCACCAGGGCGTCATCGACCCGGTAGCCGTCGTAGTAGGCGTCTTCCAGTCCGGTTCGGATCGACCAGCGCCCCCCGAACACGTTCGCCAGAAACTCCATGCCCGGAATCTTCAGCAGCTGCACCGCGGGCGGCTTGAAACAGACGGGATCGATGACCACGGCCTGCTGCACCCTCCCCGGGTGGTTGATCATGATGAAAAGGGCAATGCTGCCTCCCGTTGAGTGGCCGATGATGTTGAACTTCCTGAGCCCCAGGTGCTCGGTGAGCTCCACGATCGCCCCGGCCTGATTTTCGAGGGTCAAGGCGTGCGGCCCGCCGGGGACGCCCGATTGGCCGTGACCCGGCTGGTCGACCATGATCAGCCGGAAACCGGCCTCTCTCAAGGTGGGGACGTTCTCGTGCCAGGAATAGGTGGTCTCGGCGAATCCGTGAACCAGCACCACGGGCTCGCCCGATCCGATATCGATGTAGTGCAGCGAGCAGCCTCCCAGGTCAATGGTTTTCCGGTACTGTTCCACGGCCTGGTTCCAGGCCCTATCTCCCTGGCCTGCCTCGGTCTTGCACGAGAGGAGCCCTGAACCCAGGAGCACAACCGCACAGAGAATACAAGCGCATCGCATCTTCATGCCTGCCGCTCAGCGATATGGGCCCCGGGCAAGCCCGGGACCCAGTTCCGCCGCAAGCTTAAGGGGAATGCGACCCCGCCGCCCTAGTCCTCCGTAGCGGACGCGAAGGAGGATTCGACCCGTGCCGGAGCCAAGGGCCTTTTCAGCAGAAAGCCGGCGCAGCGAAAAAGGGAAACAGAGCCTTCCTGAGGCAGCGGCCAGGCCTGGAATGCCCTGCCTGTAGGGCATCGCGGCAAAAAAGGAACGCCCCTTTTCATCCCTTGCTTTCATGGAAAATCCCCCCATCACGATCCAAAGGTGTTGCCAGTATGCGTATGCTTGCTTATAACTGTTCTCCGATCAGAAATCAAAAATAAAATGATGATGCTGTACCGGGAATATCCCGCTTTTCGCCACGCTTTTTTTACGCTCTGATCTCCCGGGACCGTACGGCTCGTATTCGGGATGCTGGTTGAAAATAAACCATATGCTCGTTTTTCCCGGGTGTTGACAGCACGGCAGGGGCGGGATATCCCTTGCCGGAGACCGCCGGGAGAAGGGTTTTAAAAAAAGATGGATCGCGCACGACAACTGGGTGAACAGGGCATCGCAGGCCTGTTGTGGAGGTTCTCGCTCCCGGCGGTGGTAGGCATGCTCGTGCACGCGCTCTATAACGTGGTCGACCGGATGTTTATCGGCCATGCCGTGGGTGCGGTCGGGATCGCGGCGATCAGTGTAGCGTTTCCCATGATGATCGCCCTCATGGCCTTCGGCATGCTCATCGGCCTCGGAGCCACCTCCCTGATTTCCATCCGGCTCGGGCAGCAGAGGAGAAAAGACGCAGACGCCGTCATGGGCAATGCCCTCGTCCTCTTCACCATCGTCTCTGCAGCGCTGACGGTCCTCGGCCTGGCGTTCATCACGCCGATCCTCAAGGTGTTCGGGGCCGGTGCCGACATTCTGCCCTATTCAAGGGAATATCTCCGGATCATCCTCCTCGGGACAATCTTCCAGTGCATCGGTTTCGGGATGAGCAACTTCATCCGCGGCGAGGGCAACCCGAACAAGGCCATGTCCACCATGCTGATCGGGGCGTTCCTGAACATGCTGCTCGACCCGGTCTTCATCTTCTGGTTCGATATGGGCATCCGGGGAGCAGCCGCGGCAACGGTTATCTCCCAGGCGTGCTCTTCCGCCCTGGTGCTCTGGTATTTCCTGGGCGGCAGGAGCCTGCTCAGGATCCGTGCACGGTCCCTGCGCCTAAAGAGGCGCATCGTGCTCGACATCATGGCGATCGGCTCCGCACCCTTTGCCATGCAGATCGCCTCCAGCGTGGTCATCTCGCTCTTCAACCACCAGCTCAGGGTCTATGGCGGAACCACGGCACTGTCCGCCATGGGCATCATATTCAGCATCCTCATGCTGATCCTCATGCCTGTGGTCGGAATCTCTCAGGGCGCCCAGCCCATCATCGGCTACAACTACGGCGCAGGAAACTTCAACCGGGTGATCAGCGCTCTGCGGCTCGCAGCCCTGGTTGCAACAGGGGTGACCCTCGCGGGTTTCGTCTTTGCCATGCTCTTCCCCGAGCTGATCATCTCTGCATTCAGCGCGAAAGACACCGGGCTCATCGCCATGGGCAGCCATGCGCTGCGCCTCTTCTTCATCATGCTGCCCGTTATCGGCTTCCAGATCGTGGGGGCAAACTATTTTCAGGCCGTTGGAAAGGCGAGGCAGGCGATCTTTCTGAACCTTTCGAGGCAGGTGTTGCTGCTGATACCCGCCCTGCTGATCCTTCCGGTTTTTCTCGGCCTCGACGGCGTGTGGCTGGCCGGACCGGTTTCCGACCTGGGAGCCGCGCTCCTTACCGGGATCTGCCTGTTCTGGGAGATTCAGCTCCTGAAGAAAAAGGCCGGAGACGGGGCGCTCGGGGAGCGCGCCCCGGTGCCGGAGATCGAGTCAGAGCCTGCTGAAGGCTGATCGCGAGGCAATAAAACACGAGGCCTGTTCCCAAGGCGAACACGCCCTGCACATCCCGGGCTGCTCACAGCCGGTTCTTGCGGAATGATGAAGAGGGGAATAGGACATTCTACCCTTTAGCCAGCCCTTTGTATTACATGCGATTCAGCGTTCGGCCGATTCCAACGAATGTGCGGATCTGGTTTATATACGAATCAAGAACTCTCTTCAAAAGAGAGGCCTCCTTCTTGCCAGAAGAAAGGGCATAACACTCCAATTTATGCCTATCCTCAGACTTTCTTCTGGCTTTTTTATTGCTTTTTCAAGGGGGGACGCTCCTCTTTGTGAGCTGCGAACCGGCACCGCCCGCCGTTATCTTCCGCATGATCGCGCCCCGGCATTTGATATCTTCTCACTGGGAAATATTATTACATTCTGTATATCAGCATATTCCGAGCATGAGGTGCATGCATCGTTCCATGCGGTTGATCCTGTTGTGCTGCATGCCTGCATCCCTGCTGCAACACGGGTGATTCTCCCGTTGAAGTGCACACCGGCGGATGTCAATTTATTTCAAAGGGGAGAGTCTGCGTCCTTGAAGGATCTCAGGGAAGGCGGGCGATTTATCCATGAAGGAGGTTATGAGCCATGGGGAATGGTTCCGGGCGTTTCCGTGCCTTCGTATGGGCCGTGCAGGTGTTTCTTGTGAGTATTTCGTGCATGTTTTCCTGTGCCGCTTCCGCCGGGGAATGGGGATGGCAGAACCCCCTGCCGCAGGGAAATACGCTCAACGCGGTCTGGGTGTCATCCGCGAGCGGCCTGATCGCCGTGGGCGATGCCGGTGCGGTGGTCAGCTACGACGGCAGGAGCTTGAGATGCATTGCATGCCCTGTAGACCGATCGCTTCACGGGGCATGGGCCGCGTCGTCAAGGGATGTGACCGTGGTGGGAGAAGGCGGAACGGCACTTCATTTCAACGGCTACTTCTGGAGCGAGATGGACAGCGGCACCGATGCCTGTTTGTTCGGGGTGTGGGGGGTATCGGGCAGCGATCTGTTCATCGTGGGGGAGGGCGGCACGATCCTCCACGGTGACGGGAGGGTCTTGAGCCCCATGATCAGCGATGTCGGGGTGCCGCTCAGAGGAGTGTGGGGAAGCTCGTGGAACAACGTGTTCGCCGTTGGATACGGCGGGACCATTCTCCATTATGACGGCGCCGGCTGGGCCGCCATGGACAGCGGGACCGAAGAAGATCTCTTGGGCATATGGGGGGCATCCGGAAGCGATGTCTTTGCCGTGGGAAGCAACGGGACGATTCTCCACTATGAAGGCACGGCCTGGAAACAGATGTGGAGCCCTGCCGGCGAGTGGCTGACCGGGGTCTGGGGCAGCTCAGGGCGGAGCGTCTTTGCAGTGGGCGAGCGGGGGAGGATCCTCTACTACGACGGTTCCTCGTGGAGGGTGATGAGCTCCGGGACAAAAGACTTCTTGTCCGGGGTCTGGGGTATCCCGGGAAGATACGCCTTTGCGGTTGGCGAATGGGGCAAGGTCTACTCCTTCACCGGATCGTCCTGGAAGGCCATGAACGGTGGGGTAAACGTTCTGCTCAATGCTGTCTGGTGCAGATCGCCCAGCGACGCATTCATCGTGGGGCAGGGGGGCGCTGTGGCCAGATATAACGGATCTTACTGGAAACCGATGAGCACCCCGACCACCGTGTGGCTCTACGGCGTCTGGGGCAACTCGCGGAACAATGTGTTCGCCGTAGGGGAACGAGGCGCGATCCTGCGCTTCAACGGCAGCACCTGGGCCGCAATGAGCAGCGGGCAGACCGGCAGGCTGACCGGGGTCTGGGGTGTGGCCCAGGCAGCGGCACCGGTTTTTGCCGTGGGGTTCGGCGGGACGATCCTCCGTTATGACGGGAGCAGATGGAGCCGCATGACCAGCGGCACCACCCTGAATCTCTGCAGTGTCTGGGGCTCTTCGGCAAATGATGTCTTTGCCGTGGGCAATGCAGGCGTCATCCTCCACTATGACGGCAGCACCTGGAAATCCATGGAAAGCGGTACCGCGAACCGGCTCTATGGCGTATGGGGCAGCTCGGGAGCTGACGTGTTCGCCGTGGGCGAAAACGGCGCCGTCCTCCACTATGACGGTTCTTCCTGGCGAGCCATGGCAAGCGGCACCGGCCAGTGGCTCTGGTCGGTATGGGGCAGATCTTCAAATGATGTCTTTGCCGTGGGATTCGGCGGCACAGCCATCCACTACGACGGCAGATCCTGGAAACGGATGAGCAGCGGAACCACGCACTTTCTGAGAGGCGTGAGCGGCACTCCCACATCAGGCGCCTTTGCCGTGGGGCTTGGCTGCGGGATTCTCTCCTGTCCGCTGGACTGATTCCCAGGCCTCAGGGGAACCGCGATTTCCGGAATATCGCTATAGCTCGCGCAGCAGCGGGACCCATTCAGGGCTCCCGTGTTCATGGAAGTCCGTCCCACACCTCTATCTCGTCGATCTGCCGGGAAAACACCCCGGGGTCCTCTGCATCGGTCGAGGGTATCGAGATGGAATAGACGCTGTTCGTCCACTTCCCGGGGCCATAGACGTCATCGAGCATCAGGGATCCGTCGTACCAGAACCTGCTGATCCCCTGGGAAAACTTGACATAGTACTGGTAGAAATGCCACTTCCCGTCGGTCATGTTCGGGCAGGTCAGCCATCTGCCCGCAGCCACCATGGCGCCCTTGGCCATGGCCGAGTAATACACGATGTCGGGATCCGTCAGCGAGTAGTGGACATAGCTGTTCAGGCCGTCCCAGCGGGGATAGAATATCTTGATGTTTTCGTTGGCCGGCTCGGTGATGATGAACTTCGGATACCGCATCCAGAACGACACGTACAACTCGTCACTGGGCCAGGGGCTGGGCACCTGGTTTCTCCAGTACAGATAGGCCTCGTTGACGGTGCCCGAGGTGAGACAGTGGCCCGTGCCGCCTCTGCCCACCGCGTCCAGATGATACTGCGGGGGCTGCAGAACCGCCCAATTGTGGCCGATGATCGAGACCCTCTCGTCCAGGGCCTGGCTGTCGAAATTCTCTCCCAGAAGAAGGTTTGCGGTATGACATTCGACCGGGACCAGTTGAATCACCGCACTCATCCCAAGAACGAACCATAATTTGCAGGACATGGTTCATACCTCCTGTGCAAGGATTCGTCAGGAAAAATCACATGCCGGGACTGCGTCCCGAAGCCAGCGGCCGGTGAAACACGTCAAGATGGAAACCCAGGGAATATTCTAAAAACCATATCAATCATAATCGTAGATAATAATACAGCCTCAATGCATATCAAGAGGAGAGCCGGCTTTTCAGCTTACGCGTCCGGGACGGCAGGGAGGCGGAGAGGAAGACATGGCTGGGTATGACTTTTGTTGTTCCTCGCTGTAGATAAAATCACCGGCATCTCTCCCTTGACCACTGTGTTCATAGGTATTAATGAACATCACCATGCTCGATTCCTTCGTAAAAACGCTCACCGGCCCCTGCGCGGTCCGCGAGCGCGATTCGGTTCTCGCCTGCTGCTCGGGCGGTGTCGATTCCATGGTGCTTCTGGACCTGTTCGCGCGCGCCGCAGGGCCTCTGCGCCTGCGGCTGGGGGTCGTGCACGTGGACCACGGAATACGGGGCGACGCTTCCCGCTCGGACGCCCGCTTCGTGGAGGGGCGCTGCCGGGAGCTCGGAGTCGCCTGCCATGTCCACAGGCTCTCTCTTGGCCCGGACACTCCCAACCTGGAGGAAACAGCCAGGCAGATGCGCTATGAGGCGGTTCGCGCATGTATGGCGGATCACGGGTACGATTTTGCCGCTACGGGCCATACCATGGACGATCAGGCCGAGACCGTGATCTTCCGTTTCATCCGCGGAAGCGGGGTGCGGGGCCTGGGCGGCATGGAGAAAAGAAGCCCGTGGAACCTGATCCGCCCCCTCCTGGGATTCGCCCGGGAGCAGGTGGAGGCGTATGCGGCACAGCGGGGGGTCTCTTTCGTGGAAGATGCCACGAACCATGATGTGAAACTCGCCAGAAACCTGATCCGCCACGAGATCATCCCTGCCATGAAGAAGATCAACCCTTCGGTGGCTAGGTCGGCCTGCCGCCTGGCCGACATCGCGAGAGACGAGGGGAATCTTCTCGAGGACCTGGCGGCGGCCCTGCAGAGCTCCGCGTGCGAGTATGACTGGGGCGTCGTGCGGGCCTACCGGCTTTGCGATCTCGCAGAAGCGCCGCGACCCGTGGCGCAGCGCGTGGTGATCAGGGTGCTCTCGGACATGCTCGGCGATCCCCGGGGAATCGATGCATCACAGGTCGAGGGGGTCATGGAGGTCATCGGAGGCGAAAAACGCGCACACACGGTCAAACGGCGCATCCGGGCGCAGCGCGACAGCGGAAGCATTGCCTTCTTCCGCGCAGGCAGGGGACCGTTCTATGAGATTCCTGTCGACGCGCCCGGGACCTGGATGATCGAGCCCCTGCGGCAGCGTGCCTCTATACGGGCTCAGGATCGCGGGTTTCAGGGGCTTGCGCTCAGATCCCTGCTCCCGGGCGACCGGATCGGCCGGGAGCGTGCGGTGAGAATCCTGGCCGAGGGCGGCGTGGCCAAAACCCTGCGATTCTTCTGGCCCGTGCTGGTCTCGGGCGCGAGGATCGTCTCCCTGCTTGGGGTGCGCGATGCATGGCCCGAGGCGGGCTTGAGAACGGAATTTCCCAGTCATGGATAGCATCCAGACACAACTTGCACGCGTCCGCTCAGTGGGCGCACTGCCTCTTTCCCTGCAGGCCCTGGTCGTGGCCTCGGTCTTCCGCCGGGAGCAGAAAAGCGTCCTGTGGATCGTGGAAAACACCGACGAGATGTACCGGGCCCAGGAGAATCTGGCATCCTTTCTCGGCGAGCCGCCGGTCCACGTCTACCAGAACCTCGACGTGCGGCCGTACCAGGACGACAGCCCGTCGAGGGAGGTGATGGCAAGGCGCATCTCCCTGCTTCACCGGATGCTCACCGGCGGCCCGGGGGTCTTCATCGCGCCCTTTGGCTCCGTGGTCGTTCCCGTCATGCCCGCAGGCGATCTGGCCGGCTCGGTCATCCACCTGGCCCCGGAGAAGGACATCGACCGCGATGAGCTGGCAGAGCGCCTGGTGCGCATGGGATACACCCGCGAGGCCCTCATCGGCGACGTGGGTCAGTTCAGCGTGCGGGGCTCGGTGGTGGACGTGTTCTCTCCAGGCATGGAAGAACCCGCGAGGATCGACCTGTTCGGTGACACCATCGCCTCGATCAAGTCCTTCCGTCTGGCCACCCAGCGCTCGGGCAGGGAGCTGAACGAAATCACCATCCTGCCCACCAGCGAGGTCCTGCTGGACACGGCGCACGTCAAGAACGCCCGCCCGTGGCTGCGCAGGATGAAGGGCGAGACCATGGGCGAGCTCATTGCGGACATCGAGCAGGGCATTCTGCCTCCGGGCATCGAGTCGTACCTGCCCCTGTTCTATGAAACGCCTGCCTCCGTGTTTGATTATCTGCCGGCGGGCGCCCTCATTGCAGGCCCGGACGCCCCGACATTACAGCACTGGCATGAAAAGATATCCGGCAGTTACGCCCATGCCTTTGAAAGGCTCGGAGACCGGAGGGGAGGTTATCTGCCGCCTGAGTCCATCCTGGTGGGGATCCAGGAGATGACTGCGGCGATCCACCGTGCAGGAAGCCGCATATCGACCTCCCTGGCCGAAGAAGGCGAGACCGTGCGGTTCAGCACCATCCCGCTCATCTCACAGGCGGGCAGGGCCAGTGAAGGGCTCATGGAGGCCGCGTCGTCACTGAAGGAGCAGGGGATGGACGTGTTCGTGTTCGCGGGCAACGAGATGCTCATGGAGCGTCTGGCCTATGCGCTCACCAACCGCGAGCTCGCCCCTGCCGAGGCGTACGGGGTGGCCCTGTTCTCCCGAAGCGGATGGGGGGGCAAGGTGTTTCTGGCGCAGGGCTCTCTATCTTCCGGCTTCGTGCTGCCCGAAATCGGGATCGCCGTGCTCTCGGCGGACGAGGCAATGGGAGCCCGCAAGCGCCGGAGAAAGGGCGCTGCCGCGAGTGCCCCGGTGCTCGATCCCTTCACCCAGCTCAACGTCGGGGACGCGGTGGTGCACCAGGAGAACGGGATCGGGATCTTCCGCGGGGTGGTGCGCCTTGAGCTCGACGGTTTCAAGAGCGACTTCGTCCTCCTGGAATACCTGGGAGGAGACAAGCTCTACGTGCCGGTTTACAAGCTCTCGCTCCTTCAGCGCTACATCGGGGACACCGATGTGTTCGTCATCGACCGTCTTGGCGGCACCCGGTGGACCAAGGCCAAGGCCAAGGCGCGCGAATCGGTCGCCAAGCTCGCGAACGAGCTCCTTGGCATCTATGCAAAAAGAGAGAGCAGCTCAGGCTTCAGCTACGACACCTCGGCGGCCGTGGTGGAGGAGTTCGAGGAGACCTTTCCGTTCGAGGAGACCGAGGATCAGCTCAAGGCGGTCGAAGACGTGTACTCGGACATGGCCTCCGCCCGGCCCATGGACCGGCTCGTGTGCGGAGACGTGGGCTACGGCAAGACCGAGGTGGCCTTGAGGGCCGCCTATGTTGCGGTCATGTCCGGCAAGCAGGTCGCGGTGCTCGTGCCTACCACGCTCCTCGCCCGCCAGCACCTGAACACCTTCAAGGAACGTCTCTCCCGCTGGCCCATCCTGGTGGAGGGGGTTTCCGGATTCTCCACCTCGTCGCAGAACGCAGAAACTATAAAAGCTCTGGAAAGGGGTAGGGTGGATATCGTCATCGGCACCCACGCCCTGCTGACCGACAAGGTGAAGTTCCGGGACTTGGGCCTGCTCATCGTGGACGAGGAGCACCGCTTCGGGGTCAAGGACAAGGAGAAGCTCAAGGCGAAGCGGGCCGAGGTGGACATCCTCACGCTCACCGCCACCCCCATACCCCGGACGCTGAATATGGCGATCTCCGGAATCAGGGACCTCTCCATCATCGAGACTCCGCCCGTGGACAGAAAGTCCATCGAGACCACGGTGAGTCGGTTCGACGAGGAAGAGATCCAGCAGGCGATCACGCGCGAGCTCATGCGGGGCGGGCAGGCGTTTTTCGTGCACAACCAGGTGTCGACCATCGAGACCATGGCCCGGCGCATCGGCGAGTTGGTGCCCCTGGCGCGCGTGGGGGTGGCCCACGGCCAGATGTCACGGCCCCGGCTGGAAAAAATCATGACAAAATTCCTGAACCGCTCGGTAAACGTGCTGGTGACCTCTGCCATCATCAGCTCGGGCATCGACATTCCCTCTGCCAACACCATCGTGATCAACCGGGCCGACAAGTTCGGCCTGGCCGACCTCTACCAGCTCCGAGGCAGGGTGGGCAGATCCAAGACCAGAGGGTCAGCCCTGCTGCTCACCCCGGCCGCGGGCCAGATCACCAGGGATGCCAGGAAGCGCCTGGCCGCCATCAAGGAGTACGAGTCGCTCGGAGCCGGGTTCCAGATGGCGCTGCGCGACATGGAGATCCGCGGTGTGGGCGACATCTTGGGCAGGGCCCAGTGGGGACACGTGACCGCCATTGGTTACGAGCTCTATCAGCAGATGCTCAAGGAGGCCGTGGACAAGCTCCAGGGCAAAGAGACCGTGCCCGAGATCGATCCGGAGATCCACATCCACTTGGACGCCTTCATCCCAGAAGAGTATTGTCCGGATCCCCACCTGAGGCTGGGCCTGTACAAGCGCCTGTTCTCGGCGGACACAAGCGGGCTGCCCGATATCTTCAGCGAGATCTCCGATCTCTATGGTGAGCCTCCCACAGCCGTCAGGGAGCTGATCGCCATCGCCGAGATCAGGGACTTGATGAAGAAAATGCGTATCAAGAAGCTCGAGAGGCAAAACAATCGTTTGAGGTTCTATCTGAGCCGTGATAGCATCATCAATCTGGGGATCCTGATCGAAGTCATCACTGCCAGAAAGGGCAGGCTCTATCCTCAGGGCATTGCCGAGATTCCCCTAGAGGCTGAACATGTTTCGAATGAAATACGTGATATTCTCTATCGCATTGCTTAGCATGGTGCTGGGCGCGTGCAGCGACCGGAAGAGCGCGTGCCTCATCCGGGTCGGCGACGTGTGCATCAGCAGGCAGAGCTTTCAGGAGCGCATGGCCCACTTCGCGGAAGAGTCCATGATCGTCTCGGAAGACCAGCTCGAGGCCATGAAGCCCGTGTTCGTGAACAACATCGTTGAGGAGGAGCTCGTGCTCCAGCACGCGCGAAAGGGGTTTGTCACGGTGAGCGACGAAGAGGTCGATATCGCCATGAAAGGGCTGCTCGACGGCATCGACAAGAAGGACCTGGACCGGCTTCTCACCGAGGAGTCCAGAAACATCGCCGACATGCGCGATTTTGTCCGGAAGAGGGCCCTCATCAAGCGCACCATCGAACGGGAGGTGCACAAGGGAATCGTGATCACCACCGAAAAGATCAGGCAGTACTACGAGGCCCATACCGACGAGTTCGTGCTGGAGCCCACGGTAGAGCTCTATCACGTGTTCATGAAGAACAATTATCAGGCGAAAGAGGCGCTTAAAAGGCTCCGCTCGGGCATGACCCTCGAGGCGGTGGCCAGAGAGTTCGGCGAGACCGAGGGCGTGGAGGAAGGTTCCGGGTTCATGGGGGTCTTTGCGCAGGGGGACCTGCCCAAGGATGTGGAGGAAGTGGTGTTCTCGATCCCGCCGAGGCGGTACTCGAATATCATCAAGACCCAGCGCGGCTATCACATCTTCTATGTGGCGAACAAAACCCAAGGGAGGACCCTCTCCCTGATCGAGGCTTCCGACCAGATCCGGGAAAAACTGGTGGAAGAATCCTTTGAAAAGAAGTATGCAACCTGGATCGATGATCTCAAGCAAGAGTATCGGGTAGAGGTTAACTGGAGTGGGATTAATGAGGTTTCAATCAGCGGTTAGCGTGCTGTTTTGTCTGGTCCTGGTGGCGATCGCCGGAGGTCGGGTCCGGGCTGAAATGATCGACGGCATCGTAGCAGTGGTGGACGACACCATTATCATGGTTTCCGACCTCCAGGAGCGGATGGAAGAGCTCGGCGCGCCCATGAACGACAAGAATGCCGAGCGCCAGGTCCTGGAGCTCATGGTCGAGGACATTGTGGTCAAGAAAATCTATGACTCGTTTGGTCTTCCTCCGGTGGGAGGCGACGAGGCAGAGGACCTGGCCGAAAAATCAGGCATGAGCCTCCGGGATGCAGAGAGCTATATCCGCAAGGCCGCGCTCATGGACCTGATGGTGCGCTCGCGGGTCGTAGTGACCGAGAACATGATCAGAAACCACTATGAAGGCCAGGAGCAGTACCGCGGCAAGGAATCAGTGCACCTCAATCAGATCCTGATCAGGGGTGACGAGGCGAAAGCTGCCAGGGCGCGTGCCGAGTTGAACGCAGGCCGGCCTTTTGCCGAGGTGGCAAAGCAGTATTCCGATATCCTGTCTTCAGGAGGCGCCGATATCGGGTGGGTCGCAGTGGCCGATCTCTCCGAAGAGGTGCTGCACGCCCTGAGCGCTGCGAAACCCGGAGACATCGTGGGGCCTCTTGCCATGAACGGCTACCAGGCCCTCTACCAGCTCCTCGAACGGGGCGTGTACAGAGAGAAGCCTCTGAGCGAGGTGAGGGAAGAGATCACGGAAACACTCCAGAAAAAGTACCAGCTCGAGGCGTTCAATCACTGGCTCAAGAAGATGATGTCGGAGTATTTCATCGGGATCTACCTCTAGGGCGGCTCGCTCCGGGAAAATGTATTCGGATCACAGGGTGAATTCCTCCTGAGGAGGGATTCATCTTAAAAAAAAGAGAGATCGGGAAAAGTCTTAAAAAAGGAACCCTGAGAAAACAGGCATCAGACAGCAATAGGGGATTTCATCCTCGCGCCGCGATCCGGTTTTCGCATCCTTTGACTGCACACCTGAAGATAAGGAAACCATGAAGGACTACATCGAGATAAAAGGAGCATCCGAGCACAATCTCAAAGGGATCGACGTAAAGATCCCCAGAAACAGGTTCGTGGTGGTCACCGGGGTGTCGGGCTCAGGCAAGTCGTCGCTCGCGTTCGACACCCTCTATGCCGAGGGCCAGCGGAGATACGTGGAGTCGCTGAGCGCCTATGCCCGGCAGTTTCTCGAACAGATGCCCAAGCCGCAGGTCGAGTCCATCGAAGGGCTCTCACCGGCCATTGCCATCGAGCAGAAGACCACCTCGAACAACCCCAGGTCCACCGTGGGCACAGTCACCGAGATCTACGACTATCTCCGCGTGCTCTTTGCGCGTGTCGGCACCCCGCATTGCTGGGTGTGCGGCCGGGTCATCGAGTCCATGACCATCCAGCAGATGGCCCAGGCGGTCCTCGGTCTGGAGCCCGGATCGAAGGTCATCATCCATGCCCCGGTGATCACCGGCCGCAAAGGCGAGTATACCAAGCTCTTCGAGGGCCTGGCAAAGGACGGATTCGTGAGGGTGCGCATCGACGGCGAGGTGTACGGCATCGAGGAGGTCCCCAAACTCGACAAGAAGAAGAAACACTCGATCGACGTGGTGGTGGACCGGCTCGTGATCAAGGAAGGCGTGTCGCAGCGGCTCGTGGACTCCATCGAGATCGCGTGCAGGCTCTCCGGGGGCATCTTGAAGATCGGCGACGACAAGGGCAGAGAGACCGTGTACTCCGAGCACTACGGGTGCCCGGTGTGCAATGTCTCATACCCGGAGATCTCGCCCCGGATGTTTTCGTTCAACAATCCCCACGGCGCATGCAGCCACTGCACGGGCCTGGGAGTGCTCCTGGAGATCGATCCGGACCTGGTGGTGCCCAACCCCGAGCTCTCGCTCATGCAGGGCGCGGTCCTGCCCTGGGGTTCGACCCCGGGGAGGTTCGCCACCCGGCTCATCAGGCATCTGGCCCGGGCGCTCGGCTTCGACCCGAACACGCCTTTCAAGGACCTCGACGAGGGGGTGAAACACGCCATCCTCTATGGAGACCATATCCAGGGACCCTACGGCTACCCCTATGAGGGCGTGATCCCGAACCTGGGCCGGAAGCTTGCCGAGACCGAGAACGGCGAGATCAGGAACGACATCTCGCGTTTTCTCAGCAACAGGGCCTGTCCCGAGTGCGGAGGCGCCCGCCTCAAGAAGGAGATGCTCCACGTGCGCGTGGCCGGCAAAAACATCCAGGAGATTACGGAGACGAGCGTGGACTGCCTGCTGGAGTTCTTTGGCGATCTGCGTTTGAGCCCCAAGAAGGAGGAGATCGCGGGCAGGCTCATCAAGGAGATCAGAGACCGGCTCGGGTTCCTCTCCTCGGTGGGCATCGGATACCTCACACTCTCCCGCACGGCAGGCACGCTCTCCTCGGGCGAGTCGCAGCGGATCAGGCTGGCGACCCAGATCGGCTCGGCGCTCATGGGGGTCATGTATATCCTTGACGAGCCCACCATTGGTCTACACCAGCGGGACAACGACCGCCTCATCAATACCCTGCTCCACCTGAGGGACCTGGGCAACACGCTCATCGTGGTGGAGCATGACGAAGACACGATCCGCGCGTCTGACTACGTGATCGACATGGGCCCGGGCGCGGGCGAGAAGGGAGGGGAGATCATCTTCCAGGGTACGCCCGGCGAGCTCATGGTCTCGGATACCTCGCTCACCGGCCGCTATCTCTCGGGCAAGCTCAGGGTCCATGACTCGCAGAAGCGAAAGAGTCCGGGCAGGGGAAATATCGCTGTCAGGGGAGCCCGGGCCAACAACCTGAGAAACGTGGATATCGACATACCCATCGGGCTCTTCACCTGCGTGACCGGCGTGTCCGGCTCGGGCAAGTCGAGCCTTGTCATCGACACCCTCTATCCCTACCTGACCAAGGCCCTGACAGGCTCGCGGAATCTGCCGAACAACGTGGATTCCATCAAGGGCATCGAGCTCATCGACCGGGTCATCAACGTGGACCAGAGTCCCATCGGACGGACCCCGCGCTCGAACCCGGCCACCTATACCGGGGTGTTCACCCTGATCCGGGAGCTCTTCACCCTGCTTCCCGACGCCAAGGTGCGAGGCTACAAGCCGGGGAGATTCAGCTTCAACGTCAAGGGCGGCAGGTGCGAGGCGTGCCAGGGCGACGGCCTGATCAAGATCGCCATGCACTTTCTGCCCGATGTATATGTGGTGTGCGACCAGTGCCAGGGCAGGCGCTTCAATGACGAGACCCTGGAGATCAGGTACAAGGGTCACTCCATCTCCGACGTACTGGATATGAGCGTGCGGCATGCGCTCGACCTGTTCGAGGCCGTGCCCTCCATCCGAAAGAAACTGCAGACGCTCATCGACGTGGGCATGGACTACATCAGGCTCGGCCAGAGCGCCACCACACTCTCAGGCGGCGAGGCCCAGCGCACCAAGCTCGCCCGGGAGCTCTCCAAGCGTTCCACCGGAAGGACCCTCTACATCCTGGACGAACCCACTACCGGCCTGCACTTCGACGATATCAGCAAGCTGCTCAAGGTACTGCACCATCTGGTGGACCAGGGCAACACAGTCATGGTCATCGAGCACAACATGGACATCATCAAGTCATCCGACCATCTCATCGACTTGGGGCCCGAGGGCGGGTATGAGGGGGGCCGGATCGTGGTCACCGGCACCCCAGAAGAGGTGGCCAGGTGCGAGGCATCCTATACCGGCAGGTTTCTCAGGAAGCACCTGGGGTCCTGATCTCCCGGCGCCGGCCCTTGAGAAGGCGCCATCACTTAAAAATTGGGCCGGCAGACACCCGGCCGCATGCCGCCGGTCAGGCCCGGATGAACGGGAAGATCCTGCGTGCCTGGCCTAATCCCTGATTCTCCAGTTCAAAACATGTCGTTCTCAAGATATGTCTCGTATTTCCCGATAGCTGACAGGGATAACGACGATTATCGTTCAATATGAAGACAAGGAGGCTTGTATGAAAAAGATTTTGATCTTTCCTGTGCTGGTGCTTTTGCTCTTCAGCCACTGTTTCGGGTATCATATCGAGGTGCTGCAGGTGGCTCATATCCAGGCCTACGACGACACCCACCGGGGTCTCCTGGAAGAGCTTGCCCGCAACGGGATCGTTGAGGGGCAAAACCTGACAATCAACCGGCAGATCATCGAGGCATCCGCGGATGCAAATCTCTGGAAAAAGGTGGGCATTCTCCTGAAGATCAAGAGCGCGACTTCCCGGATCGTGGATGCAAAGCCGGACCTCGTGATCACGGTCGGCACCCCGGCCACCAAGTATTCCATGGACAAGATCATGGGGGCGGGCATCCCGCTGGTGTTCTCCTGTGTGGCAAATCCGCCCGTGGTCGGATGCCCGTCTGTGACCGAGCCAGCCCCTGGCATCACCGGAGCCACCCTGTACCAGGACCCTCTGAACTATCTGGTGCTCGCACAGATAGCCAAGCCGGACATCAAAAACCTGGGCATGATCTACAGCGATGACGACAACGCGGTTGCCTTCAACACCGAGGTCACCCGCAAGGCATCCCGACTCGGGATCACCATGCTGACCAAGGAAATCGGAAAGTCCGACTCCCTGACACCGACTGCGCTCGAGCTGATCAATGCCGGAGCGGACTCCTTTGCAATTCCCCTTGACGCCTACTACGGCCTGCGTGACCAGGAGCACGGCAAGGAGCTTCTTGCCGTGGCTGCAGAGCACAACATGCCGGTCTTTGCCTTTGTGAACTACGACGAGAAGGGCGCGCTGCTCTATGCCGGTCCCGACTTCCATCACATCGGCGTGCTCTCCGGCAGGCAGGCAGCAGCGATCCTCAAGGAGAGCAAAAAGCCCGAGGAGCTTCCCATCCTGGCGCAGAAGGATCTTCAGATATTCATCGACCGGCAGATTGCCGAGAAACTCGGGATCGAGATCTCCGAGGAACTCCTTCAGGCGGCAAAGGAACGGTG
>Ga0208694_1001387_pt1 | contig 29829 bp, 30 predicted proteins | sample AD_UKC078_MetaG_FD_184442 | JGI IMG/M metagenome (GOLD analysis project Ga0208694, IMG submission 184442) | Active sludge microbial communities of municipal wastewater-treating anaerobic digesters from USA - AD_UKC078_MetaG (SPAdes) (version 2) | ecosystem: Engineered > Bioreactor > Anaerobic >...
TGGCACTTTTACCAAGACAGTCGCCGACGCTGCTTTAGTGTTGGACATCATTGCCGGCGCTGATGAAAATGATGCGACGAGCGCACCAGCAGATTTTATTTCAGAAACAAAAACATTTGCGCGCCAGACCAAGACATCGGGTTCAATGAGTGCATTTAATTTAACTAACTCATCCGGTTCAACTGATTCAACTAGTTTAGCTAGTTTAGTTAATGCCATTGATTTTTCTCAACTCAAAGTCGGTTTGCCCAAAGAATATTTTACCAAAGATTTAGATCCAAAAGTTAAGGAAAAAATAATAACTGTGGCGGATAAATTAAAAAGTTTAGGCGCGGAAATTATTGATATTACTTTGCCCAACACCAAATACGGTATCCCTGTTTATTATTTAATCACGCCTTCAGAAATTTCTTCCAACTTAGCTCGCTTTGATGGTATTGGCTGGGGAAGGGCGGCGGAAGCGGATAACTTACAAGATTTTTATAGAAAAAGTCGCGGCGCCGGTTTCGGTCCAGAAGTAAAAAGACGCATTATGCTCGGTACTTTTGCTTTATCAGCCGGCTATTACGATGCTTATTATAAAAAAGCGCAGGCCGTGCGTACTTTAATCATTAATGATTTTAATCAGGCCTTTAAGCAAGTAGATATAATTTTAACACCAACTTCACCGCATCCGGCTTTCAAAATTGGCGCACAAAATCATGATCCTTTATCCATGTATTTAGAAGATGTATTTGTGACTGGCGCTTCCCTAGCCGGATTACCAGCGCTTTCTATTCCAGCGGGGAAAATAAAAGTTGCTAATCAAGAATTGCCGATTGGCGCGCAATTAATCGGGCAAAGATTTTTTGAAGAAGAATTATTAGCTGTGGCGGATAAATTAAATTAAAAATAAATAAAAAATAAAAATATGAAAAAACAATTTAAACCGATTTTATATCTAGGTGCCGGTCTTATTCTCATCGCTTTTACCATTTTTGCTTTATTAAATTATCAAACTAATCCGACAGCTGAAGTGACCTCGGAATTAGTCACAATCACCGATGCGCGCGCTAACAGCTATCAACCGATTCTAGGTGGCTTGGAGGTTAAGGAAAATGATTTGGTAATTGGTTCTGAGAAAGCGCCGTTGAAAATATTTGTTTACGAAGATTATAGCAGTCCTTTAAGCGCCACCTTAGCCGACACTTTAAATAAACTCAGTAAAGAAAATAATGGTCGTTTAGCGATTGTTGTTCGTCCCTTTGTTTTAAACGGAAATAGTATTTCGTTAGACGCTGCCTTAGCTTATACTTGCGCTTTAGAGGCAGGGAAGGGCGAAGAGATGCGCGCTAAACTTTTTGCTTTAGCTAAGGAAGATAATTTTAACACCCCAGCAGTTACTGAAGAGGCAAAGAATTTAAAAATAAATGAAGCTGAATTTCAGGATTGCTTGACTAATCAAGAGAAATCCTTAAAACTAGAGGAGGGCATGAACGAGGCTAAGGCCAATTTAGTACTGGGCGCGCCAACTATGTTTGTTGGTGATGAAATGATTTTAGGCGCCAGACCATACAGTGATTTTGTTGATTCCAACGGAGATGCGATTGAAGGTTTGAAAACTGTGGTTGATAGAAAACTTAATGGAATATAGAGTTTGATGGAATATAGAGCTTGATGGAATATAGAGTTTGGCTCATTTGGCTCATTTGATTTTTTGACTTGGATTGATTGGAATTAAAATGATGTAAAAAAATTTGGAGTTTGGTTAAGTTTAAAAGTTTTATTGTATTGTTAAAGTTTAGTGAAGTTTTAATAAAGAAACCTGGGCGGCTTATAACCGCTCTTTGGTTATTAATTAGTTTAAATTAATAGAATTAATTTGTAATGGAATTAATTTGGAGAGTTCGCATAGTGGTCGAGTGCGCTCGCTTGGAAAGCGAGTAAGGTGTCAAAGCCTTCGAGGGTTCGAATCCCTCACTCTCCGCCCATAAAATATTTAAAAGAAGAGTATAACAAAATTTCCTATGTTTTCGCTGCTAGAAATTATTTAGGTAAAGAATTAGTAGATTGTAAAAAATAAGATTATTGAAAAGATTTTATTCGTTGAAGATTTTGAATATATATTAAACAGAAAGAGATTTAGTTTTAAGAATATTAAAAAATCGCCCCGAGGGTGGGATTTGAATAAAATCAGGTAGACCTACAGTTTACAAAGATATTATATTAAAGTTGTTATTTAGATTTAATATAGCGCAAAATTATATAAAAATAACTACAGCCTTAATCTTCTTCGTTGATACATATTGATTTTTTGTTGACATTTTTATAAAAAAATGTATAACTAAATTAGTACAGTGTTTAATTGCACATTGAAATTATTAATAATTAAAAATTAAAAGGAGATTTTTATTATGAAAAAAGGAAAAAAAATTTTTCAGCACAATTTTTGGCGCAAAAAGACGGATGAACGCATTGGTCATACCGTTCAATCTGTTCTTGGTTTGATAAAAAATAAGTTTTCTGCTGCAAGTAGTTGCGGGGCAGGTTCTTGCAACTGCGGAGGCGGATGTAGTGGAGAATGCGCAACTTCATGTGAAGGTGGTAATTAATTAAAAAGGGGAAATAATAATTAAATTATTTCCCTTTAAGTTTAATCAGAATTTAAAGTAAGGGAGAATAAAAAATGAATACTAATAAAAAAATTTTTAGTATGCAATGGCATCTTACTGATAATTGTGACCAGGCCTGTAAACATTGCTATATTTATCAGAATACTAATTATTTAAAGGAATCAAAGAGGGAATTATCATTTGAAGAAGCTAGATTTGCCGTTGATAATTTCGTATCTTTTTGCATAAAAATGAACTGTGCACCAAGAATAAGTATTACTGGAGGAGACCCTATTTTGTATAAAAATTTTTGGGAAATTATTTCGTATATATATAGCAAGGGTATTATTTTTTCAATTCTTGGAAATCCTTTTCATTTGAATAAAGAAGTGTGCGATAAATTAAGGGAACTAGGATGTGTTTCTTATCAAATGTCATTAGATGGTTTAAAAAAAACTCATGACGAAATCAGAAAAAGCGGTTCTTTTGATGCAACTTTAGAAAAAATTCCAATATTAAAAGAATCTGGCATAAGAGCTAATATTATGACAACAGTTTCCAGACTTAATTATTTAGAAATTCCTAAGCTTATCAGAATTGTTGTTCAAAATAAAGTTGATACTTATGCATTTGCTAGGTATTGTCCATCGCCAAGCGATAATTTTGATGATTCATCTTTATCGCCGCAGGAGTACAAAAATTTTCTTCAAAAAGTTTGGATAGTTTATGAAGAATTAGCTGATAAGGGAACTTTTTTTTCTCTAAAAGATCATTTATGGATATTATTTCTCTATGAAAAGGGATTAATCAAAATTAATCGAGGTGACACCATTATTGATGGATGTAATTGTGGATTTAGACATATCACGTTATTACCAGATGGAACTATTTATGCTTGTCGAAGATTTACTAGTCCGGTTGGCAACGTTCTGACAGAAAGTATTTATGATATTTTTCTTGGTGAAAAAATGGAAGAATACAGATCTATTGATAAATTTAGTGATTGTTCAAATTGTGAACTTATTAATTATTGTCGTGGTTGTCATGCTGTCGCTTTTGGCACTTTTGGTAATTTTTTCGCTAAAGATCCTCAATGTTGGAAAAAAAATGGGAAATAAATGAAATGGCTGTTGAAAAATAACAGCCATTTTTTTTATTGCAATTTTTTGTATTTTAATACAGCATCAAATATCTTAATATTTTGTTCATTTAGTTCATTATTTGTAAAATCATCTTCAGTCTCCTGTAAATGACTTTTAATAAGTTTAAAATTGTTATTTTTTGAATATTGTTCATAATCTTTTAGTTCGTTCCCGTAGGTATATATTGTATGACTCTTTGATTTTATTGGTAAATAGTATTTTTTTAATTTTTCATTTTTTGATTTACTAAAATCCATTAGTTTTGTTGCAATAATTAATTCCCCGTCATTTTTTAATATTTTATTCAGTATTTGAAAAATATCATTTAAATTGTTAATATTATTAAAGGTATAACACGAAAAAGCAAAATCAAATCTCTTTTCCTCGTTATATAAGTTTTCAATATTTGCTTGCAACAATTCTATTTTGTTAATAAATTCTTTTGATCTTTCCTTTGCAATTTCAATCATCTTTGAACTAGCATCAATTCCTGTTACATTAGCTCCTCTTTGAGCAAACAATCGACTCCATCGTCCTTCGCCGCACCCTATATCAATAACTCGTTTGTTCGCAAGATTTTGTGGTAGAAATTTTAATGCTTTTTGTATTAAATTATCAGGGTTTGTTTGCAAATTAGCATCTTTTTCTATGTTTGATGTATAATTTATAGCATCATTATCGTCATATTTGATAGGTTGCTTCCTTAATTTAAATTTATTTATTAATTCTTCTTCTTGTATTAATTCTTCTTGTTTTTTTTGAAAAAAATTATTTTCTATCATAAAAATATGGAAAAATATAATAAAATCTACTCATCTTCTAATATTAGCGAAGATATAAAGCCAAGTCAAATTTTAAACCTTATTTGGAAGAGTTTTTTGCCAGGCAGTAAAGTATTGGATCTAGGGTGCGGCCAAGGAAGTGATGCTTTATTTTTAGCTAAAAATAATTTTTCTGTTACAGCAATAGATAGCTCTTTAGTAGCCATTAGTCATATAAAAATAAAAAAAAATGAATTTAAATTTAATAATATAGAATTGATTTGTGGCAATATTGAAGATTTTAATATTGAAAAAGATAAATATCAAATAATAATCTGCCGTAATGTTTTGAATTTTTTAAATAAAAATAAAGCTTTAAAGATATTAAATAATTTGCGAAACAACATTCAAAAGGGTGGTTATATTATTATTGAAGCTTTCACTAAAAATGATCCCAGTTTTTTTTCTAATAATAAATTTAATAGTTATTTTAACGAGCAGGAATTATTAAATTTTTTTTTCGGTCATAAAATAATATATTATTTGGAAAACATCATTTTAGATTTGGGGCATCCTGGCTTTCCAGGTTTACATAAACACGGTGTGGCCAGGATTATTATTCAAAAGTAATTTGATTAATTTTTTAAGTTTTTACTTAAAAAAGTTCAAGCATTATCTCGCCCCCTCGCCTGTTATAAAGAGCCCCTAAATAGGGGTTTTTACTAAGGAGTTTATTGCATGAAAACAACATGAGATAATAAATATATGAAAAAAAATAAAAAAATACTTATCAAAGTGCGGGCAATTATTTTGTATGAAGGAAAGTTATTGTTAGTCAAACATCCTCAAGATACCAGTTATGCGGCGCTTCCTGGAGGACATTTAAAATGGGGAGAAGATGTAAAAGAATGTTTAGCCAGAGAATTGATTGAAGAACTGGGAGTAGAACCAAAAATAGGCAGACTGCTTTACATAAACACGTTTCAACATATAAACAATAATCAATATGTAGAGTTTTTCTTTGAAATAAATAATGGAGCAGATTATTTTAATACCGATAAGCATTCTGATTCCTCTGCTGATGAGTTAGCAGAAATAATTTGGGTTAGCCCAACTGATGGCATTCGCATTCTCCCGAAAAGTTTAGCGGCTGATTTTAGATCAGGGAAGATGATTTTTAATGAAGTGAGATATATAAAAGATTAGTTGATTATTATTACAAGTAATTAAAATTATTTTTTATAAAAATAAAAGCGGGTTACCAGCAATACCGGTAACCCCTTTGAATTTTGTAGCGATTGTTTATAGTTTTCGGCGTGATTGATTTAGAGATCGTCGTTGTCCAAGAATTGTTCCGGTTGGGTTAGGGTCATGATATCGACGGCGAGAACCACGAGGTCGAATTGAATTGGACTCTGCTTTTTCATCAGCGCACTGGTTACCCGTAGAGAGTTCCCAAATTACTGCTTTAATGCGCGACTGAAATTTACCGCCATTTTTGATGAGCTTTTGAATCTCATCTTTATTAAGATTCATTTCTTTGAGTACCTGCTCAGTAGCATCTTCAACGAATCTGAAAAATTGTTTTTTCTGTCCTTCGGTAATGTTAGTGTTTGTTTTTTGGTTTTTTTTCTTGGTGATCGCTTTCATGGCGTCATCCTCCTATAATTTAATGTCGGAACCGCTCCGGACAAGCGTCTTGTCTCATTATGAGGCGAGCGTGCTAGATACAAAACCGTTTATGTCTAGTTTATATCCAGTTTATATCTAGTTTATATTTAATTTATATCCAGTTTATTAACTGTTTATATCCAACACGCTCACCTCAACACTCACTTTAAAAATCGCCCCTTTAAAAATCACCCCTTTAAAATCGCTTTTAGCTTTTGAGTTTAAAAAAGAACATTTTTTATTAAATATTAAATAAACATTAAATAAATATAGAAAATATTTGCTTATTTGTCAATGTAAATCAAGCTAATTAGATTGACATCACCTGAGGCACAAACCCTGTCCTTTATGGCGGGGTAGTTGACATTTTTAGTATAATATGATATAATATATAAAGTTATTCAAAATATGTTCTTTGATAGAAAATAATAAAAATTATCCAATTTTAACCTAAAAAGAAAGAAAAAAATGGAAAAAATGAATCTTGTAAAGTGTTTCTTGGTTAAATCCAAGGTTATTACCGATCTTAATCTCAAACTAGAAAAGTTGGAGAAAGAGATGAAAACCATCAAAGTCATGGACAATAAGGTGGAAGCCATAGTTCGTTTATTTCAAGTTATTGCCCCTCTTTATGATGAAGGTGGATTTCGTCAGGAAATTTTCTTGCTTACCCGGATTGCGTCGCGAAGAAAGAAAAAGCAAATTGAGGCTTTGCAAGTTTTACAGATGCATATACGAAGAGCCGGACGTTCTAAATACGGCATGAATAGAACTGCAAAAGGCGAATCAATTACTTCTGGGAAAGTTTTTCTGGGAGGTATCTATGGTCTTTGGACCAAAACAGCCGATTATTGGCTTAGCGAAAAAGAGCAACTTGAAAAAGATTTTCGTGAGGATCTTACCAGAAATCCTGAGTATCCAATCTCTACTTGGTATCTCATTAATGATTGCCAGTGTGGCACATTTGTGGAAGATCATGCTGAAGGAATTCTCCGGGAAATAGAGAGTTACAGGGCAGCTTAAGCGGTTAAAACAAAAAACAACAGGAGTTTAGAAATAAACTCCTTTTTTATTATCAAAATTTACAGTCTGAATCAAAATTCAAAGACCATCGTCAATTAAAATTTACAGTCTGAATCAAAATTCAAAGACTATCGTCAATTAAAATTTACAACCTGAATCAAAATTCAAAGACCATCGTCAATCATTGCGTCTCAATTTGTCATTTTTTAAAAAATAAGCTAGAATATTAACAAATAATTCCTCTAACAATTTATGCTTGAATTTATATTCAGTTCGGCGGTTGTCATTATTGGTCTTTGTATTTTTGAAATTATCAGTAGTGTTGATAACGCAGTTGTTAATGCTCATGTTCTAAAGACCATGCCGGAAAAATACCGCAAGATTTTCTTGTTTTGGGGTATACTTTTTGCTGTTTTTATAATACGTGGTCTTTTGCCCTTTATTATAGTTTGGATTGCTAATCCAGGTCTAGGGGTTGTGGAAGTGGTGACCGCTACTTTTTCTAACAGTCCGGAAATAAAACAATATTTAGAGACTTCAAAACCACTGCTTTTGATAGGCGGTGGTATTTATTTATTTTTTGTTTTTCTTTCCTGGTTATTTTTGGAAGAAAAAAAGTATGCTTTTTTAGTGGAAGGATTTATTCATCGTCAAGGAGTTTGGTTTTATGCCTTAACCTCCATAATCACCACCCTAGCTGTTTATTTTTCTTTAAAAGAAAATCCAATGATGGCTTTAGCGGCAACCATTGGTGTCTCCGCCTTTTTTATCACTGATGGATTTAAAAAGAATGCGGAAGAAAAAGAAAAGCAACTGCTTGATCCATCAATGAGCGCTTGGAGTAAAATAATTTACCTGGAAGTTTTGGATGCTTCTTTTTCCATTGATGGTGTGATTGGCGCTTTTGCTTTCACCTTGAGCATTCCTTTAATTTTGTTAGGCAATGGTTTAGGCGCAGTAGTGGTGCGCGAGATGACAATTAAGGGTCTTGATTATATTACTAAATTTGAATTTTTGAAAAATGGAGCGATGTATGCGATTGGAGTTTTGGGAGCAGTGATGATATCTGAGGCCTTTGGTTTAGAAATTCCGTTTTGGTTTCCGCCTTTAATAATGATTTTGATGTTAGGCATATTTTTGTATTTATCAGTTGTTAATAATAGAGCAAAAATTAAATTAGCCAAGGTGGTAAAAAAATAAAAGCAGGTTTGTTTTTATAATCGTCTATCTTAATTATTAAAAATAGTGTAAGAAGCTTTAAGTCAGCTTCTTTTTTGTTAGACAAAATTCAGATTGAACATCAATTTCCAAGAATCAAATCACTACCCGAATTGATAGTCGGTAATTTTTAAATCCATATTCAGTAACCCTTGAATCCAAATCTGGTAATCCTTGAACCCCTATTCAGTAACCCTTGAATCCAAATCTGGTAATCCTTGAACCCCTATTCAGTAATTTCCGAATTGATAGTCGGTAATTTGTCTTTTCTCCCTAAATAAGCTAAAATAATAAGGCAAAAAGCTTAAAATCTTATTTTTATTTATGCTTAGAACTCATACTTGTGGTGAATTAACGGCCAAACAGGCCAAAAAAACCGTTGTTTTGACGGGTTGGGTGAATAGTTATCGTGATTTGGGCAGTTTAATCTTTATTGATTTGCGCGACCGTTATGGTCTAACCCAGGCTCGTTTTGATGTTGCTAAAGGCGATCCCGAGGTTTTAAATATTTTAAAAGAAATAAAAACTGAGTGGGTAGTGCAGCTCAGCGGTGTAGTGGTCAAGCGTCCCAAGGAAACAGTCAATAAAGAAATAACTACCGGTGAAATTGAGTTGGAAATTAAAGCGGTTAAAGTTTTGAACCGTTCACTTGTTCTGCCTTTTGAACTTAATGAAGAAAAGGCCGGGGAAGCGAATGAGTCTCTGCGTTTAAAATATCGCTATTTGGATTTACGTCGCAAAAAAATTCAAGACATGTTGAAGGCCAAAGATGAATTTATTCGCTACATTCGCAACTATTTTCATAATCATGATTTTTGGGAGATTCAAACGCCGATTCTGGCTAATTCCTCACCAGAAGGAGCGCGCGATTTTTTAGTGCCGTCTCGACTTTATCCAGGAAAATTTTATGCCTTGCCACAAGCTCCACAACAATTTAAACAATTATTAATGGTGGGCGGAGTAGATAAATATTTTCAAATTGCCCCTTGTTTTCGTGATGAAGATCCACGTTTAGATCGTCATTACGGCGAGTTCTATCAATTAGATATGGAAATGAGTTTTGTGGAACAAGAAGATATTTTTCAAATTATGGAACCCTTGATGAAAGAACTAACCGCCAAGTTCAGCACCAAAAAATTAATTGGCTTAAATCCAGATGGAAGTTTTAAACAAATTCCTTGGCGTGAAGCGCTGGATAAATATGGCGTTGATAAACCGGATTTAAGATATGGTTTAGAAATAAAAGATGTTTCTGATTTATTAACAGACAGTGATTTTAATGCCTTTAAAGAAACACTAGCTAATCAAGGCGTGATTAAAGCCTTAAATATTCCGGGCGGAGCGAATTTTACACGCAAAGAAATTGATGAATTTATTGAGCTGGCCAAGAAAAAAGGCGTGCCCGGATTATTCTATTTAACTTTAAAAGATAAGGAAATAAAATCATCTTTAGAGAAATTTTTAGGTATTGATAAGTTAAAAGAATTAGCCAAGCACTGCGCAGCCAAAGACGGCGATTTAATATTTATAGTAGCTGCTCCTTGGCGAGCCGCTTGTGAGGCCTTGGGCTTGGTGCGCATTAAAGTGGCTGAGAAATTAAATTTAAAAGACAAAGGTTTGGCGGCCTTTGTCTGGATAGTTGATTTTCCTATGTATGAATATTCTGAATTAGAAGAGGGGCGAATTGATTTTGGTCATAATCCTTTTTCCATGCCCCAAGGTGGACTGGAAGCTTTGAAAACTAAAGCGCCCCTTGATATTTTAGCCCAGCAATTTGATTTAGTTTTGAATGGTTTTGAAGTATCATCCGGAGCAATTAGAAATCATGATCCGGAAATTATGTACGAAGCTTTCAAAGTCGCTGGTTATAACAAGGAAGAAGTGGATAGAAATTTTAGCGCCATGATTAATGCTTTTTCTTATGGTGCTCCGCCTCATGGCGGTAATGCGCCCGGAATTGATCGTCTAATCTTGGCTTTAAATGATTGGAATTCAATTCGTGATATTTATGCTTTCCCTAAAGATAGCCAGGGTAAAGATTTGATGACTGGTGCGCCTTGCGAAGTAAAGCCAGAGCAGTTAGATGAGCTTGCTATCAAACTAAAGAAAAATTAAAGCCCGAAAATAAGATCCGAAAAATTAAAGCACGCCTTTGGCTCGTAAAGTTTTCACAATTTCCTCATAAACACCTTCAATACTCAAGCTCCCGTCTATTTCGTGGAGCTTGTTTTGTTTCCGGTAATAATCAAGCAAGGGAACTGATTGTTTTTCAAAAGCGGCAAAACGATTTTTTATGGCTTGTTCATCTAAATCATCACCTCGTTCTGCTTGTCCAAGGGCGGCTCGATTTTTAATGCGGCGCAAGGCTTCTGGGGCGTCCAGACGTAAATAAATAAAAGCGTCGCTTTTTAAGCCGGCTTCAGCAGTAACTTTTTTAAGCATTTCCGCTTGCGACACCATGCGCGGAAAACCATCAAACACTAAACCAACCTCATTAGCTTTTTCACCGGCATTGCTAATAATTTGTTCCATGCATTCATCAGGAATCAATAACCCGGCATCAACGGCTGGCTTAATTTTTTGCCCCAGCTCAGAACCGGAAGCAATTTCCGCTCTTAAAGTTTCACCCATGCCAAAAATAGAAAAACCATAATTTTTTTGTAAAAGCAGAGCCTGAGTGGTTTTGCCACAGCCGGGCTGACCATAAAGAGAGATAATTTTTTTCATAAAATTGTTTTCGGTGTTTTATTCGGGATTAGAAAAGGATTTATTTATATTATCATTAGCTAATTTTTAGCGCAAGTATAGGGCTTTAATGTTATGCTAATAATTAAACAAAAAAAGAGCAAAAAAGAGTAGGGAGGTCTAAAAAATACCAAAAAAAAGAAAGTTGACAGGTTTATTGTAATAATTTACAATAAATATTGTAAATAGTTACAAAGATATGTTTAGTTTTAAATCAAAAATTACTGTCAAAATCTTAAATTATTATTTTTTAAACCCTAAAAAAACTCATTATATTAATGAATTAGCCAAAATATTAGAAGTTGATCCAGGAAATTTATTTCGGAAATTAAAAGAATTGGAAAAAGAGGGTATACTAAAAACAGAAATGATAGGTAATCAGCGTTATTTTTCTTTAAATGAGAAGAGTCCGCTTTTGGGAGAGTATAAAAAAATATTTGAAGCTCGACACGGTTTGCCAGAAATATTAAAAAATAAATTAAAAGAAATTAAGGGTTTAGAAGAAGCTTATTTATTCGGTTCTTTTGTGAAGGGTAATTTTTCCGAGGAAAGCGATATTGACCTATTATTAGTCGGCAAACATAAATTTGCTTTGGTTAGTAATTTAGTAAATGAATTAGAGAAAAAATTAGGCAGAGAAATAAATGTTGTTGATTTTACTAAGCCAGAATTGACTAGTCGTTTAGAAAAAAATGATGATTTTTTAAAAAATGTTTTTGCGGGTAAGTATATTAAATTAATTTAAAATGTTTGAAAAATTTAATTTTTCTTTTGAACAAATTAAAAAATTTCATCAAGCGGCTAGCCGTGATTTTGGTATTATTGAATTAAAATCAGCTCCAGAAATAATTTTTGTTATTTGTTATCAAATAATTATTAAAGAGGCCATTGCCGTTTGTGCCAAAAATAATTTACGAGTTAAATCTAGGGTAGGGCATCATCGAGATTTAATAAATAAATTAGCTATATTTTTAAATGATAAAGAAATCGAAATAGTAGCTGATAAAATGCGTCAGAAACGAAATAGAGATTTATATGATGGCGGATTACCAACATCTCGCAAAGAAGCAGATTATTATTGGTATTTTTGTCAGAATTTACTAAAACGAGTAGATGATTATTTGTTTCCTGATAAATTAATTTAAGCATTTAAATAATGTTAGACAATATCTTAAAGAAAATAGAGCGTTTTGTTCCGGCTAAACATCGTTGGATTTTTGGACATGAGGGTGTGCGTCGTTATTTTGCCAATACTGGCTGGTTATTTTTAGGACAGATTTTCTTTTTACTTCTGTCTTTTTTTATTGGCGCTTGGATAGCTCGTTATCTTGGTCCAGAAAAATACGGTATTGTTAGTTATGTCGTGGCTTTTGCCGGTCTTTTTTCTTTTATTGCCAATTTAGGTGTTGATGGTATTTTGCATCGTGAATTAGTAAGTCAACCGGAAAAAAGAGACGAACTTTTAGGAACTAGTTTTCGTTTAAAGCTTTGGGGTGGAAGCATTGCTCTTATTTTAGTAGCTGTGGCCGCTTTTTTGTTTGGTGGTGGTCCATATACCACTGCTTTGATTATTTTGTATGCCTTATCATTTTTCTTGCAAGCGCCTTTTGTTTTAATTACTTATTTTTATTCGCAAGTTAAGGCCAAACAAGCCATCAAAGCGCAATTTGTTGCCGCTATTATTTCCTCGCTATTAAAAATTGGCTTGATTTTAACCGGCGGAGGCATTTTGGCTCTTATCATTATTTATATTCTTGATTCTTTGTGGCAGAGTTTAATGTTGATTAAGTTTTATAAAGATGCTGGTTTAAAAATTAGTGCTTGGCAATTTAAACCTGGTTTAGCGCGCCGTATTTGGCACGATTCTTGGCCCCTAATGCTTTCCTCAGCGGCCGCTTTTATATATCTTCGCATTGATCAAGTAATGGTCGGGCAGATTTTAGGGGAAGAGGCGGTTGGTATTTATGCGGCTGGTGTTAAATTAACCGAAGTATTTTATTTTATTCCCGGAGTAATCTGTGGTTCACTTTTTCCGGCAATCGTTAATGCCCGCAAAACCAGTTCCGCCCTATATTATTCACGTCTTAAAAAATTATATATTTTTTTAGGTTTTTTAGGGTTAGCTGTGGCCGCGCCCGTTGCTTTTTTAGCCAAGCCCATTATTAGCTTTATTTTTGGCAATGCTTATTTGGGAGCTGTGTCCGTTTTACAAATTTATATTTGGTCCAGTATTAGTTTATTTTTAGGAACAGTTGTCGGACATCAACTGATGGCTGAGAATCGTACTCGCAGTGTTTTTCTATTGAATTTTATTGCTATGATTGTTAATGTAGTTTTGAATCTAGTCTTTATTCCTAAGCTTGGTTTAATCGGCGCTGCTGTTGCAACTTTAATTGCTTATACAACGATTCCGCTGATAATGTTGTTTTTACCTAAAAAAGATAATTCGGATTTAGTGCCAAAAAATTTAAATCTAATTAATTCTTAATTTAATGATATGAAAAATATTTGGTCAGTTTTATGTTCCCGAGCCATTATTGATCAGCGCAGTAATTCACTCAGTTTATTTAATTGTTTAGATGAACTAACTATTACTTTTCCTAGCCCTGAAGCCATGGCCATTGACAATAAAAACGTGCCTTTGGTTTTTGAGGTAGTGAGTTTATGGCATGATGAAGAGGGTAAAGAAACAGACAGAATTTTATCTTATGTCATTGAGATTTATGACCCGCAAGGCGTGAAACTCGGCGAATTTAAAAATCAAGCTAAGTTTGAAGCAGGAAAAACACGTTTGCGCGCTATCACCGGCATTAACGGTATGAAGCTCAGTACTGAAGGACAGTATGTTTTTAAAATTTATGAGCAAGTTGTTGATGAGTTAAGATTGGAAGCGGAAATTCCTTTAAATGTGCGTTTTTTAGTGAGTTTACCCAATGCTAATTCTAAATAAATGCTAATTCTAAATAATAGCTTATGTCTTTAAATCAGAAATCATTAATTGGCTTTGTCGGTCAGGGTTTTATCGGCAAAAGTTATGCAGATGATTTTGAAGCGCGGGGTTTCAAAGTAGTTCGTTATACTAGATCAGCACCATTTAATGAAAATAAAGATAAAATTGCTGAGTGTGATATTGTATTTATTGCTGTTCCAACCCCCACCACTTCTAAAGGTTTCAAAGCTGATATTGTTCAAGAAGTTTTAGCTTTAGTCGGTAAAGGAAAAATAGCCGTGATTAAATCAACCATCATTCCCGGTACCTGTGAAAAATTACAAAAATTATATCCTGATATTTATTTGTTTCATTCACCGGAATTTTTAACGGAAAAAAATGCGGCCTATGATGCTGCTCATCCTAGTCGCAATATTATTGGCTATCCGATTGCAAGCGAGGAATATAAAAAAAGAGCGCAGGAGATTTTAGATATTTTACCAAGTTCTCCCTTAAATTTAATTTGCCACGCCAAAGAGGCGGAAATAATTAAGTACGCCAGCAATAGTTTTTTATATTTGAAAGTTTTGCAGGCTAATATTTTATATGATTTAGCCAAGCAAGAGGGAAGTGATTGGGAAGTAATTAAGAAAGGCATCGCAGCTGATTCCCGGATTGGCGCCAGTCATTTAAATCCTGTTCATTCATCAGGTTTATCTAATAAGCCGGGTCGCGGAGCTGGCGGCCATTGTTTTATCAAAGATTTTGCTGCTTTAGTTCAGTATGCGCGCGCTCAAGCACTTGATCAAGAATCTTTAGATTTTTTAGAGTCAGCGGAAAGAAAGAATTTAGCTTTGTTACGAGAGAGTGGAAAGGATGTAGATTCGGTGAGAGAGGTTTATGGGCATTGAATTAAGATAAAATTAATTTATTCAGAAATTCTAATAATTACAAAATATTAAAATAAAGAATATTAATCATGTATAAAAGAAATAATACTAGTAACGAATCAGTAATATTTGATTGGGGAGATAATCATGATTTTTATGATATGGTAAAATCGTGCGAAAATAATCCTAGCACTCCCTATATTTTGAAGTATTTTCCTAAAAATTGTTTTATTCTGGAAGCGGGTTGTGGACCTGGACATTTTGTTAAATATCTATGTGAAAAAGGATATAAAGTTATAGGTGTAGAAATAAATAAAGAAGTTGTTCTTCAATGTAATTTATTGGAACCAGATATAGATGTTAGATTTGGAGATGTTTCAAATTTAAAATTTAATGATAATTATTTTGACGGCGTAATGTCACTGGGAGTTATAGAACATTTTCTTCATGGACCCGAGAAAGCATTAAATGAAATGTTTAGAGTATTAAAGCCAGGCGGAATTGGAATAATATCTACTCCGTGTTTTAACTATTTAAGATTTATAAAAAAATATACAGGGCTTGCATATTTAGATTATTATTTGCGTAAATTAGTTTTATTTATAAGAGGGAAAAAACCATTTTATTATAACAATATGAAAAAGATGAAGGGTTTTGTTTATAAATATAACCGTTGGCCAGTGTTAGGAGGTTTTTTTGAGTATAGATTCACAAAAAAAGAGTTAGAAAATTTTATAAAAAAAGCCGGATTTAAAATAGTAGAAGGTATTGAATTAGAGAGATTAGGAGGCTTATACCATGAGCTTGGCGGGATCCTTGTTGATCTAAAAAATCCCAGTCGATTTATTAAATTTATCAACAAGTTATTTTCTTTTATTCCATTTTTTAATAATCATACTTATCTTTGTGTTGTAACTAAAAATAAATAAAATGACAGAAAATAAATTATTAATTACTCAATCATTTATAGTAGATAGCCCAGGATCTTATTGGGATTATAGGGATTATATTTTTTCTTTTTGTTCAAATTTATGTATAAAAGATCAAATTTTCAGATTGAATATTGAAAGGGATGGTAAATGGTTGCCAGAATTTTCTAAAGCTGCTGAACATAATAATTTTAAGAATTTTGCAATAACAAATTTCATTCCCGAAAGCTGGGCTGATTATATGATTCGCGAAATTGAGAAAAATAAGACCGATTGGGTCATGCCTTTTCCAGGCGATCATATTTACATCAATGAAGATTATAATTTATTGGCAAAATTAATAGAAAAGGCTGAATTTACTGGAGCGGATGCGTTGTCTTATGGGCACATTCAAGATTGGGATTACTTATTAGACTGGAGTTTGATAAAAAAGATATATGAGGATGATGATTGTGTTGTTATTCATTGGGGACATAAATATAAGTTTTGTCGTAATCGAAAGTTAGTTAAGGATGCTCTTAAAAAAATAAATAAATTTATTGTGATTACTCCCGTTCCAGGATATTTGATTTATCGTAGCGATTTTTTGATAAAAATATTAAAAGCAATTCCATTTAAAACTAAACGCTGGCAAGATATGGAGTATTCTCCCGCGAAAGAAGCGTATGATTTTAAAATATTATTACCAAAAAAATGTTTATATAGGCATGTGCATGGATATTGGCTAGAAATATATTTAAAGAATAAAAAAGATGGCCTCAAAGAGAACCAGCTGGATAACGCATTGAAGTCAATATATATTCCCACTAATTATGACTGGCAACAAAATTCCGCTCAACAAATTATTAATTATAAGGAAAAAACACTTTTTGATAATCCTTATTTTAATAAATATTTTGTTGACAGCAACAAAAAGGATTCAAATTTATTTTCAGTCAAAAATAGAAATAATCGTTATAAATTAGTCATTAAATTAGAAAAGATTTTTAGATCCTTTATCTTCATCTATTTTTTTAATTGGTTGTTAAAAATAAAGAAAAGTTTAAATAATATAATTAAATTTAAAAAGTAATTATGGAAGACAGATGTATTATAACCTCTGCATCTAATAAGTTTTTTCCGTCAGTCCTTAATTTACTTGGGTCATTTAAACTTGTTTACCCAAATCATCCTAAAATTTATGTTTATGATTTAGGATTATTAAAAATTTTTAGAAGAGAATTAGAGCTAATTAATGGTGTTGAGGTAATAAAAATGCCAGAATTTTGTAAACATTGGCGAAGTTGTTATACATGGAAAACTTATATTTTTTCCCATCCCTTAGCTAACTTAAATTTTTATTTAGACGCTGGTTGTCAAATATTAAGACCATTAGATGAACTATTTTTTGATATTAATAATAGAGGTTTATTATTAATAGATCAGGGGCAATGTTTTAAAAAAATTGTTCCAGAAACATATAAAAGTATTTTTAATTTAAATAATGAATTTGATAATGAGACAATTATTCATGCTGGTATAATAGGTTTTAAAAATTCTCCAGAAATTATTAATATTTTCGATAAAATTTATAAATCTGCAATCGCAGGGCTGTCTTTAGGTTTTTCTCCAGGAGAAATGTGGAGAAATAAATATAAAAATAAAAATATATTTATTAGAGATTGTGAAATATTTCGTCACGACTTAACTTTGTTAAATATATTTTTTAGAAAAACATATGGAAAGGAAATTAAAATAGAATCGCTTCGTTATTATGATGGCATTAAAAATATTGACCCCAAACAATTTATTTGGCATTTACGCTTAAGTTATAAGTCGTTAGAAAATTTAGATATAAATTTATTACATCAAAATCATAAATTATTATTTATATTTAATAGATTTATTGTTAATTTGTTAATTTTAATAAAGAATATTTATCTATTTTTTAAGAAAAATTAATTTAAAATAATATGAAAACAATCATTCTTTGCGGAGGTCAAGGAACGAGAATGAAGGAAGAAACAGAGTTCAAACCTAAGCCGTTAATTAGTATCGGTGGCAAGCCGGTGCTTTGGCATATCATGAAAATTTATGCTCATTATGGTTATAATGAATTCATTCTTGCTCTTGGTTATAGAGGGGATATGATAAAAGAATATTTTCTTCATTGGCGGACCTTTTTAAACGATTTTACTTTAAGCACAAAAGATAACGAAATAACTTTCCATAATAATAGTTGTGATGATTTTAAGATAACTTTTGTAGAAACCGGATTAAACACACTTACTGGAGAAAGAGTTCGTCGGTTAAAAGATTATATTGGTAAAGAAGATTTTATGTTAACTTATGGAGATGGTGTAGCAGACATTAATATAAATAAGTTAGTTGATTTTCATAAAAAACAAAATACCATTGGCACAATATCGGGTGTATATAGAAAGGGGCGCTTTGGCTTATTAAATTATGATAAAGAAACTAAAAAAGTATATGATTTTTATCAATCAGATATCCCTGATACAAATGAAACTCAATCAAAAGATTTAATAAATGGTGGGTTTATGGTATTTAAAAATGAATTTTTAAACCTTATAGAACCAAATACAATGATAGAGCAAGCTTTTGATCCTTTGGCAGCTAGAGGAGAATTATCCACTTTTGAGCATGAAGGAAAATGGAGGTGCATGGATACATACAAAGAAGTTGAGGAATTAAATAAAATTTGGAATGAAGATCCTTTTTGGAAGGTTTGGGATTAGTCTAAAAGATGAGAAAATAAAAAAGATGGGTAAATAATATGAGAGATTTTTTTAAAAATAAAAAAATTTTAATAACAGGGAATACAGGATTTAAGGGGTCTTGGTTATCACAAATTTTATTAGAATTTGGCGCTGATGTTATTGGTGTTTCTTTACCCGTTGAGACATCACCATCTCTATTTAATGTATTGGATTTAGATAAAAGAATGAAAACATTTTTTTGTGATATTCGCAACTATGATTCTTTAAAGGAAATATTTTATAAAGAAAAACCAGAAATAGTTTTTCATTTAGCTGCACAAGCTATTGTTAGAGATAGTTATGATGATCCTTTAAAAACATTTTCCAGTAACTCTTTGGGCACGGCCAATGTTTTGGAAGCAATAAGAGATTGTCGATATGTAAAATCGGCAGTAATTATTACAACTGATAAAGTTTATTTAAATAAAGAATCAATTAATCCTTATTGTGAAACTGATTCGCTTGGCGGTTATGATCCTTATAGCGCCAGTAAAGCGGCCGCGGATATTATAGCAAATTCTTATATTTCATCATTTTTTAATGTATCTGACTTTGGAAAAAAACATAACACACTTGTAGCAATAGCGCGCTCTGGCAATGTTATTGGTGGTGGTGATTGGGCAAATGATAGATTAGTTCCTGATATAATTCGGGCGATATATGAAAAAAAAGAAAATATTATTATAAGAAATCCTTTAGCGGTAAGGCCATGGCAACACGTTTTAGATCCCTTGGGAGGATATATGGTTTTAGCAAAGGGGCTTTATGAAAAAAATATTAATTGCGTTGGCGCTTGGAATTTTGGTCCAAGCCAAGAAAATATAATTACGGTTGAAGAATTAGTAAAGAAAGCCATTAATATTTTAGAGGAGGGAACTTATTTAGTTGAAAGTGACAACACAAAACATGAAGCTAATCTTTTAACTTTAGACATAAAAAAAGCGCAGACATTACTTAAGTGGCAACCAAAAATAGATTTTAATCAAAGCATTGAGATGACTTTTGATTGGTATAAAAAATATTATAATAATAGTGTGGATATTATCAGTTTTACTAGCTATCAGATTAGTCAATATTTTGATAGCTAATTAAACATAATAATATGAAATGCTCAGATTTCATTGCTAACTTTTTGAAAAATCAAGGAATTAAGATTGTCTTTGATTTTACTGGTGGGATGATAACTAATTTAGAAGATTCTATTAGTCGACAAGACGGAATTAGTTGTTTTCCAACTAGACACGAACAAGCTGCTGGTTTTGCCGCTGAAGGATATTCTCTAGTAAGTAAAAATTTTGGAGTTGCCATTTCTACTAGCGGACCAGGAGCGACTAATATGATAACAGCTATTGGCAGTTGTTATTTTGATTCAACGCCATCCCTATTTATTACTGGGCAAGTTAATTCTAAAGAATTACGTGATAATAAAAATATCAGACAAAATGGTTTTCAGGAATTGGACATAGTTGATTTAGTAAAAGGGATTACTAAATACGCCAAATTAGTTAAAAATCCAAATGAAATTTTATATGAATTAGAAAAGGCTTTATTTTTTATGAAAGATAGTCGACCAGGGCCAGTTTTATTAGATATACCTTTTAATGTCCAGTCTGCCGAAATAGATTTAAAAACACTAAAAAAATTTATTAATTCTGATGAACATAAAGAAATATTGAAAAATAAATTAGTTACCCAGTTTAATGTGAATGAATTATCATTATTATTAAAGAAATCAAAATCTCCAATTGTTTTATTTGGTAATGGTATTAGGGTTTCTCAGACGAAAAATAAATTAAAATCTTTTTTGGATAAAAATAATTTGCCGTCGGTTAGTTCACTCCTAGGTTTAGGGGAGGTTCCTTTTGATCAAAGTAATTATCTAGGATTTATTGGGATATATGGAAACAGAGTTGCTAATATAGTCTTGGCTAACGCTGATTTCATAATTGCTCTTGGCTCAAGATTGGATTTAAGACAAACAGGAAATCCAAATTTGTTTGCTAATAAGGCTAAAATATTTCATGTGGATATTGATATTTTTTCAAAAAAAGAGGTTTTTGCTAACTATGATTTTATTAACAGTGATTTAAATAGTTTTTTTGATAACACTAGTATTCTGGAGACCTCAACTAAAAAGAAATGGATAGAGTTTATTGAATCAGTTAAAAATAATTTCAAAGATGATTATCCTGAAGATTCTGAATTTTGTTCTCCTAATTTGTTTTTTGAATTTTTTTCTGAATTAGCACCTGCAAATTCTGTGATTACGGCTGATGTTGGGCAAAATCAAATGTGGCAAGCTCAATCATGGAAGATTAAGGATGGCCAGACATTACTTTTTAGTGGTGGTATGGGGGCAATGGGTTTTTCTTTACCAGCATCAATTGGTGCTTATTGCGCCAATGTTTTAAATAACGTTTTTTCTTTTATGGGAGATGGTGGGTTTCAGATAAATATTCAGGAACTTGAAACCATAAAACATAATAATTTACCGATTAAAATATTTATTTTTAATAATTATTCCTTGGGGATGGTTAGGGAGTTTCAAGATCAATATTTTAATAAAAATTATCAATCTACTGTTATTGGTTATTCTTGTCCTAACATAGAAAAGATTGCTGAAGCTTACGGTTTTAAATATTTTAAAATAAACAAGCCAAACAGCCCTGATATATATCGGGAAATAATAAATTTTAATGCCCCAGCGATTATAGAGATTATAACCAGTTCACAATCAACATTGCGACCGAAGGTGGTTTATGGTGAGTCAATTGAAAACCAGATTCCTTTTTTAAACGATGATAAAAAGGAGATATTGCAGAAATTAAAAGAGAAATTATTAAATTAGTTTATATGAAAATTTTTTTGACAGGAGGAGATGGATTTATTGGTAAAAATATAATAGAGCAATTGTGTGATAAATATGAAATATTGGCACCCAAGAAACAGGAACTAGATCTTTTAGATTCTCATACCGTATTTGAATATTTAAAACAAAATAAACCAGATATAGTTTTACATTTGGCTACGGTGGGAGGTAATAGAATGAAGAAAGAAGAAAATGTTTTGAAAAATAATCTAATTATTTTTTATAATCTTTTAAATGTTAAAGAATATTTTAGCAGAATGATTGTTTTTGGTTCGGGGGCGGAATACGATAAACGAAATAATTTACATCTTGTTAATGAAGATATTTTTGGTCTTAATATTCCTGAAGATGAGTATGGTTTAGCAAAGTTTACCATGTCTAAAATAGCCGCTAAATCAGATTTTATAACTCACCTTCGTTTTTTTGGGGTATTTGGAAAATATGAAGATTATCAAACGAGATTTATCTCAAATTCTATTTGCAAAGCCCTATTTGATTTACCAATAACGATTAATCAAAATGTTTTTTTTGATTATATTTATATTGATGATTTAATTAGAATTGTTGATAAAATTATAGAAAATAAACCCAAAGACATTTTTTATAATATTGGTAGTGGAAAGCAAATTGATCTTTTAACAATTGCTAAAATTATTTTAGAAATTACTCAAAAAAAATTACCGATTACAATAATTAATGAAGGTCTAAATAAAGAATATACTTGCAGTATAAATAAAATAAAGAACGAATTCCCAAAATTAGAATTTATTGATTTTAAAAAAGCCATTTTTAAAATGGTGAAATATTATGAAGATATTTTACCTAGTTTAGATAAGAAATCATTTTTAGAAATTTTTTAACATATAATTATGAATATTTTACATTCAGAAATAAAAAAAATATTTAGTAATAAATCCCCAATTAAGCATTTTATTCCAGAAAAATCATCAGTCCCTGTTTCTGGAAAAGTTTTTGATGAAAAAGAATTAATTAATATGGTTGATGCAGTTATGGATGGTTGGTGGACAGAAGGGAAATATGCTGCTGAATTTGAAAAAAAATTGGCCAGTTTTTTGGGTTTGAATTTTTGTACAACTGTTAATTCTGGTTCATCGGCTAATTTATTAGCTCTGAGTGCTTTAACTTCTTTTAGATTACCAAAAGAAAAACGTCTAAAAAAAGGCGATGAAATTATTACTGTTGCAGCTGGTTTCCCAACCACAATTAATCCAATAATTCAGAATGGATTAATTTCAGTTTTTGTGGATGTCACCTTGGGAAACTATAATGCGCCGTTGGAAAATATTAAAAAAGCAATTACTAAAAAAACTAAAGCAGTTTTTATTGCTCACACCCTTGGTAATCCTTTTGAGGTGACAGAATTAAGAAAGCTTTGTGATAAGCACCATCTTTGGCTTATTGAAGATAACTGTGATGCTCTTGGTTCGAAATATAATGGGAAATTTACTGGAACATTCGGGCATATTTCAACTTGCAGTTTTTATCCTGCCCATCATATTACTATGGGCGAAGGTGGCGCAGTTTTAACTAATGATCCAATTTTAAATAAAGTAGTTAGATCATTAAGAGATTGGGGACGTGATTGTGTTTGCCCGACAGGAGTTGATAATTTTTGTAAGAATAGATTCGGTTGGAAATTAGGCGATTTGCCACAAGGATATGATCATAAATACATCTATAGTGAAATTGGATATAATTTAAAGATTACTGACATTCAAGCCGCACTGGGATTGGCACAATTAGATAAGTTACCAAAATTTATCCAAAAGAGAAAAGATAATTTTAATTATCTTTTTGAAGCTTTTAAACAGTTTGATAAATATTTTATTCTACCAGCATGGAACAAAAAAGCTGATCCAAGTTGGTTTGGATTTTTATTAACTATCAAGTCAGAAGCTAAATTTTTCAGAGGAGAACTGTTGAAATATTTAAATGATAAGAAAATTGGAACACGATTATTGTTTGCTGGCAATATAACAAAGCAACCCTATTTTAAGAATTATCAAATTAACTACAAGGTTGTTGGTAGTTTAAAAAATACCGATATAATTATGAATAATACTTTTTGGATTGGTGTTTATCCGGGATTAAATAAGAAGATGTTAGATTATGTAGTTAAATCATTTAAAGAATTTTTAGAAAAATATGGATAATTTTAAAACAGTTGATTTTTATAAGAATAATAAAATAAATTAAGTTAAAGTTTTATGAGTAATATAACCTTTGTAATTTTTACTTACAATGAAGAGAAAAGAATCCCATACGTAATACGCAATTTCATTAAATACGGAGAAGTTTTTATTATGGATGACGGTAGCACAGATAGAACTAAAGAAATATCTGAAGAGATGGGAGCTAAATATTTTTTAAGACCAAAGACCGGTAAAGCTTATGTTGAAAATCAAGAAATTTTTGACTTTGTAAAAAGTAAAATAAAGACAGATTATATATACTGGGGTTTTGCCGATAATATTGCTCCAAAAACATTAGTAGAAAAGTTGGTTGAAGTTTCATCTCAAAATAAATATAAATTAGTTTTAATACCATTGTATACATATTTATGGGGTAATACTAAAAATTTTGCAATAAAATTTTTTTCACCTTTATTTTTTCATAAGGATTATGTCGATTTTTCTAACAACCATATCCATGAAACAGGTAAATTTATTGGTAAAAAAAATCAAAAATTAGTTTTACCAAATAAAGAAAAATTCGCCTTACATCATTTTAGTACGTATGATATTAATAAATTTGTCGTTGGACATTTGCGCTATGCTGAAGCTGAGGCCTTTGGGAAATTTGAATCTAATAAAAAATTTTCTGTTGTCAGAACCATATTAGCAATGATAAGGTATGCATGGATATGCAGAAGGAGTTTAAAAAATTTTTCTCAAGGCATAATTATTATTTCAAGTTACGCATTTTTTAGGTTGATGACATACGCGAAACTTTATGAATTAGAAAATAATATTAATTTAGAGAATATTGAAAATAATTATAGTAAGCAAAAAGAAAAAATATTAAAAGATTTTTAAGCAATTTATGTCTGATTATTTTTTTTCAATCATCACTTGTACTTATAATAGTGATAAATATTTACAAGATAATATAGATAGTTTAAAATTTCAAATTTTTAAAAATTTTGAACACATTTTTATTGATGGTAATTCAACCGACAAAACTATAGATATTTTAAATAGATATCAATCTGAAAATTCTAATGTAAAAATAATTCAAGCGGAACCACGCGGGATAGCTAATGCAATGAATATTGGCATTAAAAATGCTCAGGGAAAATATTTATTATTTCTAAACTCTGATGATTTTTTAAATAATGAAAATTCATTGCAAAACGTTTTTAATTTTATAAAAGAGAACCCCAAATATAACTGGTATTATGGGATAGTTGATACTATAACCGAGAATAAAAAATATTTATATTCATATCCGCATAGAATGTATCAAAAAATATTTTGTTATTGGATTTTTAGATTTACATTTTTTATGCAACACCCAGCAACTTTTTATTCCAGAGAATTGTTTGATAAATATGGTTTGTATGATGAAACCTTAAATGCCATGGATTATGAGTATGCTATAAGAATAGGAAAAAAAGAAAAAGCAAAATTTATGAATATGAAAGTATCAAATTTTAGACTTGGGGGTATATCAACTACTCAATCTGACAGATTGGAAAAAGAAGTAAAAAAAATTTTTAAAAAATATTTTTCATTTTCTGGTTTTTGGTTTTTAATTCGTCGTTTTTATATAAAAATATTTGTAAAAAAACTTTAAGTTTTTTTCAAAAATTATGAAAATTCTTCTAGTTATAACTAAAGCTGAGATTGGCGGGGCACAGGCCTTCGTTTTAAATTTAGCACGTGGCCTGAAAAAAAGAGGCAATAATGTAGTTGTTGCGGCTGGTGAAGGAGATTTTTTAAATGAAGAATTAAAAAAAGATAATATCAACTTTTTAAGAATTAATAAATTAAAAAGAAATAGAAACCCTCTCGCAATCATTTTTTTCATATTTGAACTCAAAAAAATAATTGATAAAGGAAAATTTGATGTTTTACATCTCAATAGCACCAATGCTTTGCCAGGGGTTTTTGCCGCTCGTTTATCTAGAAAAAAGCCGAAGACCTTTTTTACTGTTCACGGGCTTTCTGTTTTAGATAAAAATTATAAAGCTCCTCATATAATAAAATTATTTTTTAAAATTTATTTTAAATTTTTTTTTAATTTCGTTGATAAAACTGTTTTTGTGAGTCAATATAATTTAGACGAAGCTAATTTGCAAAAAATAAGTTCGCGGAAAGTGTTAATTTATAATGGTCTAGAATTATCAGCCAATTATTTTTTAAGCAGAACAGAGGCAAGAGAAAAATTAGGATCTCTCATAGGTTGTGATTTGTCTGAAAATTATATAATCGGATCAATTGGTCGCTTGGCAACTCAAAAAAATTATAATTTTCTAATTAAAATTTGGCCCGAGATTAAAGCTATAAAACCAAAATCTAAATTAATAATTATTGGTGAAGGACCAGAGAGAGCTAAATATGGGCGTCTCGTAAGCGAAAATAATTTTGAAGAAGATATTTTTTTTCCGGGCGCAATAAAAGATGCTAGTAAAATGTTGAAAGGCGTAGATTTGTTTGTCTTACCCTCTATTTATGAAGGTTTATCAATATCACTTATTGAAGCTGCCTTTGCTGATATAAAAATATTAGCTAGTAATGTTGGCGGCAATCGAGAAGTTATTGGAATAGATAATTGTTTTACTCTTAATAATAAAGAGGATTTTATTAGCAAGTTTAAACAAGAGCAACGTATAAATGTTGATAAAATGCAGTTTTCTGCCGATGTTATGGTTGAAAAATATATCAAATTATATGGAGGAAAATAGCAATAACAAAAAAAAGATAATGTTTTTAATAACTGGATCCGAAATCGGTGGGGCCGAAATAGTAGTTAAAAATATAATATTTAATCTTGATTATGAGAAGTTTTTGCCAATTTTTGTTTCTATTAGACCTCTTGGTAAAATAGGTGAAGAGATTGGTCGTCGATGTAAAGCTGTAAGCTTAGATGTCAACAAAAAGTTTAATTTATTATTTTTGTGGAAGCTCTACAAAATTATTAAGCATGAAGAAATTGATATTCTTCATTGTCATCTTTTTCATGCTAACCTTATCGGGCGTATTATCGGGAAAATATCTGGCGTTCCATTCATAATTTCCACTATACACACAGACAATTTTGGTAGCGCTTTAAGATACTTCTTACTTAAAATAACTGATTTTTTAGGCGATAAAACAATAGTTGTTTCTCAAAAGATAAAAGATGAATTAATTAAACGAAAAATTGTTGCGCCAGATAAAATTAAGGTTATTTATAATGGCGTTGCTGAAAATAAAAAAATAGTAACTGAAGATGAATTGAATAAAAAAAAGGAGTATTTAAAAATTGAAAAAAATTACCCAATAATTTTATCAGTTGGTCGGTTAAATAAAATCAAGGGACACATTTATTTAATTAAAGCTCTGAATATATTAAAAATAAAATATCCAAATTTAAGATTATTATTAATTGGCGATGGACCAGAGAAAAAGATTCTAGAGAATAAAATAGGCCAATTAGGATTAAGTAAAAATATTTTATTTTTAGGAGAAATAAGAGATTTAGATATTTATTATCAATTATCTGATATTTTTGTTTTGCCATCAATAAACGAAGGGTTTGGTTTGAGTGTCGTTGAAGCAATGAGCAATAAATTATTAGCTATAGCTACTCGGGTTGGTGGAGTGCCAGAGATTATAGAAGAAGGAATAAGCGGTTACATGGCTAATCCTGAGGATGAAAATAGCATCGCTCATGTTATTGATAGAATTTTAAATCTTAACGAAGAAGAAAAAAAAGTTATTATTAATAATGCTTATTTAAATTTTAAATCCAAATTTTCTTTAGAAAAAATGATAAGCAATTATGAAAGTTTATATTTGTCATAAATAGTTTATTAGTCATAAAAAAGAGACTATAATTACGATTATAGTCTCTTTTAGTTGTTTATTATAATAATAAGTTATTATTGAAAAAATTGGTTAGGCATCTTTATTTATTATTTTTTTAATAATTAGTTTGATATTTTTATAAATTTTAAATAAAAATAATTTAAAATATAAAAATTTGTTTTCTATTAATTTTTTATATTTTTTATTGATATATATGTCATCGTTTCCAATTGTTTTTAAATATTGGAATCCTTTTTCTTTTAAAAAGTTATATATTCTTTTATCATTATAATCATTTTCAATAGAGATTACTTTAATTGTATATTTTGAAAAATCTATTGATTCTAATATATCAAATTCAGATCCTTCTGTATCTATGGATAAATAATCAATATCGTTAGTTGTTATAATATTATTAAAATTATAATTTTTTATACTTATTATTTCCCCCCCCTCAACTCCTTCTCTCTTTAATCTTTCTAAATGTTTTTCATCATATTTTTCTAAAATTCCACTAAGCATTTCTAAATCGCCGGGAATATGAAAAAAATTTGCAAACTCTTCATCATTTCCAGAAATTACTCCGTGGATACATTTGCAAACTCTATTTTTCTCTAATTTTTCAAAAACATCTTTTATTGGTTCCACACATATTCCTGTCCATCCCTTTTTTTCAAAAAAATACGTGTTTGAAAAAGTTTTTCCATCATTTGCGCCAATATCAACAAAAACACCATTTTTTATTTTTCTAAATATATTATTTTCTAAAAAATAATCCTGTCCATTTTGACTAAAAAATTTTAAGGTTGCTTCAGCCGGTTCATTTATAGTGGTTGTGATTATTATTTTTTCAAAATTATTCATATTAGTATTCATATTATTTCTCAACTTGTTTTTTATCCAATTATAAATTTTTCTTAATATTTTAATTATGTTAAAAATTTTTAACCCAAATGCTTAATAACTTTATTTCTTGAGGCATAACAATTTTTTCTTTTGCTAATTCACTATAAGCCGTCACAAGATTTTCTTTTATAGTATTTTCTTTTTTCACAACATTTTTTAAAATTTTAATTACTTTTTCAGCATTTAAATACATCGGTATTTCTGATTCAAAATCTTTAAGATAATTATGTGGATTACGCTTTTGCAATACGCTGGCTTGAGAAAAACCAAGATTATAACCAGCTGCCCACATAATTGGTTGAGCAATTAGCCCCCTTAATATGTCAGTGAATCTGAATGTAACAAAAGCAGGTAAGTATAAAAGTGGAAATAATTCTTTTTTAAAAAAAGTATTTTGAGAATTAAATGGACACACTGTTTCTGCTTCTAATACTATAGGATCCTTAGATTTAAAATTTACTTCTTTATTATTAGTCAATCTATAAATAGCATCAACATCAGGATCTCCATTAGCCAATTGTTGCCATATTCCAATTTTTGCTTGTTTGTTTTTTAAAATATATTTTTTTTCATCTAAAATTTTTTGTAGTGGAAATCCTCTTGGCCAAATTTTTTGGTCAGTAAAAAAATTATATATGTTTATAAAATCATTATTTTCTACAAATCTATATTCACCCTCAAATTCAATATTTTGTCCCCAATTAGACATTGGTAAGTTATCATCATCAGAGTCAGCTATAATATTTGCATTAAGTTTCATAGCATATAGATAGCCAATCATCTTTCGACTATAGTGGTTCCAGGGTAATATGCTAGAAAATTCTTGTTCTAAATTTTCTTGTTCTTCAGGAGATATGTATATAACATTTTCTTTTTCCCATAAACTTGGTGTTTTTTTGTCGCCCACAACAATCAATTTCCAATTTTTTATTTTTGAAAATAATTCGACCGCTTTTGTTGGTCTTGATATAGATGTTATTATAATAAAATTATTCATAATTATGTTTTTTTAGTTAATGTCCATTTAGTTAATGCCCGTAATTAGTGCTTTTTTCCTACTTTATTTTTTTAGTATAATCAAAACTTTTCTAATATAATTAATAATTTTCTTTAAATTCATTTTTTCTAAAATAAATCTTATGGCTCGGCGTAAAAAGTGATAGGAATATACAACGAATAATTGCAGGAGACTTTCTCCATGCTCTTTCCTTATTATAAACTCTTCTTTTAATCCTAAAAAATATTTTGTGGCGCTGGTGCCTCCCTCTCCCCGAAATTTTACTAATGGTTGCTCATCAAAGTAAAATTTGTTAGTTATTTTTTCCAATCTGTATAACCAATCAATATCAGCCGCGACTTTATAT
>Ga0208694_1001388_pt1 | contig 29807 bp, 22 predicted proteins | sample AD_UKC078_MetaG_FD_184442 | JGI IMG/M metagenome (GOLD analysis project Ga0208694, IMG submission 184442) | Active sludge microbial communities of municipal wastewater-treating anaerobic digesters from USA - AD_UKC078_MetaG (SPAdes) (version 2) | ecosystem: Engineered > Bioreactor > Anaerobic >...
TGTAAACAATCACCCATTCCCGTTGGGCACCAGCGGCTGTGCATGAATTCTTGTTCCCGCTGTAAACAATTCCTCCGGCTCGCCTCTTACGGTTTCCAAAGACGTGGCCGTGCCGCCGCTGTAAACAGTAGCCTGATCGCAGTCGCGCACTTTACCGGCGTGTTTACAATTTCCATCGTCTCCGACGAAAGAGTAATCTTCTGCCCGCATGAAAGCGCCGGTGTACCGATGAATCTGCCACGACTATGAATTCCGCCAGCTACAAGAAGGGACTGGAAACGCTCCGGGGACTGTTGGCAAAACCGCCCACTTCGACTGAGGTCTTCTCAGAAATGGTTAACGCCCGCGACAGCGTTGTTGCGCAGTTCCAGCCACTGTTTTCCATTGAATCCGCAGGCAATCTGGATGCCGAGCAGTTCAAGCGATTTTTGCTCTACGATAACAACCGACACTGGTCGGGCCTCCATCGTCAGGGTAGCCGAATCTGTGCAGACATGAAGAAGCTCAGGACTGCGCTGCTGAACCTTCTCGATGAAAGTGAACCCATCGCAGCGCGGTGGGACACGGTGATCGGCAAAGTACCCGGCATGGGAAAGGCGATCATGAGCGCGATCCTGCTCATCGCGCATCCTGACCGTTATGGGGTCTGGAACAACACATCTGAAGCTGGCCTGCGGGCGCTGGGGCTGTGGCCGGAATTTGGTCACGGTACTAGTTCAGGCGAGAAGTACGCCGCCGTTAATGCCCTGCTCAACCAGCTTGCCAAGGACTTGAACACCGACCTCTGGACCCTCGACAGCCTGTTCTGGCGCGTGAAACAGGCGGACGGCGAAGGCGCTGCCGGAGGCGGGACCATTGCGATAACGAGTCCATCCGACGCGGCGCAGTCTTTCGCCTTGGAGAGGCATCTACATGATTTCCTGTTTGAAAATTGGGACAGGACCGAACTGGGCAAAGAGTGGGCGCTGTACGCCGAAGACAATGACCCTGAGACGGCGTACGAATTTCCAACGGATGTCGGAAAGATCGACCTGCTTGCCAAGCACCGCACGCAGCCGCGCTGGCTGGTGATTGAACTCAAGCGTAATCAAACCAGCGATGACACAGTGGGCCAGATTCTCCGCTACACCGCTTGGATCAGGAAGCATTTGGCAAAGGCAAAAGAACCCGTCGAAGGACTGATTATTGCCCGGACAGTCGACGACAACTTGCGCTATGCGGCGAGCGAGATTCCGCATGTTCGCTTGATGGAGTATCAAGTGTCATTCCACCTGCACGCTGCCAAGCCGCTTGACGGAGATGCGGTGAAAAGGCAGCCCGCTTTATGCCGAACCGGCGGCAGGTAGCGGTGGCTGTCAATGCCCCGTTCACGAACCCGTTCTCGCCTGAGCCTTCTCGACTTCAGCGTTGAGCTTCTTCCAGTGCGACTTTACTTGGCGGCGAATGGCCGGTTCAACCATCTTCTTGGCCGCCCGAATGGCGTATGAGATAAAATTGTGCCTCCCAACGTAGCTGTAACGGATGTTGAGCTTGCGGCGTTTCAGCGGCTCTTTGGCTTCCCCATGTTCTGCCCGAACTGCGTCGGCTTTCCGCTTTGTCTGCACCGCCAGTCGCACAGCGGCTCGCATTTTCCGATAGTACCGGGCCACGGAAGCCGTGCGCAGCAGCGTCCGGTGGCCATCAAAGATGAAACCCAAGTACTGGAGCGGTTCATCCGCTGACAATTTCCCGCCCTCGATGCGAAAGTGATGTCGCTTGGTCTTTTCTCCCTGTACTTCGAGCTTTACCTTCTGGATTTCCGCCAGAACGAAATCCTCCGTCTCCCTCTCCTTGTCTAGCGGTACCACGCAAAGCATGTCATCGCAGTAGCGCCGGTAGAGGCCGCCTGCTGCCTGTATGTGCTGGGCTACCGCGACATCAAAGTCCCACATGTAGATGTTCGAGAGTACCGCGCTCATCGGCGACCCCTGCGGTATTCCTTTGCAGGATGTGTTCGTTTGAACCAAATGCTTCCCGCGAACGCGCTCCCGAAACTCCAGCGGCGAACAAATGCGCTTCCTCTGATTGGCACGAGGATTCTGAGCACTGATTCCAAATTCGCGGAAGACGGCAGCACGATCAACGAAGGCGAATTTGCTCAGGGATCGAAAGACCGCGTAATGATCTTCTGGCAGGTGGTCTGTTCCGAGCACCCGACACCATTGAGCCTTCAAAATCGTGTGGTCGAGGTTGTCGAAGAAGCCTTTGATGTCAAAGGCAAGCGCTGTGCATTCGCCTTTCTGGCCAATCCACTCGAACGCCTCTTGGGCGAAGTCGATGTTGCAGCGCTTGCAGCTTTCTCTGAAAGCTGTGACGCAATCAGTGATCCCGACTCCCCGGATTTTGCTTTCGTAGGCGGCGGCAAGCAGTTGTCCGTAGTATCCGTAAATGGCGGCATCCTTGTGCGCCGCGTAGCAGATTGGGCGATCTTTCGGAGGCTTCCTTTCAAGACTGCCATCATCCCGTCGCCTGACCTTCTGCGCTTGGATATTCCAGTGAAGCATGGGCATGAATGCCCAACTCGCAACTCGATGGGGACTGGTTGCCAACGCCCGTACATCCTTGGGCGACAGCGGCTCGTCGAAGTGTAGATAACGACGGCGGGCGAAAAGGTGTTTCAAGGGAATCCCAGATTTGGCCTCAACTGGGGAGAGAAGGAGGCGGCTAATCCAAAGCCTCTCCCCAGTTTGGCGACCCGGCTGTCCGGGCCTTTCTTCCGCGAACGGCAAAGCCGATGCTGACGCCGCATGACAAGCTTCATGCTCTATGATGAACCGATGAATGCGACCATACACCTAAACCTTGCAGTCCAGATGACAGGAAGATTCTTTGCTACATCAATGTTTCTGTTGGCTCTCGCCGCAGGAAACCTTGACTTGGCAAGTTCAGCCCTGCCCCCAAACGGAGCAGGCGGCGGAATGTTCTCAGAAAGCGACAGGGCCGTCAACCGGGGGTGGCTGGTCGCCGTACGCGGGTAATGGCCGTTTTCGGCCAGTAGTGAATCCAGATTGGGCTGCCGATCTGGTCGGGTGCAACTGGCATTTCCTGCCTGACGCGCCGCCCATTCTGCTGCACCCTCCCGGCAGCGCATGGGCCTGACGATTCACTACCAACTCGCGACCACGGGCGATGAAGCCCGCGCTCGTGAACTGGTCCACCGACTTCGTCAGGCAGCGCTTGATCTGCCATTTCAGCACGTCGGCGAGATTGTCGAGCTTCGGGGTGACCAATGCGACTGGCGGGACCGGCCCAAGTATGATCCGCATCGCTGGTTGCTGATTCAGGCCCGCACTGACCTCGCCCTTCCGGTGACACCAGCGGAACGACGCCAAGGCGTGCGGCGCGAGATGGATGTCGTGCCGTCGTACGTCATCGCTTTCACAACTGAGCCGGGCGACGGGTGCGAGCAAGCGAACTTTGGGTTGTGCCGGTATCCGACCGAGGTTTCGCACCCGGAATGTGGAACACGGAAAACCAAACTGTCAGGCTGGTCGTGGCGTTCTTTCTGCAAGACGCACTACGCCAGCGATCCGCGCTGTGGCGGTCTGCCCAATTTCCTCCGCTGCCATTTGGGTGTGGTGGCGATCTTGGATGAAGCCCAACGGCTCGACTGTTTGGCCAAGGTCAGCGACGAAGGCGAGTTCTGGGAAACGCGCAGTCTGGAGCGGTTGACCAAGGAGATCGGGGAGCAGAGCGCGATGCTGGCCAGCGTATTCGGGGTCTTGAAGGACGCGCTGGGTCACCCGCCGAATGGTTCCGACATTGAAGCGCCCATCGCGGCCTATCCGAACTTCGAGCGATTGGAGGCTGAGGGGGAGCGGCTGATGCCGGAGCAGTTGAAGGCGATGCTAAAGGTGCTGGCGAAGTCCGATCTGCTGCGCGGGGAGGACAGTTGATCCCCGCGCCTTGGACCGCTTTTGTCCTACCCCGTATGGCAGAATCGACGCGTGTACTTGCGCAACTCGTTGGGAACGCGACGCTCGACCAGAGTCGAGGCTTGACACATCCCGCGAGAAAAAATAACGTGTCGGGCAATCGGCTCTGTGCAAGCGACCACACAAACAGCTTATCGGATTGCGGGCCACGAATCATTTCCGTGCCGATACACGTGGCTGCCCAAAGCCGTACGCGGGCTGGCGGCTGACCCAAGGCTTTTCTCGGACGAGGACCGAGCGATGGTCGATCTCGGTGTCGGCAAGAACATGGCTCGGAGCATCCGGTTCTGGGCGCAGGTCACCGGAATGACGACCGGCGCGGCAAAGGGCGGCGGACATTCGCTCACGACACTTGGTCGCACACTGCTTGGGGAGCATGGACTCGATCCCTTCTTGGAGGACATACGAACTTTGTGGCTGATTCATTGGAATTTGTCCTCCGATACGAAAACTCCCTTGCTCGCGTGGGATTATCTTCTTAACCACTGGCAACAACCTGATCTGGTGCCGAGCGTCGTGCTCAAGGCCCTGCACAAGGAGGCCGCACGACAGGAGAATGATCTGTCACCGGTGACGATTGAGCAGCACTTCGACACGTTTCTGCATACATACGTTCCAACCCGTAGGCGAAAACGTGAAGTACAGGAAGACAATCTTGATTGCCCGTTGGTCGAACTCGAACTGATCGTGCGCGTTGGGGAGCGTCCCATCGACCGAGCGGCTGGCCGGGCAGAGCCGATTTACGCGTTCCGACGTGAAGAAAAGCCGGAGATCACGCCGGAGCTTTTCGTTTATTGCCTGAACGACTTTTGGCAAAAGCGCCACGCCACAGAGTCCACGCTGAGCTTTCGAGAAATTGCGCATGGCCACGGCAGCCCCGGCCAGATATTCAAACTACCTGAAGAGCACGTTAGAGCGCGTGTGGAGCGGCTGGCTGAGACAACAGAAGGGGCGTTTGTTTACAACGAGTCAGCCAATATGCAGCAAGTCCACCGGCGGCAGAAGAGCGACAGCGTGGCCATGCTGAAGGACGTTTATCAAGCGGAGGCGAGCAATGGCTGAAAAGAGGATTGCCGACCTTTTTCATGTCCGAAGCAGGTTTCTGCGTTCGACCCAGCTTGAGCGTGACTTCCACGATTCTGCCGCACTCGATGGTTACGTGAGGACCAGCTTCATCGAGGACTGCTGCGACCGTATCGTGGATGGCCTCAGACCCAAGTCTGGCAGAAGGGCATGGCGTGTGACCGGCGACTATGGGTCTGGGAAATCGAGTTTCGCGCTTCTGCTTGCAAACGCACTTGCGGGTCGGGATAGCGAACTTCCGCCGCAGCTTCGTCGCGTCATCGACATTAAGAAGCTCGGCGTTCAATCGCTCTCGTTTTTACCGGTGCTTGTCACGTGCTCGCGTCAACCGCTTGGGACCTCCATCTTGAGGGCGCTGCACAACAGCATCCTCAACGTCTACACACGTGGGGCGAAACCAAAGGTTGCCTCGGAGGTCCACCGGCTGCTCACCGCAAAGCAGGAGCCAAGCGACGAACAGATCGTCGATACGATTCTCGGAGCAAATTCCCAGATCATCGCCGATTCAAAAGGCCAAGGTCTTCTGCTCATTGTTGATGAACTGGGGAAGTTCCTTGAGTTCGCGGCGCTCAATCCGCATCGGCAGGATGTTTTCTTGTTGCAGCGCCTCGGTGAAGCTGCGTCGCGCAGTGGAAACGAGCCGCTATTTGTAGTCTGCCTCTTGCATCAAGGCTTCACTGCGTACGCTGACCAGTTAAACCAGTCGGCCCAGCGGGAGTGGGAAAAGGTGGCCGGTCGCTTTGATGAGATCGTATTCAATCAACCTGTGGAGCAGATTGGCCATCTCATCGCCTCTGCCCTGAATGTAAACGTCGGACAGATTCCAAGGGTTCAGGTATCAACTGTGCGCCACGCAATGCAGCAGGCGGTAGAGCTTGGCTGGTTCGGCGCAGCGCACCAATCAACGCTGGTGGAATTGTCAACACGGCTTTATCCACTTCATCCCACCCTGCTGCCGGTTGTTGTCCGCATATTCCGTCGCTTCGGTCAAAACGAGCGTTCGCTCTTCAGTTTCCTGCTTTCCAACGAGCCTTTCGGTTTGCAGGCGTTCAGCGAAAAGCGTCTTCACGAGGCCGAGCCGTATAGACTGCACAACCTGTTCGACTACGTGCGAACCAACTTTGGCCACAAGCTGGGCGCTCACAGCTACCGAAGCCATTGGAACCTCATCGAGTCCATTGTTGAAAGCTACGCCACTGAGGACGCTCTTCAGGTTCAGATTCTCAAGACAGTTGGCATCCTGAATCTCCTGAATGACGACCTCTTGGCCACGGAGCAATCGGTTGTGTGTGCCTTGGCTGGCGATGACCACGCCCACCAGCGTCAGGTCAAGGCTGCTCTGGGCAAGCTGCACCGCATCAAGCGGGTGCTCTATGACCGAGGTCGAGGACGTGGTTTGTGCCTATGGCCCCATACCTCGGTAGACCTTGAGAAGGCGTACGACGATGCGAGACGCACGGTCCAGACTCCCCAGCGCGTGGCCGCGCTCCTTAAGGAGCACCTTGAGACTCGCCCAATCGTTGCCCGCCGACACTACATCGAAACAGGAAACCTCCGTCATTACGATGTCCGTTACTGCGCGGTCGCTGAACTTTCGACTCTGCTTTCCGAAGACTTAAGCGCCGCAGATGGTGTGATCGTGGTGCCGCTCTGCGAAACGGTTACCGAGCGCGAGGTCGCTGTCGCATTCGCTGGCACAAACGAACTCACGTCCCGTCCCAACTGGCTTGTCGCCGTTCCCCAACCGTTGAGCAACCTTGCCAGCTTGGTGCAGGAGGTTCAGCGATGGGAGTGGGTGGCAACAAACACGCTGGAGTTGAACGCAGACAAGTATGGCCGTGAGGAAGCATCGCGCCAACTCGAAGCAGCGCGGGCGCAGCTAGAGCGCCGCGTAAAGGCACAAGTGGGCTTTGTCCAATTCGGCGAGCGCACGTCGCTGGAGTGGTTCCGTCAAGGCGAGCCAACCGAAATCCGAGACGGACGTCACCTTCTCTCCGAACTCTCGCGCTTCTTCGACGAGACGTACACAAAGGCACCGCACGTTCACAACGAATTGGTGAATCGCCGAAGTCTGAGTTCCGCAGCGGCGGCGGCGAGGATGCGCCTCGTTGAGCGCATGTTCACCCACGGGAGTTCGGAGTGGTTGGGAATGGACGCTGGCAAGAAGCCGCCAGAGATGAGCATGTACCTCTCCGTGCTCCACAACACGGGGATTCATCAACTACAGGACGGCGCGTGGCGAATCGTTGAACCGCACCATAATCGAGATAAGAAGTGCAACGTGCTCCCGACGCTCAAGCGAATCCGCGAGATCGTGCAGCGCGAGCCGGACGCACGGGTAAACGTCGCCGCACTGTTTGCCGAACTGCGCAAACCACCGTTTGGTGTGCGTGACGGCATGATCCCGCTCCTGCTCACCGTTTTCGCCATCGCGCATGAACAGGATGTCGCTTTCTACAAGGACGGCAGTTTCCTGCGCGAGATGACCGGGGAGCACATGTTGGTAGTGACCAAACAGCCAGAGCGCTTTGAGCTTCAGTACTGCAAGATTGAAGGCGTCCGCGCCGAGCTTTTTGAGAAGCTGTTGAGTGTTCTGGAGGTAAAGCCGTCAGGCGAACGCCGAGTGGAACTATTGGATGTGGTCAAGCCGCTCTGTGTTTTCGTCGCCCAACTTCCAGCCTACGTCCACAACACCAAGAAGCTCTCGCCCATTGCGCTGTCGGTGCGTGATACCATCCTTGGGGCACGCGAACCCTCAAAACTCTTGTTCACGGACCTGCCGACGGCGTGCGGGTTCGAGCCATTCCCGGCCAACGCTGGTGCGAGCAAGGAAGTACAGGCGTTCATCCGTGGATTGAAGTCGGCATTGGATGAACTGCGGGCGGCGTTCCCAGAGTTACAGGGGCGGTTGCGCAATTCCTTGCGCGAGGCATTTGACCTCCCCGGCTCCTTCCAGCAGTTCCGGTCGGCGCTGGCAAGGCGTGCCGAGCAGGTAGTGCTTGGTGTAAACGAAGCCAAGCTGCGTGCATTCTGCTTGCGTCTGATGGACGACAACCTGCCGGAGTCAGAGTGGCTTGAATCACTTGGGAGCTTCCTAGCGCTCAAGCCGCCTGCGAAGTGGCATGACGCCGAAGAGGATTTGTTCGTTCAGGAACTAAGTCCGCTCTCCACTCGATTCCATCGAGTCGAGAGCATCGTGTTCGTGGATGGCAACCTCGCCAAGGATGGTACCGGCATTCGACTCGCCATCACGCAAGCTAACGGCACCGAGCACGAACAGGTCATCCATTTCGCTGCGGATGAAGAGAACCGCTTGCGAGAACTGCAAGCGCAGTTTGAGAGCATTCTGGCCAAGGATAAGCGCCTCGGTCTTGCGGCTGCATCACGGGCCATCTGGTCCAAGCTGGAAAAGGTGGAGAAGCCAAAGCCATGAGCAAGCCCACGCGTCACATCCTCTGCATGTCAGGCGGCAAGGACAGCACCGCGCTTGCCCTATACATGCGCGACAGGGTGAAGGACATGGAGTACGTCTTCTGTGACACCGACAAGGAGTTGACCGAGACGTACGAATACCTGAATCGAGTCGAGGCGTTTTTGGGGAAGAAGATTGTCAGGCTCAACGCGAAAGCGGGGTTCGACCACTGGCTCGAAGTTTTCGGAGGTTATCTGCCGTCGCCCCAGATGCGGTGGTGTACCAAGATGCTCAAACTGAAGCCGTTTGAGGAATATGTCGGTGAGGATTCCGTGATTAGCTACGTCGGCATCCGCGCTGATGAGGATCGGTTGGGCTACATCAGCACCAAGGAGAACATCAAGGCCGTGTTCCCGTTCAAGGATGACGGCATTGATTACGCCGGGGTGATGAAGATTTTGCAGGACAGCGGCATTGGAATGCCGCCCTACCTCAAATGGGGGCGCACGCACTCCGGCTGCTTTTTCTGCTTCTTCCAGCGGCCCATCGAATGGGTGCGGCTGCTTGAGAACCATCCAGATCAGTTCGAGCAGGCGATGAAATACGAGAAGATCAGCGATGACCCCGGCAAGACATTTACATGGAATCAAGGTTTGCCGCTCAGCGAGCTTCGGAAGCCAGAAAACATCGCGCTCATTAGACAGCGATACGCTGAGTTCGAGGCGCGAAGGAAGGCACGGCGAGGTAATAAGCGTCTCGTCGAAGTGCTGGCTGAGATGCAGGAAGAAGAGGACGCCCCGAAGGCGTGCCTGATTTGCCAACTATGAGCACTTGGCTGCGATTCCTCCGTCATTACGGGCCGGTGCCCCGGAATGACAACATGTACGACGAGACGATCCAGCGCTCGGCTCGCCGCCAAGGAATTGCGCCCATCGAGTTTGAGCACCCGTACCAGCGCCGCATTGAGGATTGTTTCAACCAAGCAACGGCTGACCCGGTATCGGTCATCCTGACCGGAACGGCGGGCGACGGGAAAACCCACTTGTGTCGGCAGGTGTGGAAAGCCCTGCAAGGGAAAGATGAAGATTGGGCATCCGACAATCCCTACCTGACGATCAACTTTCACTATCCCAAAGACCGGCAGAAGTGGCCGGACTTTGAAGAGCCGGGCCTTTATCGTTCGGTGAAGATTCACTTTATCCGCGACCTGAGTGGATGGGCACCGCAGCAGGGAGCGGAGTGGGATACTGACAAGGAGGCACTGCTACAAAAGTTCTGCTATTCGCTGTTCAACGCTGAGGCGGAAGAACTTTTCCTCATCGCGGCGAACGATGGTCAACTCATCGAAGCCTTCCGGCGTTTGAAGGACACCGACGCCGTGAAGAAGGCCCGGCGGGTGTTTGAAGACTTGCTTGTCGAAGACCGGCAAGAGCAGGCAGGCGTGCGGTTGAAGTTTTTCAATTTGAGTCGCGCTAGTTCCGCTGAGTTGTTCGACCGAGCCATCGAGAAGTTTCTCACGCATCCGGGCTGGGACGAACTCAAACAGGGTGTGCCCGGCGAAAACGACGTGTTCGGCCCCAAGTGCCCCATTCGCCACAATTACGAACTGCTTGGCACCCCGCTGGTCAAGGCCCGGCTGCGATCACTGCTGGAACTGTGCGACTACAACGGCCTTCACGTCCCCGTGCGCCAGATACTCCTGCTGCTCTCCAACGCTGTCCTTGGCCATCCTGACGCTAGCCAACATTTGATGCTGCCCAAGGACGTGCCAAAGATCATCGCTGCGGGAACCGTGTCCAAGGCGAGCCTGTACAACAACATCTTCGGCTCGAATCTCTCGGACATCCGGCGGCAATCCATCACCATTTTTGATTTCTTCGAGCGGTTCCAAATCGGCTACGAGACATCGAACCGCGTAGACAACCTGCTCATCTTCGGCGAGGACGACGACCATCTGGGCAACTACTTCAAGACCTTCATTGAGCAGGACTCGTTTTACGGCGCTGACGACCGATTCTACGCGGCAAAGCACGAGTACATCGAGGGCACGAGCGAGGATGAGGACAAAGACAAGGAATTCTTGGACATGCTAGTGGCCCAGCGACGCGGGCTGTTCTTCAAAATCCCCAAGGAGGTCGAGCAAGAATTAAAACTGTGGGAATTGACGGTGTTCAAATTCGCCGGGGAATACCTTGATGAAATTGTGGACGTGCTCAAATGTGGCGCGGTCGTAAAGCGCCCGCTCGTCTCACGGCTGGTTAAAGGGTTGAACCGCGTTTTCACGGGGATGCTCATCAACAGCGACCGCGAACTGTTCTTGGCGACGAGCGGCAACTACTCGCAGGCCAAGGTCAGCCGTATCCTCGTCGAGTGCGTGTCGGTGGAGCCGAGCAAGGGTGAAAAGGTGATCCTGCGCTTCGATCCGTCGAGCGGGCGTGTTCTGCTGTCAGTCTTTTTTGCGCCGGACAATTTCGTGGACTTCAATTTGACTCTAATCCGCTACGAGTTTCTGTCGCGCATCTCGATGGAAGGCGCATTGCCCGCCAGCTTCTCCAAGGAGTGCTACGAGGATTTGCTGGCGTTCAAGAGTCAACTGATCGCCGCCTACGTCAAACGGCAAGCCAAAGAGGAAGCGCCAGTGAGTTCTACGATTGCGCTCACGCTCCTGTCCTTGACTGAGCAGGGAACACCAGACCCACGGGCCGTTGAAATGATGCCATGAACCCGCTGCCTCAACCATTGCCGCCGCCGGAAAGTATGGAGCAATCGTCCTCGATGTGGGTGGACGAAGCGATCTGGGGGCATCGGCTATACGACGAGCAGTTGCCGTGGTTCGTGTTCCTTGAGTTCTTGAACGTGTTTACACACGAGGACGACAAGGGGCGGGCCTTTGATGAACAGGGCAAGCCGAACGAACTGAAGTACCGCGCCGCACACAGGCTCTACCTGCGCAACATCCTTTTCAACAATCCACACCTGCCGGAAATCCGCCTGTCGTATCCGAACGACACCAACCGCTGGGATGAATGGTCACGGCGAATGAAGTCGGCGGCAACCGGACTCAACCACCCGGAGTTCGGTTTCCTCAAAGACCACTTTCACTCCTTTGAGGATTTTTGTGAGGTCGTCTCGCTCGTACGTTCGACCAGTCTCGAAGTGAACAGCAACAAGCGATGGACATCGAAGTTCGTATTCCCCTACGGGCGCGGTTGTCTCTACGAGGATTTAGATAATAGCGCCTCGACCAATGACCGCCGCTTCTTCGGTAGAACGGGAGAGATGCTTTACCTGATGCTCTGCCGAACGCCGCGCAAACAGGAGCTACTTGCCGCGCTGAAAGAACGATTGGCCAAGACGGACAGCACGTGGGATTCCATCGTCCGCTGTTTGCAGCCAACTGCCGACGAGGACATCAGCAGCGAACGTGCGAACGCGTTTCTCCCCTACCTGAGCCACCCTTGCTTTGATGACCTTGCGGACGACTGGTTGGCGCTGCTGCGGCTAAAAATCCCCGGCTTCGACGTGTATCCCCATTTGGTCAATCTGGCCGGGTTGCACATGGTCAAGTACCAGTTGACCGTTTCACGGCAGCTTCTTGGTGCGGCCACACCGCTGGCGCTCATCTGTGAAGTGGTTGCACCAAAGAAGACCCTTGTCCGTGAAGTTTCGTGTGACCTTTACCAATCAAATAATCTGCTGCCCGCGCAGGCCGTTGAAACGTTCATAGCCAATGTTGAGAAGTCCGAGGAATGGCAGCGTGCAATCACAGAGAGCGGTGCGTTTGAGAAGTGTAGACGGATTCTCAAGCAGCGAGTGCGCTGGGGTGAAGACTACGACGGCCCATCCGATGCCGGTGAACTTATTTCGCGGCTCCGCCAAGATGCCATGAAGCGCCATCGTCAGCACGTTGCGAACATCCATCGCAACTACGGACGTGAGATCGGCCTCGTATCAAGGCGTGGCACCGTGAAGCTCCGCTACGCCCCCACCGACTCGCTGCTCAAAACACTGCTGTTTGCCAATGTTGAGAAGCGCATTGAACTTCATCAGTTTCTTGCTCGGCTGCATACTCGTTACGGACTGGTCTTCGGCGACAAGGAAGCCGAGCAAGTGCTCTCGAAGGACGAATTCGACAAGAAGGCGTTTCAGGGGAATTCCCGTCGCCTTGAGCAACGACTCGGCAGCTTGGGCTTGTTGCGCCGCCTGTCGGATGGGTGTGCCTACGTTGTCAACCCGTACCACACGGAGGTCCAATGACTAGCGACCAACTCATTGGCAAAGTTGTCGCCAGTTATCTTCGGGATCGTTTGACGGAGGACGACTCAACGGGCGTTGCGCGTTACCTGCTCGACTGCCTGAGTGCCGACCAGACCGCCGCAGTCGCCAAGACCATCCTTGAGGATTCCTCGCTGGCTTCGCTGGTTGAAATCAAACTGCCGATTCACTTCGTCGGCGGTCATGACTTGCCATCTCACATCCTTACGAACGAGCGCACGACGTATTTCCGCAATGCCGCCTGCTCCAAGTCTGCGCTACTTGTCGCAAACACCGGGGATGACGAAGAGCAATCGCTCAAGGAGTTGGTGTCTATCGGGGCGGCAGAGCTTTACGCGCATCCTGCGCTGTGGGTGAATTGGGCTGCTGAGGGACTGCCGATTCTCGCCGAGCACCAGAATTGGTGGGTGAAGGCGCTGGAAGGGCTGCTGGAAGTGCGCTCCTTCGCGCTCGACCGACTCGCCGCCTACATCCTGCAAACCCGCGTGGCCATCGAGGATGGGCAGCCGGTGCTGGCGGCGCTTGGCGTTGCACTACCCGCGCTGCGTGTTCCGAGGGACACAGCTTTCGCTTCTTCGCTGACACCCAAGAACGCAGGACATACGTCCCGGTGGAAGGCGCTCTTCGCACAAGTCATCAAGAAGCGTGCTTGCTATCTTCTGAAGCAGACTCCGGCTCAAGTGCTGTTGCTGGAAGATAATTTGTTGGAGTCGTTCACCAAAGTACAAGATTCGATACCCGATGCGCTTCACCCAACAATCCGCGCCTTCATATCCGCCGAGAGTGGATGGAACAAAGAAGCCGCCGACCTCGCAAAATGCGAATGGGAGATGGTCAAGCCGTTGTTTGACGGGTTGAAGAAGGAGAAATTCAATCTCGGCAAAGCGACGCTTGAGTTCTATGACGAGCGCGATGAGGCGCTGCTGACAAAAGATGAACGCGATTACCTTGAACGGCTACGAGACAGCAGCCGGACTGAGGCTCAGGACGAGGACGAAGACTTTTACCGACGACACCGGAACGAACTCAAGGAGCAGCCGTCACTCAAATCAAAGTGGGACAGGTTTATCTTTGGTTCGCCAATCGAGACTGAAGATTTCTTGATCGGCCTCACGCTCTGCTTGGAGAGGTTGTTCGATCACGACGACGCGCCGTCATCCAAGCGTCGGTTGAAAATCACTTGCGACCGACGCACAAAGAAGGACCTCAAGGAACTGAATGAGGATGCCGGGCTTTATTTTGCCCGTCGCTATCGCGGCTTGAAGGCACTGTTTGGAACCCGAGTCTCGTGGGACATAGGGGACTTGATGAACTTCGAGGCTTTGGCCGACCAGTGGCGCAGAGCGACGAAGCCATACCGCAATACGTCCGCCGCTAAGGCCGCGTTACAGTTGAAGTTCCTGATCGAACTCGAAGTCGAGCTTACGACCGGGACAACCGAAACATACTTCAAGCAACTAATCTGGTTGTATGATCCAAACTCCGTCGCCAGTGAATTCCCCGGTGACTGGCTGAGACTTGCAGAGCATCCATTGATGCTGTGCCGCGTGAACCGCGAACCGGTGAGCGGCAAGGGCCGTTACCAGTCTCTCGACCTCCGCAATGTCCGCACGCTTTACCCCGCTTACGGCCAAGACCGTGGCTCGTTCGTTTCCATCTACAAGAAGGAGAACGACATCTCCCTGCTATGGCCCGCAAACTTGGCCAAGGCTCAACATGACGGATTGGTTTCTGAGGCCACCGGATCGAAGCTGTTGTCGCTGTTTCAATCGTTTCAACAAAGTTACCAGAGCGCGATCAAAGGCTTCGCCGAAGACGGATTGGCGTGCGCGGATATGGTCAAGCAGGCTGAGGACTACGGCGTGTTGCTCGATGCCATCTGCCGGGACGCGAAGGGCGACCGAAACCGGGAGAGCCTGTTACGTCCCTTGCTTCAAATTGGGTCTGTCATCGTAGACGTAGGACGGGTGACGGCCATTGTCGCGCCGTGGCACCCCCTACGGCTCTCCGCGATGGCAAACAAGGCGCTTCAGATTTCATCGCTGCTCAGGCACTTGTTGACGGCGGACAATGTCTTCTTCGGCGATGCGCCGCTGTTTTTCAATGAACTTGAGGCGGAATTGGCGCATCCCTACTACCCGGAAATCGTGCTTGGCTGGATTGACCGGAAGCCCGAGATGCTTTTGCTCACCGACCATCATCTCGACTACAGCCTCCACGAGTCGCCAGTCATCAGCAACGATGGCTTCGACGACACGAATGAGAGTCCGGCGGAAACATCCACTCTCATTGTCGATCTGACCAAGCGGTTCCTGTCCCTGTATCCGCACGAGCGGGCCAACCTGTCAGTCGTCCTCTACAACTGCGATTCAGCGCGGTTGCCTTATGCGCTTGTTGACAAGATGAATGAGCTTCACGAGGACGAGGATGACATGCGCTGCCAGATCATTCTCCGGCACCGGGATGGTGCGAAGCTGCGCGAACTTTACGAGAAGATCACCGAGTCCTCGGACGCCGACACTGATTCATTTGTTTCCAGCGAAGCTGCCAAGGACTTTATGGCCCGACTGCGAATCGGCATCATGGCCGATCAAGCGCCGGTGCCCGACCCGAAAGATGGCCCTCCAGCCGACATGGTGTTTTTGCAGGATGTGATCGCCCGGCACGCAGGCATGGAGTGGTACACGGAAACGTGCGTCCCGGTGGACTCCGCGAGCTTCATCCCGGCGCGTTGGTCACGGCGGCGTCCTTCACCGAGTGACGACATGAAATCGGTCGTCTATTTGTGTTGTCCTGTGCAAACCAAGGAGGGTTGGTCATTTATCACCGCATTGACCACTTTCATTCGTGGCGACTGGGATTGCGTCGAAAGCAAGCGCCTGCTTCCAGCCCGCAAGCTCGACTTCAATGATCCCCAGACCGCGAGCATCTTCAAAGAGATTCACAACCTTGGGAACTGGGTGGTGAACTACGACGAGCTACTCGACCGCCGTCAACTGATGAACCAAAACGTGAAGGTCATCCGTTACAAGCAGGGCGCGACGCAGGGACGCAACGTGCTCATTTCCTCGACGGCTTCATTAAGCCTGCTGCGCTCGATGGTGCTGGGCCGTGTGAAGGACTTGAACCTTGAGCTAAACGAGGCCGAGTGCAAGGAAGTCGCGGAAAGGTTTATCAACGATGCCAACGAAATCTCTGGCGACATTGTTCTTCGTGCTGCGAAACGTGGTCGTAATGCAAGCGAACTGATGGGTGTTGTCCTGAGTCGCTACATGATTCGCCACGAGCTTGGAGCAGCGCGGCGCTTTGGCTGGTATTTCCTCGACGACTACGCGGCGTGGCTTGGTCAACAGGAAGAGCAGATCGCAGACATCCTCGCGCTAACGCCGGAGCAGACGCCGGACGGGAAGCTCCAACTTGCCGTTGTTGTGTCGGAGTCCAAGTACATCGACTACGCCAGCCTTTCAACGAAACGAAAAGAATCACAAAAGCAACTGCGTGACACTATGCGCCGCATCCACGACGCGATCTTTGGCGACCCTCAACGCCTTGATCGTGACTTATGGCTGTCACGCTTCTCCGACCTGATGATGAATGGCATCCAGTTCCCGGCGAACTCACCGATTGACCTCGCAGCATGGCGTCGGGCAGTCCGCTACGGGGAATGCGGAATTCACATGCGCGGCTATTCGCACGTTTTTGTCTCTGGACCGTCCGACGCGCCGGAGTGCTCTGATTTCGTCACGGTCGCCGAGTTGGAGGATTCATGGCAAGAGGTCTTTTCACGAGCACGACTCCGAGAGTTGGTTTTGAATTACGCGAAAGATGCAGACCCGACCCCCACTCGAAGAGCCAACGCTGACCATGATATTTGGCAGGAGCAGACTTACAGAAAGCCTTCAGACCGCATTCAGATCGTTCATCGGCGTAAGGCACAGGACGACCCAGCCACTGACGGCACCGGTACTTCTCAACCCACTCCGAAGCCCACAACTACTCCGACACCACCAACACCGATGCCCGCTCCGGCTCTGCCACCGACGCCTGTTGTCACCACGACAAAGGCTTGGCCATGCTCAGAAATTGGTCGGCTCATCGCCAACTATCAGGGCGGATCAAGTGACAGCGCGGAGGATGAAGAATGGTTGCGTCAGGTCGAAAGCAAGAGCAAGGGGGCATTGCAGCAGTTCCAGCTTCAGTCGAAGTTGCTCTCCAAGGCTCTCACGCCCAATGCCGCGCTCCTGAAATTCCAAGGCAGTGCCAACCTCACGGTTGAGCAGGTTCTCAAGCGTCGCTCGGAATTCCTGACCACCCACGGGCTGAACGTCATCTCTGTGCGCCCCGAACCCGGCATCGTGGCCATTGCCATCGCTCGTCCAAACCGCCGCGTGTTGCATTTGCCCGATGTGTGGAAGAAATGGAACCCGGACTGCACGCACGGCAATCACGACCTGATGATCGCTGTGCGGGAGGAAGACAGCAGCCCACTATTCGTTTCCCCAAAGAGCAACGCACCGCACACTCTGATTGCCGGTTCAACCGGAAGCGGCAAGTCCGTGCTCATGCAGAATATCATTTTGGGCATCGCTTGCACCAACACGACGGCACAGGCGAGGATTGTGCTCATTGATCCGAAGCTCGGAGTAGACTACTTCGCTTTCGAGGGACTGCCCCACTTGCAGGGAGGTATCATTGACGCACAGGATAACGCAATACGCTCCCTGAATAAACTCATCGGCGAGATGAACCGGCGTTACGCTGTGCTCAAAGAGAACAAAGTATCAAACATCTTCGACCTCAACAAAAAGCCGAATGCCACGGAGCAACTACCTTTCCTCTGGGTCATCCACGACGAGTTTGCCGAGTGGATGATGACGGAAGAATACGCCAATGCCGTATCGGATATTGTCGGACGACTCGGAGTGAAGGCGCGTGCGGCGGGCATTTCGCTCGTCTTCGCAGCCCAACGCCCTGACGCCAACGTGATGCCAATGCAGCTTCGGGCAAACCTCGGCAACCGCCTTGTACTGAGGGTCGATGCGGAAGGCACTTCCGAGATTGCCCTTGGCGAGAAAGGTGCCGAAAGACTTCTGGGGAAAGGTCACTTGGCAGCCAAACTGGAGGGTACGCCCGACATTATTTTTGGACAAGTGCCCTACGTGAACAACGAGTTCTTGGTCGAAGTCGTTAGCGCCCTGAAGCAGCAGTCCTAGCCTGATTCATGGCGTCTGTCATTGCACCAGCATGAGTCCGGCGAACCTCTACTATTTTGACAACAACGCTACGACGCCCGTCGCACCGGAAGTCGTCGAGGCGATGTTGCCATTTCTGACGGAAAAGTGGGCGAACGCTTCAAGCCCATACCGGATCGGCAGAGAGGTAGCCAAACATATAGAGACGGCGCGAGAAAGGGTTGCGGCTCTCATCAACGCTGACCCAGAAGAGGTCGTGTTTACAAGCGGCGGCACCGAGAGCATCAATGCTGCCGTTCAGAGCGCTCTCCTTGTTGAGCCGAGGAAGCGGCACGTTGTCACGACTGCCGTCGAACATTCGGCGACGCTCAGGTTCTGCGAGTCGCTGGAGAAGCGTGGGTACGAAGTAACCGTCTTGCCGGTGGGAACTGATGGTTTGCTCGACGCGAGCCTTCTTGAGCAGGCAATTCGTCCCGACACCGCAATCGTTTCCATCATGTGGGCAAATAATGAAACCGGGGTCGTCTTCCCGGTCAAAGAAATCGCGGACATCTGCCGCCAGAAGGCCGTCCCGTTCCATACCGATGCCGTTCAAACGCCGGGCAAGATTGCGCTCGATGTCCAAACCGTTGGCGTTGATTTGTTGTCTTTGTCAGCCCACAAGCTCTATGCCCCCAAAGGTGTCGGAGCACTGTACATCCGGCGCGGTACGAAGTACTGGCCTTACGTTATCGGTGGACAGCAAGAAGACGGGCGACGCGGTGGAACCGAAAGTGTCGCCAACATCATAGGCTTTGGCGTGGCTGCGAGCCTTGCGCACTCCAAGGTGGATGATGTCACTCGGCGTGTCGGCGCAATGCGCGACCGACTTGAAAACACGATCCTTAACACGATACCCAACACCAGACGCAACGGAGCCGAAGCCCCGCGCTTGCCGAACACGAGCAACATCAGTTTCGGTTCGATTGAGGCCGAGGGAATGATAGTGATGCTCGACAATATCGGTGTGTGTGTTTCGAGCGGCTCCGCCTGCACCACGGGTTCGCTCGCTCCTTCGCATGTTTTGACCGCGATGGGAATCAATGCTGATCGCGCTCGCGCCAGCCTCCGCTTCAGCTTGGGCCTCTACACGACAGAAGCGGATGTAGACTACCTCGTCGCAAATCTGCCGGGGATCATAAGCAGATTGAGTGCGCCTTGAAATTGCGTAGCACATTTCTGCTGCGCAATCCCCGTTCACCACGGCTGTCATTCCAAATCTGCTCGCCGAGTCTTCGATCCACATTTACCCTGTGCCCGCATGAAATCGGCTGGAGCCAACGAACTTGTCGCTGCCGTGGAGAAAACCACGGGCTACAGGGTCGTCGTGGATACCGTCGACAACATCGGCGAGGATGCCCAGATGTTGTCGGCGCGGCCTGAGCTTCCAGTCCACACCATCCGGGTCAGCAAGGCCAAGCTGCCTTACGCCGAGTATATCGTCGCCACCCAGTGCGCCATGATCCTGCGCACATGGGCGGACCCGACGCGGATTCCCGCGTTTAGCCCCATCACGGAGAAGGTCGGCCACTACATCAACCGCACCGCCAGCGCCAAGCCGCTGTCCCAAGCTCCCGCCAGCGTGGCCCAAAAGACCGCGCAGCATTACGTCCAAGGGCTGCTGCACCAAGTGCGTTCGATGCCGTTGGAAATTCTGACGATCCGTGACTGCCGGGAGCTTTGCCCAGACTTGCGTGATTTGCAGGCCGATTCCGTCGAGAACGAGCTTCGCCGGTTGTCCGAGGTCTTTGCGCCGAAGTTGCGGTCGTCGGTGCCGGAGCAGGTCTGGCGCGGCAACGTGTCCATGAACTCCGCCTTCGCGCTCAACTGGGCGGAATTGTCCGGCTCGCCACTGGCGATGCTCCCGTACACCAGCGCGGGGTTCAACGGAACCGCGACGAGCTTGCTCAAGGAAGTGAACGCGCATTCCGCCAAGACGCCCGACGCCTACACCGCGCTGGTGGACGCATGGGCTGAGCAGGTGGGGCTGCGGACCCTGTATCAGTGGGAATATCGCAACGGCAGATCATGAACCAGCAGCAGCCCTTCACGTTTTCGCTCCGGCTCCAAGATTTTGATCTGGGCCGGTTGCCCATTTCGGCGGAAGCGCTGCGGGCCGATGCCGATCTGATGGCTCAGGCCATTTCGCAGTACTACACCGAGATTTTTCGCGGGCTGGGCGGCACCGCCAACGTTGCTGTTGCGGATGGCGCGGTGCATGTTTCGTGGTACCCGCAAACCGGGGAGCCACGCAAACTTCTGTTCGATCATGCCATGTCGCTGCTCCGAAGGGGCAATCATCGGCAAGCCGATCCAATCCTGCATAGCCTTCATGCCCGGTACCCTGACGATCCGCACATTCTCTACAACTACGGGATGTTGCTAAGCGACCAAGGCAGGCTGGAGGCCGCTTTGTCGTTGCTGGGGCATCTTGCCGAGGTCGCTCCCGATCATGCCAACGGCTGGACAGCTTTGGGTGTCGCACTGTCGCGGGCGGGGAACAAGCCGGAGGCGCTGAGGGCGTTCCAACGAGCTTTGGAAGTTGACCCTGCGAACGCGTACGCGGCCCGCAACGCCGGGGCCATCATCGCCGAGTCGAATCCCACTGAAGCACTGCCGTTCTTTGAGAAGGCGGTCGCGGTGTTGAAGGACGATCAGCAAACGCTCTTGGGCTACGGCACCTGCCTGTTCAGCCTTGGCCGCAAGAAGGAGGCGGATCAAGCGCTGAATCGTTGCATCGAGATCAATCCACTTTCGGACACCGCCGAACAAGCCCGCGTGGCCCGCACCAAAATGGCGCACGCGTCCATGCGCTCTGCCGTGGGCGGCGGCCTGCGCCCTGACGTGGTGATGTACTGCCTCGACGCACTGAAGCTCTTTGAGGAAGGCGGGCGCACCAAGGCCGGAGCCGTGACGATGGAGATCGCCCTGCTGGGGCGAAACGGTTTGGACATCAACGATCCCGCCCAGAAGTACACGCTGCGCAGCCTGCCCGGCAACTTCAGCGGAATGCGGCTCGTTTCCATGATGTACGCCGGATTCAAAATCCTCGCGCCGGACCAAGACGCCGGGATTGACCTGTCTCGCGAGTACGCGGAAGCGAAGCGGTTGTTCGAGTCGGAAAAGGGCAGGAGTGGTGGGTGAGAGATCGGTGACCTTGACGCGTGGCTGAAGCTGTTTGTCGTGCTGGCGGCGCTCGCCTACCATGCTGGCGATGGGCAGCGACTTGATCTACTACCAGTTCAGCCGTGACAAGCTGGTGCGCGGAGACTTCAGCCATTTCCTTGGGTTGTATGCGCCGGACAAGCTGCCTGAAGGGCGTCGGCTCCGCCAGATGATGAACAGCTTTGTGTTCGGGATCGAGGGCTGGGATGCTGACAGACGCGAAATCCACATGATCCCCGAAGTCCGCCGGTTCTACGCGGCGTTCCACGAGGCGTGGCCCTACTGGCTCTACTTCTGCAACCTCGACGTGGACACACTCCGGGCCATGACGATGTGCTGCCTGCCGTCCATTACCGCGTTGCAGGTAGACGGGCGAACCCAAGTGGCGGTCACCTGTGATCCGCTCGACTTGATCCAGTTCATCAAGCGGGATTTTCTGCCCATGAACCTCATGTGTGAGCGGGCCGAGATTTCCGAGCGCGGGATTTACGACAGAACGAAGGCGGTGTTCGAGTATTTCAACCTCCCATTCGATGCCGAACCGCCCGCGCCGGTCGGCTCCATGGCTCCGCAGTCAGCGCGGGGCACGACCAGAATCGGACGCAATGACCCATGTCCCTGCGGCAGCGGCAAGAAATACAAAAAGTGCTGCGGCGCGGGTTGAGTGAGAGCCAGTGTAGACAAATGAACGCCATTCGCACCTACAACGTCGAGGCTGCGTTGCCCACGCTCGATGATGCGCGGCGGTCGGTCATCGCGGAGATCAAACGGGCCAAACGCGAAGGCGTGAAGGTGTTGAAAGTGATTCACGGATATGGCTCATCGGGCAAGGGCGGCACCCTCTGCGTCGGCCTGCGCAAATCGTTCGGGCTGCGGAAAAAGGAGGGCGTCATCAAGGACTTCATCGTTGGTGAGAGCTTCACAATTTTCAACCCGACGGTGCTGGCGCTGCTGGAAGCGGTGCCGGAGTTGCGCGGCGACCCGGACTTGGGCGCAACCAATGAGGGCGTGACGATCCTCTGGCTCAAGTGAGCGAAAGGTGAGGTTCAGGATGAAACGCCGCACGCTCAAGCAGCTTCGCTCGAAACTGGAGTCACTCGACCACCACAATGTTTACGTTGTCTTGCTCGATCCCTCTGTCGGGAAGCTCCGAAAGGTGCGTGCGGTGAATCCTACACGTGATCCCAAGAAGCCGTGCGTGTATGTCGGCATGACCGGCCTGACGCCGGAGGAACGCTTCGCCAACCACCAAGCTGGCCTCAAGGATGCCCCGGTGGTGAAGCGCTACGGCATCCGCCTGCTGCCAGAATTGTACGCCCACCTGAACCCGATGCCGTTTGCGGCGGCGGCAGAGATGGAGAAGGATTTGGCGGATGACCTGCGCCGGGCGGGCTACACGGTCACCGGTGGGCACTGACGAATCACCGGGCATGGTGCGTTGTAAACAGAAGCAGGATCGTGGTAGAGTGCGGCGTGCAGCAGCCGATCAATGAACTAGATGATCTGGACCCCAAGGAGTACGCCTTGAGGGTCGTTAATCCGCGCTGGTTGGGCAGCTTTGAGGATCGGGTACGCTGCGCATTGGAACGGGCTGGCTTCGTGATCGAGCGGCTGATAATCAACCCCGACGATTCGATGGCGACGTTTTGGCTGCGCCCATCGCAGCCGCTGGCGCACCTTCAGAGTCTGGACGCTGCCCGCGTAGCATTGCAGGCGGCCCTGACCAACGCGGACTGTCCATGCGGTGAGCAAGAGTTGGCGCTGACAGTTGAGGGCGATCATTGGAACGGCGCGTACTGCCCGCCGACGCCAGAGGACAACATTGACCCGATGGTCTACGTGAACGCTTTGCCGCCGTACGCCTGACTCCAGCCGTCATTACGGTCGGTCATTCCTGTGTTGTAAACAGCCGCCCATAGGGCTGAGGATGCCGTAGAACCGGCGTCTCATCAAACGTCCGTTTGATTGTATACGCCGAACCTCTGTCGACGGAGGCCGTTTTCCCGGTGTTCTGAGTCTCATGTTTCCATCTCCTTTTTCATTGTCTCATATATCCATCTGTGCTAGGGTTTATGAGACATGAGTACAAAATCACCCTCCCGGCTGATCGGATACGCCCGCGTCAGCACCAATGGTCAGGAACTGCAACTCCAGTTGGATGCCCTCAAGGCTGCTGGTGTCGCCAAGGCGGATGTATACACGGACAAGGCAAGCGGCTCCAAAACCGCCCGCCCCGGTCTGGACAAGTGCCTTCAGGCGCTTCAGCCGGGTGACACCCTGCTCGTTTGGCGGCTTGACCGGTTGGGGCGGTCAATCCGCCACTTGATTGATCTGGTCGAGCATCTCCGCGAACGTGGGGTCGGCTTCAAGTCGCTCTGCGAGTCGATAGATACCACGACGGCCAACGGGAAGCTGATCTTCCACATCTTCACGGCGCTGGCGGAATTTGAGCGTGACCTGATTAGAGAGCGCACCAAGGCCGGGTTGACGGCGGCGCGGGCACGGGGCCGGAACGGCGGTCGTCCTCCGATCCCAGCGGATCATCCGTCTGTGGTCACCGCCAAGAAGATGCACGCCGACAAGACTATGCCGGTGGCGGACATCTGCCGGACCCTCAGGATTTCAAGGCCGACGCTCTACCGGTATTTGGCGTTGAAGTGATTTGAAAACCGGCCACAGAACGGGGTACAGTTGCGCATGCCGCGAAGCATCCCAGCTTTTGTGAACCCGGCGCTACTGATCTGGGCGCGAGAACGGGTTGGTTTGTCGCTCGACGGTGCCGCCGAGCGGGCAGGCTTTGAAGCGGAGCGATTGCGTCGATGGGAGCAGGGGGAAGACCGTCCTTCGATTCCGCAACTTCGCACCCTTGGAGATGTTTACAAACGCCCCTTGGCTGTGTTCTTTTTGTCCGCGCCACCGACAGACTTCGATCCCCAGCGAGAATTCAGACGGTTGCCCGGAGTCACCCCTCAAAGCGAAACGCCAGAACTACGGATGGCGCTCCGTGCCGCTTTGTTTCGCCGTGAAGTCGCTCGTGACCTTTACGAACGAATGCAGGAGCCGATCCCTGAAATGGCTGCTGCGGTTCACCCACACGAAGACGAGGAAGTCGTTGGGGACCGCATCCGCACCTTGCTGACGATCAGTTGGGATGCTCAGGTCGAATGGCCGTCCGCCTATGCCGCGCTGAACGCTTGGCGCACAGCAGTCGAACGGGTGGGTGTCTTGGTGTTTCAGACGGGAGATGTGGACATGAGTGAAATGCGCGGAACCAGCATTCCTCATGGTCCATTGCCCGTGATCCTGCTCAACAGCAATGATGCACCGCACGGAAGGCTTTTTACCTTGGTCCACGAACTCGTACACATCCTTTTGACCAACGGCGGGCACCGGACCAGCCCGATGGAGGGACAGCGGTTGCCGGAGGACCAGTTGTTGGAGCGTGTGAGCAACCGGTTCGCGGCTGCCACATTGATGCCTCGTGCTGAGTTCTTGGCCGAGGCTGCGCGGCACCCGGACGCGCTGGCTGGAGATGATGCTGGTCTACGTCGCTTCGCCAACAGGGTCAAGGTCAGCCCAGAAGCCATATTGCGGCGTCTGATTTCTTTGCACCGGGTGCCCGCCTCCCTGTATCGGGAGAAGCGTCGGGACTGGCAGCAGCGCCTATGGTATTCGCCTCGTACATCGCAAGGTGGGCCTCCTATTGAAGTGCGGGTGGTTTCATCGGTGGGCAGACCTTTCGCATCACTGGTATTGGAAGCGTATCAGCGAAACGCGGTAAGCAGTGCGGACGTGGTCGATTTTCTCGGCGTGCAACTCAAGCATCTGGGGAGAATTGCAGGTCAACTCCTACCCGGACCCGGTTCAGCCGCGTTTGCCTAGCCGATGCTCTACTGCGTTGACACAAGTGCTTGGCTTGATGGTTGGCAGCGCCATTACCTCAGAGATGTTTTCCCATCCCTTTGGGCAAGACTCGACGACATTATTTCTTCTGGCCAGATCATTTGTACCGAAGAAGTCTACATTGAACTCCAGCGCAAGGACGACGACCTGCACAAGTGGATGATGTCCCGTAAGCACATGTTGGTGCCGCTGGATGAGGCGATACAAAACCGAGCTACGGTGCTCCTGCGCGAGCATCCTCGGCTCGTCGATACGCTTCGAGGGCGCTCGAAAGCCGATCCGTTCGTGATCGCGACAGCCATTGAGCGCGGTGCCGTAGTAGTGACCGGTGAGGTCTTGACCGGCAAATTGGAGAAACCGCGCATCCCTGATGTTTGCAGGGCCAAGGGCATCGCTTGCATTGGGTTCCTCCAGATGATTCGTGACCTGAGGTTGACTTTCTGAACGCGGTGCAGCGTCAGTCAACCATTTCCGGCTGGTTCACCATCGCGCAGTCACGGCAGTGGCGCAGCCTGACGTTGGAGCGTTACCCACGAAATCGACCTGATGCGCCAAAGGGTCCGGCCTTGGGCACCGCCCTGCATGACGCTGCATGACAAGAAATCTTCGTGCTACGGGTAGTTCACTTCGCACTCGCCAAAATCCCGACCTCGAATATCCTCAGTGTTTATGCGGAAAATCCCCATTTTTGATGGGGATGGGCTGGTGAGTGCGAAAGATTTCGAATCCCTTCGCTCGCTCCAATTCATCCCCTTTATTGCCAACGACTCAGGTGGGTTCTGCCGGTGTACACGACGGCCGCGTGACGCCTGCACGGCAATTCCAGTGACCCAGAGGGGAAGAACTCCGACTTGGCCCGAATCCTCTAGCCCCTGTTCAAGCTTTGGAAGCGTTCAATCCGGAAGTTTTCAAGAAAGAGGTCACTGCTGACCCACAGGGTTGAGGGATAAAAAAGGTTGGCGTGCGGGTTTACGCCCTGCCACAAGGAAGGGCATGAAAAAAAACATCGTCAAGCCAACCCCAGCAAGTTCTCGCTCTTGCGGCAAGTTTGCAACTTCATTCCGTCGCATCTGGCGCCGCGTCTGGCGCGCGAAACCGGCGTGGCCGATCGGTGTCGCACGTTCAGCCCGTGGAGTCATGTCGTCAGTTTGCTCTACGCCCAAATCACCCACAGCCTCGGCCTCAACGACGTCTGTGACGCATTGCGACTGCACTCCGGCCCGCTGTCGGCGGTGCGGGGCGCCACCCCGCCGCCCAAGAATACCCTTTCCCACGCCAACCGCACCCGCGATCCGAAAATGGCCGAACAACTGTTCTGGATGGTGCTGGATCATCTGCAAACCGTGCAGCCCGCCTTCGGCGGCAACCGCCGCCCCAAGTTCGCCTTTCGCTTCAAACGCCTCATCCATGTCGTGGACTCGACCACCATCCGGTTGATGGCGCGTTCCCTGAACTGGGCCAAACATCGCCGCCGCAAGGCCGCCGCCAAATGCCACGTCCGGCTCAACCTCCAGTCCTTCCTGCCTCGGTGCGCCATCGTGGATACCGCTGCCGAGCATGACAGCGTCCGGGCACGCGAGCTGTGCGCCCATATTCAAGCGGGCGAAATCGTCATCTTCGACAAGGCCTACATGGACTTCGCCCATCTGGCCGATCTGGCTAGGCGCGACGTGTATTGGGTCACTCGCGCCAAAGATAATCTCCAATTCCACGTCGTCCGCCAGTTGCAGCATGGCGCCAAGGGCCACATTGTGCGCGACGAGCTGATCGCCCTGACGGGCATCGTCAAAAAGGATTACCCCGCCGAACTGCGCCGCGTGGCGGCCATGGTCGAAGTGGACGGTCAACTCCGCGAAATGGTGTTCCTGACCAACAATATTGACTGGAGTCCGCAAACCACCGCCGACCTCTACCGCTGCCGCTGGTCCATCGAAGTCTTCTTCAAGGAACTTAAGCAAACCCTCCAACTGGCCGATTTCCTCGGCCACAGCGAACGCGCCGTCAAATGGCAAGTCTGGACCGCCCTACTGGCGTATGTGCTGCTACGCTTCTGCGCCTGGCTGGGAAAATGGAGCCATAGTTTCACTCGCCTCTTTGCCTTGATCCGCTCGGCCCTCTGGCAACACTGCGAACTGCGCAGCCTGCTCGAACTCTATGGGACAGCCAACGGCGGCGGACGCTTCCTGGGCACGCCCCAACAGGCCTATCTGGCCGGCTTCGGCTAATTCAATGGGACAGCCGCCGCACCGATAGGCCAAATTCTTAAACCGATTTTCCATTTTCATTCTCATTTTTCAGCCCAATCCGCGCAAAATTGCCTCGGATTCATTCCCTATTGGTCAGCAGTGGATAAAGGTTACTCTCTGTTGCTCCCGGCCAACGGCGCGAATTCGCTGGCGGGCGCGGGCAGTTGGACGGGCTACGGCCTGGTGGCGCGCGGGGTGATCACCAACGCCCAAAATATTTACGATGACCGGGCCATGATTATCAGCGGCGGCTATCACGGCGCGTACCCGGCCTTCCCCGACGTCACGGTGGACCCGGTTTTTATGTACGACTGGAATTACTCCGCGCAGTCGTTCTATTTCGACCTGGCGTCCCCCTATGTGGGCAGTCCCTTTGGCGCGGACCCGGTGAACATGGCCGACGGCTCGTTCCACCTGAACACCCCCGATCTTTCGCTGGGCCAGGCTGAACCGCGCGGCATCAGTTTGTCCCGGCATTACAGTTCCAGCCGCCGCAACCACAATCTGGCGGGTCTGGCCCCCGGCTGGATTCACAATTATTACATGAAAGCCGCCGACGTGAGCGCGCCCTGGGCGGGGCTCGGCGACACCACGCCGGCCCAAATGGCCGCCCTGATTGTGGCGACCCAATCCGCCCTGGAATTTTACAGTACCGCGGGCACGCCGAAGAACTGGGCGGTGACGGCGCTCATTGCCAAATGGGGCGTGGACCAACTGATCAACAATGCCGTGTCTGTTTCGCTGGGTAAGGACACCGTGCAATTCGTTAAACAACCCAACGGCGCGTTCACCCCGTCCGCCGGGTCCACCCTGACGCTGCTCAAAACCAACGGTGTGTATTGGCTGCGGCAACGCCACGGCAACACCTTCAAATTCAACGGCGCGGGCTGGCTCACCAACATTGTGGACCAATACAACCAGGCCCTCAATGTGACTTACAATTCCAGCAATTGGGTCGCCACGGTGAAGGACTGGAAGAACCGCCAGTTGACTTTCAACTACACCGGCACGCCGTTGCGGCTGACCTCCGTGACCGACAACACGTCGCCCGCGCGCACTGTTGCCTACGGCTACACCGGCAGCGGCAATCAATTCGACTTGACCAGCGTGACCGACGCCGAGGGCAAGACCTGCACGTTCCTTTACGACACCAACCATCAAATCCTCGCCACGAAGGACGCGCTCAACCGTGTGGTGGTGTCCAATGCCTACGATGGGTTTGGCCGGGTGATCGAGCAATACAGCCAGGGCGACCCCAACCAGACGTGGCGGTTGTATTGGTCGGGGTATCGGAACACCGAGGAAGACCCGGCGGGCGGACGCACCCAGTATTTCTACGACGGCAAGCACCGGCTGATTCACAAACTGGATGCCCTGAACCACTGGACGGATTTCTATTACGACGGGCAGGATCACGTCATCGCTGCTTTCTCCCATTTGATTGCTGGAACAGTTTATTTTTACAACGACCGACACAACCTGCTCCGCTCAATTGACCCGCTCGGCTTCACGAACCACTACTTCTTTGATGCCCAGGATCGCTTGATCACCACTGTGGATGCGCGGGGCAACACGAACCGCTTTGGCTACAACGCCAAACACCAACTGACCGGCAGCACCAATGGCGCGGGGAATTGGACGACGTTTGCCTACCACGCCACGGATGGCCGACTCACGAGCCGCACGGATGCCGGCGGCACGACCACTTACGGCTATGATGCGTACGGCCTGTTAAACAGCGTCACCTATCCGGGTGGCCTCGGCAGCGAAAGTTTTGTGAACAACGCGCGGGGCGACGTGACCAGCCGCGTCAATCCGCGCGGCTTCACCACAACGTTCCAATACAACCAGCGGCGGGAATTGACCAACACCATCGCGCCCACCAATCTGACTACCCGGATTGCGTATGATGCCGTCGGGAATGTGCAGAGCACCACGGACGCGCGCGGGTTCACCCGCAGCAATACTTGGAGCGCCACGCAAAAATTGCTGGCCACGACTTTGCCTCCCACGCCCCAAGGCGTCCCGGTCACCATGAATATTTATGACCGGCGCGACTGGTTGATGCGGACGGTCAACCCGCTCCAACAGGCCACGCTTTTCACCAACGATGCCGCGGGGCGGTTAATCGCTGTAACCGACCCGCTGCTGCGGACCACCCGATTTGGTTACGATGGCGACAACCGTAAAACCTCCACGACCAACGCTGCCAACGAAGTGACGCGGCAGGTCTGGACCGCGCGCAGCGAGTTGGCAACCACCCGGGACGGCGCAAACCGGCAGGTGGACTTTTTATACGATGCGGCCGGCAACCGCACCTGGCTGCTGAATCGGAACGTCAAGTGGTGGCAGTTTCAGTTTGACGCGGCCAGTCGGTTGACCAATACCATCTCCCCGTTGAACCGGCAGACGTCACAGACCTGGAACAATCGCGGCCTGCTCGCTTCCGTCAAGGAGCCCAGCGGCGACACCGCCACGCTGACGTATGACGCCAAAGGTCGTCTCACCAACCGCACGG